>JGI2160J19893_10000236_pt1 | contig 18715 bp, 14 predicted proteins | sample DeeMarSeWOR28_12_FD_19893 | JGI IMG/M metagenome (IMG submission 19893)
TTGCCGCTGGCGAAATCCAGTGTGCTCGAGGTTATTTGCGCACTGTTGGTGATGCTACCCGTCGCTGTAGGCGCAATCACAGGCACCGTAATGCTCACGTTTGTGCCCGCGTTCATCGTGCCCGAACCCGGCACTAGCGGTGCGCACGTCAATGTGCCGATACCGATCGTGCAATCCCAGGGAGACGGCAGGTTGCCAGGCACAAGCGTATAAATTTCAGCACCGGGTGGCAGAGTATCGGTCAACACTACCCCACGGGCGAGACCCGGACCCAGGTTACTTACACTTAAGGAGTATTCGAACAGTGTCTGCGCCGAAACGGTAGTGAGCGACACACTCTTGCTGACTGATAAGTCGGCGGGCGTAGACATGGCATCGGTGGGATCTGTGCCATAGGTGTATTCCTGCAGATTAACCGCCTGATCACTGTCGGCGTCAATAGCGGCATCAGCATCATCGAGGGGATTAAAGCCATAGTTAACCTCCCAGCCGTCCGGCATACTGTCCGCATCGCTGTCACTGCTGAGCGGACTGGTCGTCAATCCATGCTCAGTGTAATTATCCAGTCCGTCGCTATCGTTATCGTCGCTGGCATCGGCATACGTCGCATTGCTCAAACCATAACTGGCTTCCCATGTGTCGGGCAAGCCATCGCCATCGGCATCCCCGGGATCACTACCGGCTGCGGCAATTACTGCGAAAGGAATCGTACCATCGATTTCGTACTCATTATTATTATCGAGATCCAGTTCTATCAACGCGACTGAGTCGGATACTATTGTCGCCAACAGACGCGCGTTCGTCGCGCAGGTCAGAAGCAGCTGGCCACTGGCAGGATATAAGGCATCAAAGCTGGTATACACCAGTGGTTGTGATGTGGTGATGTCCACATAGCCATCGATAGAATCAAAGAGCCGTCCGGACATCGTCTCTGAAGCGTAATTCGGATATACCTCGGACGTGGTAACAATGACCAGATTCTCCGTTTTTTGCATACGATCCGTGTTGCGATCCTTGAGCACAACGTTGAAGGTTTGCGTAACATCTGTGGCGACGACTTCGCGCAGCGTACCACCGAGCTGGATATTGAACAGCGGTGAACTCATGGTGATTACCTGAAAAGTAAACACTGAATCTGTTGGGTACCAGTCGTCGGGGGTCAGTATTGCCTGGTTAATCTGCCATATAACGGTACCGTCCATGAACAGGTCGCCATTGAGGCAATCGTAATAGGTAATCGTTACCGTTCCGGTTCCAGTGGTGTCATTTAAAGTACCGGAGTATGTCACCGAGCCGCTCGGGTCAATCGACCCCGCGGGATAACACAACTCCTGCTCGTTAATGGTGATTGCGACGGGCAGGTTCAGATCCTGCGAACTGGCTATCGCAGAATTATTAGTGATACTTCTTAATTGTCGCGCCAGTTGTGAAGGCGTGGGCAAATAGACAGGGGAACTATTACTCACTACACCAGTGGGAACTTCGCCAGTCAGCGCACTACCACTGATTACATGACCGAGCAGCCTGGTAGCATTAGCGGGTGTCAGTACAGCAGGATCAACATTACCAACATAATCAAGTTGAGGCGGCGCTCCAACGCCACCACCCCCACCACCACCGCTACCCAGGACGGTGATCACACTCAACGCGCTTACCAGGATAATCCCGATGGAACGGATGGATATATGTCGCATTTTACTCACCCTTCCAGTCGATCATGCATAACATAGCAAGCTGCATGATCAATGACACACTAACCACAATAACCGAGGAACCAATAAGGCGGGTAGACACAAAAGCTAATGAGTGGTTTTTCCAAGGCAATCCAATTGAGCAAATACTATGTTCGTTGAATAGAGAGTCGAACGGGAGTAAATCCCAACGAGTCTGGCTACAGGAAAAACAGGCTAAGTGAACTGAGCCCTGACTTCCATTGGAGGGCAGGAGATTTAGAACCTCCAGTCGTATACTCATACCGATGGCCTTTTAAATCTATAGCAACAACGCTGCGCGACCTATTACTATTCACAAGACCAATAACAGCACAAAACGTAATACAGGTAGATTGATACATTGTTTAGTAACAATCAGAAAATATGCTTTTGATAAATATTAGCCATGACGCAGGTCAACATTCCGGATTGACTCTCGGCGCCATGCCATAAATTCATAATCCTGGCGCAAACCGATTGATTCAAATTATGAAAGCCAGATAACTACAAAGATTGCCCTCTCATTACAACAGCGTAACGAGCTTGCAATGAGAATTAGATGATAAGCAAGGATTTAGCAACAAAAAAAATACACTGAAACTACAGTTTAACTACGACCAACGAAATAACAATAAAACTGTTTCGCTACACGACCACTACGGGCGCCACGCTCGGCGGCGAATTGTAAGGCTTCCTTGTACAAGACTTCGCGGCCACCCTGGTAATCTGAAAAATAGCTATCCACGATCTGCAGATACTCCGGTTGCGTAATGCTATAAAACGACAGCCGTAAACCAAAACGATCGGCCAGGGAGATCTTTTCTTCGATGGCATCGGCATAATGGACTTCGCCATTGACATGAGTGGACGCCAGATTGTCACGCATGGACTCCGGCACCAGGTTGCGGCGGTTGGACGTGGCATACAACAAGACATTGTCCGGCGGCAGTTCGATAGAACCTTCCAATACACTCTTCAATGGCTTGTAGCCGGTCTCATTATTGTCAAAGGAAAGGTCGTCGCAATAGATAAGAAAGCGTTGCGGCAATTCGCGAATGTCATCGACAATATCCGGCAAGGACAACAAATCCGTTTTATCCACTTCGATAAGCCTTAACCCCTGTTCTTTATAGGCATTGAATACGGCTTTGATGAGAGATGATTTACCGGTACCACGCGCACCCCAGAGCAAGGCATTGTTGGCCGGCTTATGCTGCAGGAAGCGTTCGGTATTATCCACCAGGCGTTGCTTCTGCTGATCGATACCCACCAGATCCTGCAACTGGATGGGATCGATATGATGCACCGCGCGCAGCTTGGCTTTGCTCTGCCGCCAGATGGCTGCCCTGGTATCGTTCCAGTTAATCATGATGATCGAAGTTATACTGTCAGGTTGTCAGAAGAAATGTCACCGGCCCGTCATTAGTCAGTGACACTTGCATATCGGCGCCAAACTCTCCGGTGGCTACCTTGTCATGTTGTTGCCTGGTGATTGTTACCAGCTCATCAAACAACTGCTGACCCACGTCAGGAGGCGCGGCGGATGAAAAACTGGGCCGCATGCCTTTGGCGGTATCGGCTGCCAGCGTGAACTGCGGTACCAATAGCAAACCACCGTTGATGTCTGTTACGCTAAGGTTCATTTTTCCGGCCGTATCGGCAAAGACACGGTAACCTAACAGGCGCTCCGCCATACGGGCGACAGACTGCAGGCTATCCTCTTTTTTTACCCCAATGAGCACCAGTAGCCCCTGCCCGATCTCGCCAATGATCTGGTTATCAACCTCGACTTTGGCCTGGGTAACGCGTTGCAGTAATCCAATCACGATCAACGGCTAGTTTAAGTGACGGGGGAAAATCAAGCACCGGAACCGAACTTGTCGGCAAACTGCCGGGTGGCGCGCACCAGCGCATCCACGATACCCGGCTCCGAGGCGGAGTGACCGGCATCGGGAATAATATGCAGCTCGGAATCCGTCCAGGCGTTATAAAGTTGCCAGGCGCTTTCCATGGGACACACGATATCGTAGCGTCCCTGCACGATAATACCGGGAATATCCGCCAGCTTGTGGGCGTTATTTAAAATCTGGTTGGGCTCAAGAAAACTGTCATTCATGAAATAGTGGCATTCAATGCGCGCCAGGCTCATGGCGGTAAATGGCTCGGTAAAAGTGGAAACTACCGAGTTACTGGGATGCAGGGTGGAGGTCTGACCTTCCCACCTGGACCAGGCTTTGGCGGCGGCCATACGCGCCAGCTCATTTTCACCAGTCAAACGTTTGTAATAAGCGGCAACCATATTATCCCGCTCTTCTTCGGGGATCACCGATTCAAATTCCAGCCAGTGATCGGGAAACACCTTGGATGCACCGCCTGCCTGATAAAACCAGTCGATCTCCTGTGGACGACACAAAAAGATGCCGCGCAAGATCAGACCCATGACTTTTTCCGGATGGGTTTCCGTGTAGACCAGGCTCAGGGTGGAACCCCAGGAGCCGCCAAACAATATCCAGCGCTCGATGCCCAGGAATTCGCGAATGCGTTCCATATCCTGCACCAGCGCCTGGGTGTTGTTGCCTTCCAGCTCCGCGTGCGGAATGGAGCGGCCACAACCGCGCTGGTCAAACAGGATAATGCGATAAACCTCAGGGTCGAAAAAGGTGCGGTGATAAGGCAGGCAGCCGGCGCCGGGACCACCATGCACGAACAGAATCGGGATGCCCTCGGGCACACCCGCTTCTTCCACATGCAGTATATGGGGGGGATCTACTTCGATTTGATGCGTTGCGTATGGTTTAATTCGAGGATATAAACCCTGCACGTTGAACCCTTTTAGTTAACCGTTGTTTATCTCGACTGTGCTGTATGCACCGAAACTACCATAATCCTGTGGTAAGTTTATGCAAGATTCGGTGCATACCATTTATTCATCACCAACAATAAATATAGTCTAGTCCCTGACAACTTCGGCGCGCATTCCCATGGCTGCTGCCACGCCCGTCAGCAACAAACCAAGTAACACCAATCCAGCGCCAATACCTGTATTCATAATGGCGGCCGCCCAGCCCATTTGAAAAACAATGGCCAGATACATGGTGCCCGAGTGCAATAATGTGCCGGCAATGAAAATCCAGCTAATGATCTGTTTAAACAGCGTGGATACCGCAATGAAACCCAGCGCGATGCCGACGGCGATATTCAATAAGGCTTCGAGATTGCCGTGGGCGTGAGGATTTTTAATGAGATCGATGGGTTGTCTGGCGTTGCCCAGCTTGTTCAGGGCCAGGATTCCGTCGGTGTTGGCCCTGGCGATGGCTTCCGGGGTGAGCGGTTCAAGGTCTTCTTCGAAGTTATCCAGCTTCAGTTGTTGCAAGCGCCCGACTTTTTCCTGTTTTTCTGCGCCAGCTTCCTCCACGCCCGGCATGTACTCTAGGATCATCAATGGCCCCAGTCCAGCGGAGAACACTAAAAACAGAAAGCCGAATACTACATTCTTCTTGCCGACCATAGGAAATCCCCTCCCTCAGCTTGTTGTCTTTTTTCCCATGTCGAGTTTGCTATACGCTGTAAAATGTCAGCACATTCCGATTAACTCAGGTTGCGACGGCGTAGGGAAAACCCGAACAGAAACGTATTTGTAACACGAACCTGCACTGCATGGAAATCAGTTGTCGAACAATTACCCAGCTGATTCCCCTATTTTCGTTGGTCGATTAAGCGCCTGCTGCCATGCGCGACGCGCGCTTGCGATCGCTTTCGGTCAGTATCTTTTTCCGCAAACGGATAGAACGCGGCGTCACTTCCACCAGTTCGTCGTCATCAATGAATTCCAGTGCCTGTTCAAGGGACATACGTATCGGCGGCGTAAGGATAATGTTTTCATCAGAGCCGGCCGCACGGATGTTGGTCAGTTGTTTGGCTTTGAGAGGATTCACTACCAGGTCATTGTCGCGAGAGTGAATGCCGATAATCATACCTTCATACACTTCGTCACCATGGCCAATAAACAAGCGACCACGCTCCTGCAAATTAAACAGCGCATATCCCAGTGCCTTGCCGCGGCAGTTGGCAATCAACACACCGTTAATGCGTTGACCAATCTCGCCTTTCTTCACCGGCGCGTAGCGATCGAACACGCTGTATATCAAGCCGGTGCCCTGTGTGGCGGTAAGGAATTCGGTACGAAAGCCAATCAAGCCACGCGCCGGCATCACGTAGTCCAGGCGCACTCGCCCTTTGCCGTCGGGAATCATGTCTTTGAGTTCGCCGCCACGTTCACCCAGCTTTTCCATTACCGTACCCTGGTGTATTTCTTCTACGTCCACCGTGACCTGCTCGTAAGGTTCATGAGTGACGCCGTCGATATGCTTTTGAATCACTTCCGGGCGCGATACACCCAGTTCGTAACCCTCGCGGCGCATGTTTTCAATGAGTACAGACAAATGCAATTCCCCGCGACCCGAGACTTTAAACTTGTCCGGATCTTCAGTGTCCTTCACACGCAGCGCTACGTTATGTACCAGTTCCCGGTTCAGGCGCTCACGGATTTGCCGGCTGGTAAGGAACTTACCGTCCTGGCCAGCAAAAGGTGAGTTATTGACCTGGAAAGTCATGCTCACTGTCGGCTCATCCACCGTTAACGGTGGCAGCGCTTCCACGCAAGTGGGATCGCATAAAGTATCGGAAATATTCAATTTCTCCAGGCCGGTGAACGCAATGATATCCCCCGCCTGTGCGACAGGGACTTCGACCCGCTCCAGGCCAAGAAATCCCAACACCTGCAAGACCCGGCCATTACGGGTGTTACCGTCCTGGTCGATGATAGTGACCGCTGTATTGGTCTTTACCTTGCCGCGGGTAATACGACCGATGCCGATAACGCCCACATAACTGTTGTAGTCCAGGGAGCTCACCTGTAATTGCAACGGGCCTTCTATGTCGACCTGCGGCGGTGAAACATGCTCAACAATAATCTTGAACAGGGGTTCCATATTGCCTTCACGCACGTGGGAGTCGAGGCTGGCGTAGCCCTGCAAGGCTGAGGCGTAGATCACCGGGAAATCCAGCTGCTCATTGGTGGCGCCCAGGCGATCGAACAAATCAAAAGTCTGGTCCACCACCCAGTCCGGACGCGCTCCGGGTCGGTCGATTTTATTCACCACCACGATGGGGCGTAGTCCCTGCGCCAGGGCTTTTTGCGTCACAAAACGGGTTTGCGGCATGGGACCGTCCACCGCGTCCACCAGCAACAGGACCGAGTCCACCATGGACAGAATGCGCTCCACTTCGCCGCCAAAGTCGGCGTGGCCGGGGGTATCTACGATATTGATTCGATAGTCGTTCCACTTGATAGCGGTGTTTTTCGCCAGGATGGTAATGCCCCGCTCCTTCTCCAGGTCATTGGAGTCCATTACCCGTTCCTGCGCATCGCCGCGGCTCACCAGGGTGCCGGATTGCTGCAATAATTTGTCGACAAGGGTGGTTTTGCCATGATCAACGTGGGCGATGATGGCGATGTTTCTAAGTTGTTCTATCACGGGATGGCTCTCACTGATGGTTACAGATTGGACACTACGGGTAAAAAGAGTGGCGATTATATAGGAAACTCACCGTTTGTGCGGCGGTTTTATGCAATCTTTATGCGAAATATTTTTAAATAGCATAAAAAAACCGCCGGCCACTCTGGGACAACCGGCGGTTTTTAAAGTTTTACTTACTATCGAAATTAAACCATCACATTACAGCGGCTTAAGTTGACGAGCTTCCTTACTGGCTTTTAAAAAGCCGTATTTGGCGTAAATATCTTGCGCGTCTTCGGTCGCCAGGTATTGCAGGAACTTATCCGCATTTGCCTGGTTTTTGCCGTCAGTCAACTTGCCAATGCGGTAAGCCACTTTTTCCTGCTTGTTATAAGGTGCAGGAATCGGCACACCGTCGATTTTACGGCCTTCGGTTTTGGCTTCCTGCACTTCCGTAGTCCAAACGATACCTACATCCGCTTCACCGTTTTCGATACGATGCGGGGTTTCGCGATGATGGCGAGAGGTAAACCAGGTTTTGCCTTCCACTGCCCAGCAGCCCTTGCACTCTTTACCGCCGGTCACTTTTTCATGCAAACCCAGGTCCTTTAACATTTCAGAACCGTAGAACTTGAAGATACCTTCGGTCAAGGGGTTGGGATGCGATTGCACGATGTCATCGCGCGCCAGGTCTTTGGGGCCCTGAATGTTTTTCGGATTACCCGCAGCCACCATTAATTCCAGTTTATTGTGGGTGTAGGTCATACCCTCTTTCATGCGGCCTTCTTTTTTCATCTTCACCAGATGCTTGCCGTTTACGCTGGCGAACAAATCCGGTTTTTGATTGGTTTTCTTGCCATCGATTTCGCCCTGCTTCAGCAATTGATTTTTCAAAATCTGTCCGGGCGGGATGGTTTCCACGTAAACGGTTTTGATATCTGGATTTTTCTTCTGGAAGTCCTTGATCAAGTCTTCCATAACCATGAATTGATTTCCTGCCAGGTACATGACCAGGTCAGAGGTGTAGGAGTCTTCAATCTTGCCGTAATCAATTTTGCCATCAACATGAAAAGTGCGGTAATCATGTCCATGACCCGCATCTTTAGCCGCGATAGCAGATACACTGTATACACCAGGTACCAATGCTGTCGCCAATAATGCTGGCAGCAGTTTCTTGGTTAGTTTCATATATCCTCTCCTCCAGTTAATGAAGTATATAGTTGTCTATGGATGTAGATGATGCGTGAGACATCAGTACTTTTTCTAAGAGGTATAGGTGCCGCGTAATACCTAAAAGAAACTTCTAATTTAATTATCAAAGCCGCTTGGCGAAATTAAATCTAAATGCCATTCAGACTGCAGTAAAATCCAGCAAGGATTAATAACAGCCTAAATTCGAGCACCAATAGTAACCAAGGAAGATATTGAACAGTAACTAGGGCAAACCCTAAGTTTAAGTTAAAAAACGTGCAGTCAACTTCTGCAGCTATTCGCTTTGTGCCACCTACGAGACCGGCAGTTAATTTAGAGTATTACCAGTTGTTTATATAGGAAGCACCAATTAAAATATCACCAGTTGCGCTTTATACCGCCGCGTTTTATCCGCAGTCTTCGGAAGATTTGTTGGTGGGTATTAATAAACAGTGGTACGAAAGCGGACGAAAAATATGGCACCGCTTAGTGTTTACAAAAACTGATGTCGACAAAGTTTGATGCGTCAGGAATGTTGTTATAGAAGTCGGTGGGATTAACTTTACGGTATAGCGAGAAACTTTTCGTTGCTGTGTACTTCTCTTGCGGCAAACTCAACATTGCAGGCAAAAAAAAGCGCCGGTTAATGACGGGAACCGGCGCATATCCTCCTATCCATAATAAAGAAGCAAAGTGTTGCCACAATCGCATTAGAACAACCAAGCGCTTCAAGTGATTGCATGTGCCAAGGCTCGCATCAACCGTTCAATCCAGCATGAAAGAAACCGTGGGGTCACTGGTTGTGGTTTAGTTTCATGCTGCTTACTTGGCGTCGACCAGGTCGAGAAATCCGAAATACTCATCAACGGAGTCCCACTCTATTGAGTAGCTTGATAAGTATTTCTCAAGCAAGCTGCCTTGGCGAAAGCTCTCATTTGCGGCGCTTGACTGCAAATGCATGCAAAGGCATTTATACTATAGCAACCGCCGTGCCAACTTTATTTTTTTATTATAATCAATGAGATAGATGGATTAACGGGAACGTGGTGAGATTTTTCTCTGCTAGAGTGTCGCAAGCACACGACACAATCTGGAGAATTAATATAACCAATTGTTTTTTAGTTATTTTTCAGTGTCGCTGCGATGCGACATATCCGAGGCTTGTCCGGCTTTTTGCAACAGTGCCCGGCGTCACCTGGCTAAAACTAGTCAACCGATTGATTTATCTTAATTTATTTTACACAAAGCCGGGCAATCAAGTGGCTTTCTTGAACAGGTTAGGATCAATGTTGTGGCGATTCAATAGCCGATAAAATTCCGTGCGGTTACGTTTGGCTAATTTAGCCGCCTGACTGACTTTACCCGAGGTGATTTGTAGCAGATGACAAAGGTAATCTCGTTCGAAACGTAACTTGGCCTCTGAATAAGTGGGAATATCCGGCGACGGGCTTTTCAGGGCCTTTCTTACCAGCGTCGCGGGTATGACGGGCGTCGTAGATAACGCCACCACCTGCTCCACCACATTCAACAACTGGCGCACGTTACCCGGCCAGGGCGCTGATACCAGCATCTCCATCGCCTCTGGTGAGAAGGCGGTGATTTTTTTCTGCGTCTTTTCAGTAATGGTTTTCAGGAAGTGCTGCGTTAGCAAGGGTATATCCTCGCGCCGCTCACTCAACGTAGGAATTTCAATAGACACCACATTCAGACGATAATACAGGTCTTCACGAAACTCGTTCTTTTCCATGGCTTCGTCAAGATCCTTGTGGGTGGCGGAGATAACCCGCACATCCACTGCGACACTTTCGGTACTACCTACCGGCCTGACCATATTTTCCTGCAACACGCGCAAGAGTTTTGCCTGCAACGCCAGCGGCATGTCCCCAATCTCGTCCAGGAATAAGGTGCCGCCGCCCGCTGCCAGGAACAAACCTTCATGGTCTTTGGTAGCACCGGTAAAAGATCCCTTGCGGTGACCAAACAATTCAGATTCCAGCAAGGCTTCTGGAATGGCGCTACAGTTAATTGCAATAAACGGTTTCTTATGACGTGGACTGGCCTTGTGTATCGCGTTAGCAAAGAGTTCTTTACCACTTCCGCTGGCACCATTGAGAAACACGCTGACATCACTCTGCGCGATCAACTTGGCCTGGGAAAGAATATCCTCCATCACCGGACTACGGGTAATAATCGCACTGCGCCAGCTATCATCGCCCTCGCCGTCATCCTGTTTTTTACCGGACAATGTCAAGGCTTTGTTGATGTGCTCCACCAGCGCTTTACCATCAAAGGGCTTGGACAGAAAACTGAATACGCCGCGTTTGGTGGCGTCCACCGCCTCGGGGATGGTGCCATGCGCGGTGAGAATAATAACCGGCAAGGAGGGGTTGGATTCATGAATCGCGTCGAACAACGCAAGGCCATCCATACCTTCCATGCGCAGGTCAGTCACCACAATATCGGGCCGCACCACGGACATGGAAGCCAGTGCTTTTTCCGCGCTTTCCACTGCAGTAACGTTATAACCCATCGCTTCCAGGCGAATGGAAATTAACTGCAATATGCCGGGATCATCGTCGACAACAAGGACTTTGGGATTTGCCATATGCTACAACCTTCGCAACCTGACCGATTATTACTGGCTGCGTCTTTGAATCATACTCTCTTCAATGGATTTTAGTGCTTCGAGCTTCTCTTCCGCCTGTTTACGCTTGCTGATTTCCTGGCGCAACTGCTCTTCCAGTTGATTATAACGCTGATGCTCCGCAACCTGCGAATCGATAATTGCCAGCATAAATTCCGCATACTCCTTGAATGCCGGCACCGAATCATCGTTGCTGTTCATAATATCGGTAAACATCTGTTTTGCTTGATTAAGATCATGAAAATCCGTGCCAGGTTTCAACAATAACATGGCGCGCTTCAAACCACTGCGGTCATTGGGGCGAATAAAATAAGCATCATTAATACGCTTGAATTCTTCCGACAGTTGATCCTTAGATAATCCGTTAATAAAACGGGAATAACGCAACATTGCCAGCAGTGAATCATTGGCCGAAACCAGCGGCGTTTCGATGGACGCTGCAGTATTGACGCTGGCAGCCTGCGCGGACTGGCTTTTGTCCTGGCCCTGCTGCCCTTCAGAATCCTGTTCACCTGTTGCCGTTGCAGCGCAGCCGCTAACCGATATAGCAATCACTGCGAAATAAATGGCTGAAATTCTGACCTTGTTAAAATACCTGTAACCGGTCTTCATCAACAATGGGTGCCTCCTCATTATACGATTGTAGCGGCAGCCTCAATGACAAATGGGCGCCTGAGGGCTGATTATCGGTCACTTCAATATGACCACCATGGGCCTGGATAAACTCTTTCACAATCGACAGTCCCACGCCGGTCCCTTTAATGTGTCCGGTTGCCTTTGCTTCTCCCTGGAAAAATGCATCAAATACCCGGTGTTTTTCTGCGTCACTTATTCCGGGCCCGTCATCAATAATATCGACTCGTGCGTCTAATCCCACTTGTTGCACTGCGATAGCAAGTCGACCATTGGCTGGGGAATATTTAACTGCGTTCGACATCAGGTTGTCTATGACGACACGCAACATTTCTTTGTCCCCATTCACTACGATAGGTTCAAGTTTTGTCTTGAGATGCAGCTTTTTAGCCATAATGGCAAGTTTTTGATCATTTAAAACGCGACGCACCAGTTTATCAAGACTAACCTGTTCGTTATGCAGCTTGGTCATCTTGGTGTGCGCAATACTGAAGTTCAACAGATCTTCAATTAATTGTTGTAGTTTGCTTGTGTTGGATACCAGAATTTCCACCACTTGTCGCTGCCGCTGATTTAAATTACCAACCACGCCATCATCCAGCAAATCAGCACCTTCACGTATCGCTGTCAATGGTGTTTTTAATTCGTGCGAAACATGGCGTACGAATTTCGCCTTTTCTTCTTCTACTTCCGCCAGGCGCATGCGCAACCAGTCAAGGCGCTGACCCAGGTATTGTAAATCCTCCGGACCGGTCACATAAACCGGTTCATTGAATTCCCCACTACCCAATGTCTTGATGGCATAGTCGATTTGCCGTATCGGTCGGGACAGAATAATGGAAAATGTGATGACAATAATGATAATGGTGGGAATCAAAGTCAAACCCACCCAGACAAACTGATTTTGCGCAGTGGCCGCCATATCATGCAATACCTGCACTTCGGTATCGATCACCCGGTTACTACCCGCCAGAACCTTGCGAGCCAGATCCGATGCGACACCGAATTTTTCCACTGCGTTTTTCGCCGCCGGGCTGTTATAGCGTTGTCTGGTGAGTGTGCGATAAACGGAATTTTCTATCTTGATCAATCCCTGCAACTGATCGTGCATGGATTTGTCCAGCTGAAATTCCAGCAAGCTGTCCGCGGCTCTGGCAAATAGTTCGTGATTTTCCTGAAAACTTTTTAATAACGCCGCATCCCCCAGAATCTGGTACTGTCGACCGGCCCGTTCCAGCCGAGTAAGAATTTCCACCAGGGTACGGCTGGTCTGTGTGGCCTTGGCCGCCTGGTACACCGCCTGCTGACTTTGTTTGGCCACCTGGTCCATATATACCGCCGCATAGCCCACTGCCACCAGCAACGGCAACACAGCAAAACAAAACCCGATCAAGAGTAACTTGCGGAACGATTTTGGTTGGGGAAAAATCATAATATTTTCTGAGGGTTACTTCACTTCCGCGAATCTTGCGCTATGGTTGCCGGCACTCGCCAGGGTGCAGTTATCGTCCTGTAGGTCCTGTAAAAAATATCGACCAAAATATCCGGAACTTGTTAAGCAGACTGGTAATGTGGATACGACTGTTAACAACCATTTCCAGCAGTTATCCAGGAATATTTACCCCGACGACTTATACCTGAAAAATGGTGCCAGGAGAAATAAACTTGCGCCCGCATTATCGTTCTGCGCTACGACATTTTACGCAATTAATGCTGCCCCGATGCTACATTCGATTGCTGTACCGTAGAGTCGGCATGCAGCACGTGACAAGGCAGGCTCTATCTCCCTGATTTATAAACTATTGAACCTGTACGCGCAAGCAGCGTGATTTACCCGTATTCAGCTTTATTTTCAGCGCCAGCAGCCGATAAGTTCTCAAATAAAGAGTGAAATTCTAATTTAAAAATATGGGCTTAGAATCCAGTAAGCAGTTAAGACACCAGCCGGATATCGATGAATATCACTCGCGTAGTAAATTCGTCGCCGTGGGTTTTATTACGATATTGGCCGTACTGGTCGTTATTCTGGTGCTCTGGGTGAATAACACCTCCTCCAGCAGTACGCGCCTTGAGAATATCGTCGAACGCCAGAATCAGACCCGCCTGCTGGCAAACATGCTTTATGCGGTTCAACAACGCTCTCTTTCGCTGCATCGCATGCTGGATCTGGATGATATCTTTGACCAGGATGATTATTACATTCTGTTCCGCCAGCATGGCGAAATGTATCTGAAGAACCGCGAAAAGTTACTGGCAACTCATCTCACCGAGCGGGAACGGGAAACCCTGGCAGCGGCCGACAAACTGGCCACCTACGGTGGTATCACCCAGCAGCGCGTTGCAGATCTTATTGCCCAGGGACAACGCTCTGCTGCCCACGAGTTACTAATCGAAGATGTGTTTCCCAATCAGAATACACTGATCGAAAAACTGCGCAGTATTTTTGATTCGCAGCGCGACGTAGTGGAATCTGAGTTATATTCAGCAACCGACGAACATCATGCCACTTACTGGTTTATATTCTCCCTGGGCAGCGTCGCTTTAGTACTGGGCATATTTACCATTTTTGTGGTAAGAAGAACGGCGCAATCGGACGCGCAATTATTCGATCAAAGCCAGTGGATTCGCGCCCTCTACGAAATTTCTTCCATGTCCGGTCTTTCCCCTGACGAACAGATCAACGAGACCCTGAAGCTGGGTTGCCAACTGTTAAACATGGAGATCGGTAAAGTATGTCACGTGGACAAAACCAAAAACATGAATTATTTCCTGAATGTGGTAGCCCCGGAAGATTATTCGGTAAAAGCCGGTCAGGAAATCCCCCTGGAAAAAACCTTTTGCAGCTTCACTGTCAATGCCGACGATGTGATTGCGATTCCCAATGTACAGGTATCCAAGCATGCCAGTTATCCCTGTTATGAATTCTCACAGGTGGAATCCTATATCGCGTTACCGTTACACGTAAATCAGCTCAGTTACGGCACAGTCAACTATGCGAGCACCCGTCCCCGCGAAGCTTTCACAGACAATGACATCGAGTTGTTGCGCCTCATTACGAACTGGATCAGCGTCACACTGGAACGCAAGATCTCGCAGCAGATCGCTGTTGCCAAGGAGACTGCGGAAGCCGCCAGCAAAACCAAGAGCAGCTTCCTGGCAAACATGAGTCACGAACTGCGCACACCATTGAATGCCATACTGGGTTATAACGAGCTGCTACGCGAAGAAGTCATTGATGATGGCAATACCAAGTACCTCGACGACATCAGTAAAGTGGACATAGCAGGGAAGCACCTGTTGTCTCTCATCAACGACGTGCTCGACTTGTCAAAAATCGAAGCCGGGAAGATGGAAGTCTACCTGGAGCAGTTTGCCCTGAAACCCCTGGTTGAGGAAATCTATGGCACGGTATTGCCGCTGATGGAAAAAAACCAGAACATATTGCAGCTCGAATATGATGACAGCATTAATTTCGTCAATGCCGACCTGACCAAGGTGCGCCAGATTCTGTTTAATCTGCTGAGTAATGCTGGCAAGTTTACCGAAGACGGTACTATCAAACTGATTGTTGCATCGGAACAAAAGAACACGGAAACCTGGATCAGGTTTGTCATTAAGGATACCGGCATCGGCATGAACCGGGAACAACTCAACAGGCTGTTTGTGTCTTTCTCACAAGCCGACTCAAGCACACAACGTAAATACGGCGGCACCGGGCTTGGGCTTTCCATCACTTACCGGCTCTGCCAGTTGCTCGGTGGCTCAATCAATGTCGACAGCGTGCCGGGTGTTGGCTCCACATTCACCGTCCTGCTGCCTACCACCATCTCTGTCAAACCGTCTACGGATCTCGACGCCAAAGCGGTAAACAGCTAGCCCTTCTTTCCCTATCCGGAAAAGCATACAATACCTGCTCTCCTAGTACGTACTAAAGAGTTAAACCAGAGTCATCCCAGGGAATTGTAAATATCATGCAACAGGTAATGGAAATCAAAAACCTGGTGAAAAAGTTTGGCAGTTTTACCGCTGTCAACGGTATTGACATGACTTTGCATGAAGGTGTCTGCCTGGGTTTACTGGGTCCTAACGGTGCCGGCAAAACTACTACTATCGAAATTCTGGAAGGGATTGCCGAGCCTACCAGCGGTTCTATTTTATTTAATGGTCACGCCATCGACAAAAGCTTCAGGGAAACCGCAGGTATCATGTTTCAATCCACGGCACTGCAGGAGTTTATTACCGTGCAGGAGACGCTGGAATTGTTTGGCAAGTTTTATCAACGTACGCTACCGCTTGCCGAACTAGCGGACAAATGTGCGTTAGGTGACTTTATGAGCAAGGACACCCGCCAGTTGTCAGGTGGTCAGCGACAGCGTTTATTACTGGCTATTGCCCTGGTTAACGACCCTGCCATTCTCTTTCTGGATGAACCAACCACCGGACTGGATCCCCAGTCACGACGTAATTTCTGGCAATTGATTCGAGACATCAAGCAGCAAAATAAAACCATTCTGCTGACCACGCATTACATGGAAGAGGCTTATGAACTCTGTGATGAAATTGCCATCATGGACCATGGTGATATCATTGCCCGCGGTACTCCAAAACAATTACTGGCGGAACATTTTAACAGCATGATCCTGCAACTTCCGGCGGCGGATATTGATGTTAACCAGCTTCCCCTGCCATTCAATTATTTGCAACATAATGACGAAATTGAAATTGAATCACAGGATATCAATGCAACACTACAGGTACTGCTGGCGCATCACATTAATCTGGAAAATCTTAAAATACGCAACCACACACTCGACGACCTGTTTCTGAAACTGACGGGACACGAGTTGCGCGCATGAGTATCAGACGTTTCCTTGCCGTATTAAAAGCCAGAAACTACGAGTTCATCCGGGATAAATCGGCGCTGGGCTGGAACTTCCTGTTTCCCATTCTGATTGTCATGGGCTTTGCCTTTGCTTTTTCTGACAACACTCTTGATACATTTAAAGTCGGGATCTACGGTGACCAAGACCAGGCAACAAGCGAGCATCCGTTTTTCACATCCCGGCATATCAAATTCGTGACGGTTGATGACCTGAAGAGCTCCATCGTTAAAGTGGAACGCCACCAGCTGGACATGCTGTTTGATCTCAACCAGCATCGCTACTGGATTAACAACCAGTCGCCCAATGGCTATATCCTTGAACGGGTGTTACTGGGATCACAACTGATTAATGGCGAGCAGCCAGCGAGCTCTGTCGCTGACATGGTGCAGTTTGCGAAAACCCAGGTAAGCGGCAAAGAAATCCGCTACGTTGACTGGCTTCTGCCCGGTGTGCTGGCTATGAACATCATGTTCAGCGCATTGTTCGGTGTGGGTTATGTCATTGTGCGGTATCGAAAGAATGGGGTGCTCAAACGGCTAAAAGCCACCCCGCTAAGCGCCGGTGAGTTTCTTTTAGCCCAGGTGATTTCCAGACTCGGCCTGGTGATGGTAATCACAATCATTGTATTTATCGGCACATCGTTGTTACTGGATGTACCCATGTATGGTTCCTATTTTAACCTGTTGTTAATCTTTGTGCTGGGATCAATCAGCGTGATCAGCATTGGGCTGTTAATCGCTGCACGCACTGCCAGTGAAGAATTTGCGGGTGGGATTTTGAATCTAATCAGCTGGCCAATGATGTTTTTATCCGGAGTATGGTTTTCACTCGAAGGCATCCACCCGTGGTTCCAGAAACTCGCATTAATTTTCCCGCTCACTCATTTGATTAGCGGCGCACGCGCCATTATGCTGGATGGCGCCGGTTTTCTGGAAATTCTTCCTTATCTCGCATCACTGACAATCATGAGCCTGGTGCTACTCGCCATAGGCGCATTGACATTTCGCTGGGAATAACCCGCAATAGCTGTGGCTGTCAAACACCACGTAAGCACGTCAGGCTATCAATCTTCGGCTGGCAGCATTTCAAAATCGGATTTGCCAACCCCGCAGTCGGGGCACTCCCAGTCATCAGGCACATCTTCCCAACGGGTACCGGGTTCTATGCCTTCTTCGGGCAAACCCTCCGCCTCATCATAAATAAACCCACATACCTGGCACTGCCATTTTCTCATTTAAACATCCTCGCTTGAACTGAATACTTTGCCTGCTCTACTGACTGTGTATCAGAAAATTAACTATCGAAAAAATTAAACCCGCTCATAATAAAGCGAAAAAACATCATTGAAAACACCCCACGTTCTTCAAATTCCTGCAAAGCCTGCGATGATTTAAGCGCAATTTTCGATATCCAGTTAATTGATATTGCGCTCGTTGTGTCGAGTTTCAAGGATGGATTTCCTGCTATCCGACATTCCCGCATAAATGCGACTATTTGGGCGCTGATACATAGCGCCGCGCCGGAAAGCGCTTCGACAACATCGAGATCATGGTGGTTCAATGCGACACCCGGCGGTTGAATTATGACACCTTGCCAAGAACATCGTACAATGCCAGTGATAAAAAATGCGCCGGGTATCGGCAGTCATACTTTTAACAATCCACTATGGACTTAACAACGATGATGAGAATACCGACAATCACGCAATACCTGTTCGGATTCGCGATAGCATTATGTGTATTTGGGCTGGTTTATATCGGTGAATACCTCGAGCTTCTGAGTATAAGCACCATCAATCCGCTACCAATATTCCTTGCAGGATTACTGCTCGGTCATTTGATCGGCGCGCTGGTCACAACCAGGTCTCAGGCCGGCGCAGAAATAATTCCGCCAGTTCAAGACACAGTACAAACCATTTACGTTGGCAACTTGCCATTTAAAACCAACCGCAATCAATTGCGCGCCTTGTTTGAACCCTTTGGCCAGGTTCATTCGGCACGTATCGTGATCGACAAGGCGACGCGAAAACCGCGTGGTTATGGATTTGTGGAAATGGATAGCAGCAACGCGAGCAAGGCTATCAACAAACTGAATGGCACCATTTTTGACGGACGCAATATCAAGGTCAACGAA
>JGI2160J19893_10000238_pt1 | contig 18696 bp, 16 predicted proteins | sample DeeMarSeWOR28_12_FD_19893 | JGI IMG/M metagenome (IMG submission 19893)
CCGCTTGATCCTGCCTTAATCCGTCTGTATTTATTCTCACCAACACATTCTTTTGCAAAGGCGCACCAGTCTAGGCATGTGGGGCCAAGCAGCCGCGTAACGGTATTTCCGCAGGATTTGCATTTCGTCTCTACCTCGTCACTCCAGATCTCTACATCAGCGCCGCAATGGCGGCACTTTATATCTTCAGGCTTTGGTTCCCGTATTTCCCTGCTTCCAGGGCATTCGTTTTTAAACATGACTACCTCTTTTATACATTTTATGTCAGGAAAAGAATTATGTCTATGATTTTTCTCATATGCTTTCCAGGGAGGGAAAAAGAAAAGGACACTTCCCAATGGAAGTGTCCCTGAGGTTTTCACCTTTCTGAAACTTCTCTTAGACTTTATTCCAGCAGTCTGTGTGTTGAAGAGAGGAGTTAATCAGGCTTGTCAGTTCATCTTCAAAAAAGGCGTTTCCCTTTTTGATGCCATCAAGCATCTTTCTCGGAATCTCTACAGTGCACAGTTTGTCGTTCTTGATTAACTGGAACTTGTAAGCAATGTGCATAAAGATGTAAAAGATCCTGATAATTATGATTGACTGATCGATCTCTTTGATCTTCTCTTCAACAATCTCATATGAGGGTACTTCTTCTCTTGTTACCTGGCGGTCCATGTTCTATTTCCTTTCAGTCCCTTTAATTAGATTTTCTCATATTCTGATTCATTTGCAACTGGTGTTTACAGCTGTACGTGGTCTTCTATGTTGACCTTGACCCAACGCGGGTCCCACCAATGAAGCGGTGATATTTCATATCCATGTATGACAACTCCAAAATGAAGATGGTCTCCTCCAGCAAGTCCGGTAGCACCGCTTTTGCCGATAATATCTCCCTTACTCACCTGCTGACCTTCTTCAACAGCGATCGATGCAAGATGTCCATACAAGGTCATAAGTCCCATCCCGTGGTCGATGATTACTGTTTCACCGTATATGCTAAGATTTGCAGCAAATCTGACAATTCCCGCGTTTGCAGCTCCAACCGGTGCATTTGCATGTGATGCAAGGTCATAACCGAGGTGGGCACTGTTGCTTATTGCCTTTCCCCTGTATGTATATGTCCTTATATCACCATACTCGGCCATAACCTTGCTGTTCTTTAGCTGAAGAAAGCGGCCCTTCCAGAGCATGGAAGGTTCTGTCTGCTTTGTAAGTTTAGCGAGCTCAAGCAGTGCTGCCCGTCTCCAGTCCTCATTCACCTCTTTAAAGGCGCTTGCAGGATCCTGGATATCAGGTGTGTTCAGTAACGGCACCACCACAGCATTAATAAAATCATCACTTATTGATATGGAAGATTTTCTGAACTTTTTTGTCTTCAATTGAGTCCTCAGTGAACGCACGCTCCGGTTGCCTGCCTTGTCAAGGGCTATGGCATAAAATGTTTTGCCTTCAGTGACCTCAAAGGGGGCCGCAAAGAATGCAAAATAGTCAGCAGCAAGTGTATTTTTTTTGGCGCTTGCTATTAAAGGATCGTAATTAAAATCGCCGGAGGAGGGCTTTTGCATTTCCTCTCCTGAGGATTTCCTGAATGCGGGGAATTCAATGTCATCAAGCTTAATAAATACGGAATCAGCATCTTTTGCCCGCAGCAGGGCAAAACCACCGCTTCCCTGATATATCTGGAAAGGTGCCCTTACGACTTCTAGGGAAGGCGGCACAGTATCAATCTGGATATCCATTGCCTGTTTTATCTCCTTGAGGAGGCCTGATTTTGCATGGACAAATACCTTTGCAGCACCATCAGAGAGACCAAGGTCCCTCGGCTTAATGGTAAGGGCATAGGACTTGTCTCCCGTTTCTGGCTTGTCCATGAGGATTTCCTTGACCTGGTCTTCCTGCATGATATGAATGCTGATCGATTTTAGATGCTCACCGTTGATGTGAAGGGTCTTCTCAGCAGGGAGAAACCTGAATTCTTCCATTCCGGATACAACGGGATCAGCAATCAGAAAAAGCTTGTAGACCGCGTAGGCAGTGACAAGGAGTATAAAGGGCAGCAGCAGAATTACACCTGCCCTGCTTATGCCCTGATCATCATCGTTAAAATGACTGAAAATATTCATTACAAAATCGCCTTTAAATAAAAAACCTTTTTACACTTGTTCTGAAAACCATATATACTGCCTGAAATATATCTAAAATGCAATAAAAAAATGAAGCAATTATGAACATGGTAAGGGGTTCATTTTATGAAAGGATCATCAGCGGGGGGAAACCAGTTGACTTAAAAGGATAATATGAAGGGGGCCATGGTATAAATATATGGTCGGGGCGGAGAGATTCGAACTCCCGACATCCTGCTCCCAAAGCAGGCGCGCTACCAGACTGCGCTACGCCCCGAACTGTATAGACTATACAATCCTGACGAGAAAAATCAATTCAACTGTGGCAGCGGAACCGCAGTGAAACAGTATATGGCGACACCTGTATTGATACTATACAAACCAGGGGAAACATGATATATAGAGAAAGGGGCAAGGTGAAAAATAATCAATGAATTCAACTGATTGTCTTATTAGGGAAACGGTGTTCACCATGCCCTGTATGAAAGAGTACCGAGCGGCATGCACCAGACGGTGGTTATTGAGATACCATGGAAAAAGGAAAAGAGAGGAATGGCTCCACTACGGCAGTACATGAACAGGACCATCGTGTTGAACATGCGGCGAAAAAAATTGAAACATAGCTGGAATGATTGCAGCTCCAGAGGAAGAAAGGTTTGTGGTAGAATTCAATGCTGCTGCCTGTCACCATTTCGGCTATAAAAAAGATAAAATCTGTGGAAGCCATAGAAGTATGCTGTATGCAGATGAAGAGGAGAGGAATACGACAACAATGATGAAGATGACTCCTGATGACAGGGAATTGAGTCTGCAAAGGCAATGACAACATATAAGGACGATAGGGACAAAAAACTTCAAGAGAGTGAATCGCTCTATTGTGATGTTGTCGAGGGTACCAATGATCTTATTACCAGTGTCGATAGCGAAGGGAGAATTGTCTACATTAATCATAAGTCCCGGGATATTTTTGGTCTTTCACCATCAGAATGTGAGGGGCAGTATGCTTTTGACTTCATACATCCAGAGGATCAGGACAGGACCAGAAAGTGGTTTCATGCATGCATTGCAGAACGGTTAAAACAGTCATCGATGGAAAATCGGCAGGTAAACAGGAAAGACGGCTCTGTGCATTCTATGTTGTGGACGTCAACCTTTTATTATGATCAGCATGGGAATGTGACGGGAGTAAACGGCATAGCCCGAGATATCACCGAAAGAAAGCTGACCGAAAAGTTACTTCAGGAGAGCGAGAATAAGTTCCGTTCATTTTTTAATCAGGCATCGGACAGTATTTTCCTTCTGAGCATTACTGAAAAGGACCTGATAATCGAAGATGTAAATGACGCTGCCATTGCAGCCCATGGATATGGCAGAGGAGAACTTATTGGCAAAGGGATCACCTTCCTTGACGATAAGGAGTCTGCCTCTCATGTTCCAGAGAGAATAAAGACGTTAATTGACAGGAAGTCCATGATCGTCGAGGTTGATCACAGGAGAAAGGACGGGTCTGTTTTCCCCGTTGAAGTAAATGCAAAATTAATACAGATAGGAGATAAGCCCTATATCCTTGCCATAGACCGAGATATTACTGAACGGAAGATGGCTGAACTGGCGATGGCTGAACAGCTCAGACTGGAGGCTCTTGGTTCGAGCATAGGCGATGCTCTTATAACGGGTAATTCTCTGCAGGATATGATGCAACGGTGCGCAGAGGAATTTGTCAGGCACCTTAAGATCCCCTTTGCCCGTATCTGGACCATGAACGAACACAATAATGTATTGATACTGCAGGCCAGCGCGGGAATGTATACTCATCTCGATGGGAAGCATAGCCGTATTCCCCTGGGTTCAATGAAAATTGGACAAATAGCATCGACAGGGAAACCTCACTTAACAAATCAGGTGATTGGTGATCCCCAAATCAGCGATCAGGAATGGGTGAGAGAGAAGGGCATGGTTGCCTTTGCAGGCTATCCCCTTATCATTGATAAAAGAGTCATTGGTGTCATGGCCATATTTTCGAAGGAAAGGCTGACAGAAAATATTTTAAAGCTGCTTGGGTCTGTTGCAGTCAGAATATCGTTAGGTGTTGACCGAATGAGGTCTGAAAAGGAGCTTGCTGAAAGCGAAGAGCGGTATAAAAAACTGTTTCAGAGCAGCCATGCTGTGATGCTTTTGATTGATCCCGACACTGCTTCTGTCGTCGATGCCAATCCCGCAGCTTTAGAATTTTACGGCTACAGCTATGAAAATTTTATCAATATGAAAATGAAAGACGTAAATACGCTTTCCTCTGAAGAGGTAGCCACTGAAATAGCAAGGGCAAAACAGCAGGGGAGGAACTACTTTGTTTTTCCCCATCGTCTGGCATCGGGGAGGGTCAGGACCGTCGAAGTCTACAGCGGGCCTGTGCCGGTAAAAGGAAAGCAGCTTCTCTTTTCAATAGTCCATGATATATCAGATCGCATACAGGCGGAGCAGGAACGTGAGCGTCTGACTGCAGAAATGGAACAGGTTATTTTTGCCACATCCCACGATATGCGGTCTCCCATGCTGAATATTCATGGATACAGTCATATCATGTCAGAGTCTGTGGAGAAATGCAGATCACTCATCCCTCAGAGCGGGATGTCAGAAGTCATTCAGGCAAAAATGCAGGGTATTTTCGACGAGCATATTGCAGAGCCCGTCCGGTACATAAAAAACAGTATACGGCAGATGGACTCCATACTGTCTGGATTATTGGCACTCTCCCGCTCCGGGAGGGTTCAACTCAGTATAGAGAATCTGGATATGAACCGGCTGCTCAGTAATATGATAGGTTACCTTAAGATTAAAATAAAAGAAGAGGGAATCGAACTCCATCTGTCGACACTTCCCCCGTGCAGGGGAGATGAGGTTCAGATGGGACAGGTTTTCACAAACCTGATAGAGAATGCCATAAAATATCTTGATCCCGAACGTCACGGCATCATTCATATTACGGGAAAGCAGAAAGGGGCTGAATCAGTGTATTGCGTGGAAGACAATGGCATTGGAATACCCGCTGCAGATATCAACAAAATATTTACCATCTTCTATCAGGTTGACCACTCCAACAGAGGGGAGGGACTTGGCCTGACAATCGTTAAAAAGACAGTCGAACGCCACGGTGGAAGGATATGGGCGGAGTCTGAACCAGGCAAGGGGAGTAAATTTTATGTAGCGCTGCCGGCTACCGGCAATGGATAAAGAAAATTTAAAACTGGCTGAAAATATGATACATTTTAGGTATCAGGGGAGTAAATAATGATTCAGGAGGACAGCAACCCATGAGGGGGGATGTAATCATTGTTATCGCTGAGGACGATGAAGGACATGCATCGCTCATTATAAAGAACCTGCAGCGTATTGGTATTGAAAATGAAATGCTCCATTTCCGTGATGGAGAGGAAACATTGAACTTTTTTTTTAGAAAAGGAGAAGGTCCTCACGTAAAATCAGGAACAGCCTATGTCCTGCTGCTGGACGTAAGGATGCCAAAAATAGACGGCCTGGAAGTGCTGCGGCAGCTCAAATGTGATAGCGTTCTGCAGAAAATGCCGGTCATCATGATCACCACAACTGATGATCCCGACGAAGTAGAACGGTGCCATGCACTTGGGTGCAATGTTTATATTTCAAAACCAGTTGATTATGACAGATTTGTGAAGTCTATGAATCATCTTGGCCTCTTTTTAAGGACATCAGAATTTCCAAAGATAAACGATTTCAGGGGTGAACAGACTGGGCATTATGGACCTTGAAGAAGACAGGAAGATTTCTCAACACACAGTTCTTGTTGTTGAAGACAATGCAGACCTGAACAACCTGATGCGGATGGTTTTGCAAAATGCCGGGTATCAAACCGAAAGCGCTTTGAGCGGATCCGACGCCCTGGACATTGCCAGGGAGCTCTCAAATATTATTATGCTCCTTGATTACAAGCTCCCTGACATGACGGGCAGGGAAGTCATAGAACGGCTTCAGGCCAAGGGGAAGAAGGTACCTTTTATTATTGTCACCGGACAGGGTGATGAAAAGGTAGCTGTGGACATGATGAAGTATGGCGCACGGGACTATGTGGTGAAAGACCCGGGGCTTATGGACATGCTTCCCCATCTGATATCACGAATTGAAATCGACCTTTCCCTTGAGAAGAAACTTGCTCATGCCCAGAGTTCCATTGCACGAAGTCAGGCAGAGCTTTCCATTCTGTACAGGGTTTCAACAGCGATATCCCAGACCCTTGAAATTGACAGGCTCCTGGGAATTGTACTTGAGACCGTAACTGATCTGGAGTTTCTTCATGTAGGCAAGAAGGGCGGTATTCTGCTTGTTGAAGACGACAGGATGCATCTTCATTCCCATCTTGGTCATAGCGATGAATTTATCAAACTCCACCAGGGGATCCGGGTGGGAGAGTGCCTCTGTGGTCATGCGGCTCAGACGGGGGAGATCATTGTTTCAGAGAACTGCAATCATGATATTCGGCATACTATCCGGTATCCCGGTATGCAGCCCCATGGTCATATTATTATCCCTCTCCATGCCCGTGGCAGGGTAACAGGGGTTTTGTACCTCTACTGCACATCGCCACCTGTCATTGATAATGAAAAGAAGGAGCTGCTCACCTCAATTGGCAATCAGGTAGGCATCGCCATAGAGAATTCAAAACTCTATGAAGACACAAAGAGAGTTGCTCTCTGTGATCCGCTCACGGGCCTTGCAAACAGGAGGATGATGGATATTGTGCTGGACAGGAATTTCCAGAGAGCCAGACGGTTAAAGAGTCCCTTCTCGGCAGTCATGATTGATATAGATCATTTCAAGGAATACAATGACCGCCATGGCCATGCCCAGGGTGACAGGATGCTTATAGAGATTGCGGACATTTTACAGAAAGAAACGCGAAAAATTGACCTTGCAATCAGATATGGGGGCGAGGAATTTCTCGTTCTTCTCACTGACGCTGATGCAGAGCATGCACTTGACTTTGCTGAACGAATGCGAAAATCTGTTGCGGAGCGCGAGGCTGTCACCATAAGCCTTGGTGTGGCGTCTTTTGCAGAATGGGTGCATAGCAAAAACATTCTTATAGAAAAAGCTGACAGGGCATTGTATGAGGCAAAACGTAAGGGGAGAAACAGGATTGAGATGAGTGCATGAATTTGAAGCACTGCTGAGGGAAGAAATCTCACGCCTGCAGAATACGATTGCCGTCCNTGGCAAAAACGGGACAGGGTAAGTGCGCCCGAGTTCCTATAACAGCATTATTGCAGCGGAAATAACCGTTGTCCAGTTGCCGTTCTTGTTCCCCTCTGCGGACTGACAGATGTGGTCTGATTTGAAAATATAATTACTCGCCTTGTACACCTGTTTGCGTGAATCCCAGGCCTCGTCGGGGTCAAACTGTATGCCCAGTGTAGTGGCCAGCATGGTTGCAGCAAGATCCTCGGCATAGTCACCTGATTTGCGTGCCGTTTCACCGAAGGTGTGATGTTCAGATATGTAACCGTAATGCTCACGCATCTTTGGAATAGCAAGACCGACAGCAGCAGAAATTAACCGGTTTGGTTCGTTGGTTTCATTGCGTGCCATAACACAGAAGGTAATCTGTCCCGGTCTGATAAGTTTTATCCCCTTTGCCCTTGAGATCAATTTGCATTTCGGAGGGAAGATACTTGAGACATACACAAGGTTACACTTTTCAATCCCTGCCTTTCTGAGGGCAAGCTCAAAAGATGCAAGTTTGTCCTTGTGAATTCCTACCCCTTTTGTAAAGAAAATCTGTTTTGGCATCAAGTCCATGACAATCACCTCAAGAGAGATTTAAACGGCTAACTATACATTACCCGGGATTGAAATTACAAGAGAATAATACCATGCCGCGCAAGCACAGTACCCGTTCCTGACGGCGGAATAGCCGGGAGGTAATTCGTGATAAAGGGTTACCTTACTTCTGCTGAGGCAAAGACCCAGTTTTCACAGAAAGAAGGAATGAAAACCGTTTTGTAGACGATATGCCTGAAGTATCGCGGCAGCAGTTTTTTCAGCAGAGTCTGCGTTTCCATATCAAATTCCGAGCAGCACTGCATGCTGACCATTCCTCCGCTTTTCAGGCTCTTTCTGATTCTGGAGAAAATCTGCTTGAGAAAATCCATTCGTTCCATATCAGTAATGGATTCGGGGTGCATTGTGAGGTCATAGATGATGGCNTCAAAATCGTGCTTCTGCTCAAGAAACTCATTGGCATCACCCAGAACAATTGACGCTTTCCTGCTGTCAAATGCCTTTCCGCATACACCGGGCATATATTCTTTGGCAGCGAGAATCACTTCTTCATCAATTTCAATTAAATAGGCTTTCTCTGGTTTGTGTCTCAATGTTTCTCTGAGCACTCCACCATCACCGCCTCCGAGTATTGCGACACTGCTGAATGCATTCTGTCTCTCAATGAGGGGAGTAACCATGGCATTGTTATAATGATGAGCGTCCCGTTCAGAGATTTGCAGGTCCTTGTCGAGGAACATCATTCTGCCGAAATTCTTGTTCGTAATGATATCCAGCTGCTGATATGCTGTCTGCTTGCTCAGGAGCACTTTATCGATATAATATTTGACCTCAAAGCCGGTACCTGAAAAAGAGGTCATCCAGTTCTTGTGCGTTAATGAAAGCGGATTGCCTCTGTTGACTTCCATGACCCTGACGGTCTTTGGCTGGAGTTTGCTCTTCAGGGACTGCAGCAGTTTCGTTACATTCTTTGATCCGTTTGCACAGGTAAATATATCGATGGACGCATGTCCGGCCTCGGGATAGGTATGAATCGCTACGTGTGATTCACTGATTAACGCAATTGATGTAACCCCACCGGGATAAAACTGCTTGCCGGTAATGCTGACCAGCGTCAGGCCGCTTTCCCTGATGCCCTGCTCCAGTGCATGTTCCAGGGCTGACCGGTCGTTTAAAAGGGCGGTCGAACAATAAATGAATTCTGCAACAAGCTGTTTGCCTAAGGGTTTCATAGTACAATGATGAACTGATAAAAAATTTTGTAAGGTGATAAGTATAATTGATTGGAATCTGAATTGTCTAATTTATATTTGTCTCATGAGGCAACCTGTCATGATTGTATCGGTGCCTCTATGAATTCGGGAATGTCCTGTAAAACAAGAGAATTAAACAATTCATTCCTTCAAATGGTAAAATAATACTATAAGTTGTTCGGCAAAGCGCATTGAAAGAATACAGATTCCGGCAATAGTTCAGTTACCATTTTATTAATTTCAGTAAATTCCGGGGGGAATCTATGAAAACCTTTGTCTGCGGTATTTGCGGTCATATCTCTTTTGAGTATGCGCCCGTTGAATGTCCTGTCTGTGGTATGTCAATTGAAAATTTTGAGAATGACCCGGCAGTCATAAAAACACCTGCTGACCCGGACAACCTCACTGATTTGGAAAAGAAGCATATTCCTCAACTAGTGATTGATAAACAGTGTTCCCTTATAGAGGAAGGATGCATCAATGTCTCTCTGAAGGTTGGGGCAGAAGAACATGTAATGGAGTCAGAGCATTTCATAAAGTACATTGACTTCTATCTGGACACAAAATATGTATCACGTTTTGTCCTGACGCCCAAACTGATTCATCCTGCTGCCAGTTTTCATATGAATATGGTTGAGGGTAAAATAGCTGCTATCGCACACTGTAATGTCCATGGCAGCTGGATGACAGAGCTGGATCTGCAGCAGAAAGAGCACTAGATTTTTTACACCTGCCCCTTCGGCGACAGGATGAAAAACATGGTGGGCGATGCTGGTTTCGAACCAGCGGCCTCTGCCGTGTGAAGGCAGCGCTCTCCCCCTGAGCTAATCGCCCTTTATAAAAAAAATCCAATAACCAAATAACAAATGACAGAAATCAAGCTGCCGGCTCTTTCCTGTACCTATATTAATCACCGGATTCATTTAATTCAATGAGGACCTTAGCCTGTCAGATGAAGTGATTTTTATTTCATATTTCCCCCGGCTCAATTGCTCTATGCTCTGTGATATAATGGTGCCATGCGTGTAATAATTGTTGGCGCCGGTGAGGTGGGCTTTCAGTTGGCAAAGTTTCTGTCTGCTGAGAATGTTGATGTGGTAGTAATAGACAAGAGCAAGGCCAAACTCAAACGGATATCTGAAACAATTGACGTCGCCATGATTGAAGGTGAAGGTGGGTCGCCTTCAGTCCTGAAAGATGCAGGAGCATACGAGGCCGATATTCTTCTCGCTGTTACTGATATGGACGAGACCAACATGATAGCCTGTCTCGTTGCCAAGGCCATGTTTCAGATCCCCCGCAATGTTGCCCGTATTAGAAACCTTGAATATTTTTCAAATGAAGTTCTCCTCAACAGTCTTGGTATCAATCCTGCAATCAGCCCTGAGATTGAGGCAGCAAAGGCCGTCATACGCTTGATAGAGGTGCCCTTTGCAGCAGATGTCGAGGATTTCGAGGAGGGCAATGCAAAGGTCATCGGCTTCAGACTCCCTCCTGACTCCAGTCTGATCGGGAAGGCATTCAAGGACCTCAATCTGAACAAACCCAAGATACTGATTGGGGCCATACATCGGGATGACAAGATCATCATACCTTCGGGTCACGACACGCTCAAGAAGAACGATATCATTTATGTTCCTGTGAAGAGGGACAATGTTGACCTCGTATGTGAAAGTGTTGGAGGCGTAATGCTGCCGGTGAAAAGAATCATGATTCTCGGTGGAGGCAGGATCGGGTTTTATGTTGCCAAGACAATGGAAGAACGAGGGATACATGTGAAAGTGATAGAGCAGGATGTAGACCGCTGCAAGTTCCTTCTGAAGTCACTGAAAAAGAGCGTCATACTCCATGGAGACGGCTCGGACCAGAAGCTTCTGGAGGAAGAGAACATAGGAGATATGGATGTCTTTGTAGCCATTTCCAATAATGAGGAACTGAATATTATGGCCTCCCTCCTTGCAAAAAGCCTCAAAGTTAAAAAAGTCATAACTATAGTGAACAGGACCGACTATCTGCCTTTGGCAAACAACCTGGGGATCGAAGCAGTGCTCAGTCCCCGATTAATTACGGCAAGCTCTATTTTGAAATATGTGCGGGGAGGCAATGTCCTCTCTCTTACCACTGTTGCTGAGGGCAAGGCAGAGATTATGGAGGCCCTGGTGATTGAGGGATCAGTATTGATCGGTAAAACACTGATCGATGTACAGTTTCCCAAGAAGACCCTTATAGGAGCTATTATCAGGGACCACAACGTTATCATTCCCTCAGGCAATGATCGCATTGCTGCCAATGACAAAGTAATAATTTTTACACTGCAGGAATCTGTTAAACAGGTCGAAAAACTTCTTAAATGAATTTCACCATAGTCCTCAATCTTGTCGGAGCTGTTCTCATTATCGCCTCGGCCTTTATGCTTGTTCCCCTGATTGCCTCCTTTTCCTCAGGCGGTGAAGACCTGCCGGCACTGGGGATATCTTTTCTTCTATCATTTTTTTCAGGCCTCATACTGTACTTCATCACAGAACGTAGGGAAAAGGTTGAGTTGAGACACAGAGAGGGATTTACTGTTGTGACCCTGGCCTGGGTTGCAATTGCCTTTTTTGGTTCCCTGCCATATATGTTTTCCGGGGTATGCCAATCATTTACGAATGCCTATTTTGAATCAATGGCCGGATTTACAACGACAGGTGCCTCGGTGCTCAGCAATCTTGAAGACATGCCCAAGGGTATTCTGCTCTGGCGCAGCCTTACGCAGTGGATGGGGGGGATGGGAATCATTGTTTTTTCTCTTGCCATACTTCCCATGCTCGGCGTGGGAGGCATGCAGCTTTTCAAGGCGGAGGTCCCTGAAATCGGCGTGGAGAAATTGCGGCCGAGAATTGTGGATATGGCAAAGTCACTCTGGTATATTTATGCGGGACTCACCATGGTACTTACTCTTCTTTTGTTCACTGCAGGGATGACCGTGTATGACGCCTTCAGCCATGCCTTTACAACAATGGCGACAGGTGGATTTTCAACAAAAAGTGCAAGCGTAGCGTACTTTGAAAGCATTTCCGTTGATTATATTATCACTGTATTTATGTTTCTTGCAGGTGTTAATTTTTCTCTGTATTTTTATGCGTTACGGGGAAATATTTCCCGTTTTGCCAAAAGCAGCGAGTTCCGGTTTTACTGCTCCGTTGTTTTTACCGGGATTGCTCTTGTCACTATTAATATAATGAGAAACAATGATTACTCATTTCTTGAAGCCCTCCGTTATTCCTCATTTCAGGTAGTTTCCATCATAACGACAACCGGGTTTGCCACAGCTGACTATGAAGGATGGTCTGCTTTTGCCCAGGTGTTTCTGTTAAGTCTCATGTTTTACGGCGGGATGGTCGGCTCTACCGGCGGAGGTATGAAGCAGGTAAGAATCATGCTTATGTTGAAACAGGCCTACCGGGAAATGTACCAGCTCATACATCCTCATGCATTGACAGCTCTGAAACTGGACGAAAAAAATGTAGCCAAGGAAACTCTCGGGGGCATCTGGGGTTTTCTCTTTCTCTTTATACTCATTTGTGTTATTGCAACCCTGCTCATGACGGCCCTTGGCGTAGATATCATTACATCTGCCAGCACCGTTATTTCCGCAATGGCGAATGTGGGCCCTGCGTTGGGTGACGCAGGCCCTGCAGAGAACTATTCGACTATCCCTGCAGCAGGAAAATGGGTGCTTGCATTCTGTATGCTCACCGGCAGGCTTGAGATTTATACGGTCATTCTGTTGTTTGTGCCCCGTTTCTGGAAGAAATGATTTTTTATGATATTTCATGAAATGTAATGGAGATCACAAAAAAAATAATTATTTTCTTGACATTATAGGTGTAGATTTGATTTTATGTAGGTAAGATTTTTAACGGTACGGATTGGATACAACGAATTATGCAGGGGTGATGAAAAAAAATATTATATTTTTTTTTAAATTTTGATATAACAGATTAAAGTTATGAGAACTATTATCCGAATAACAAATATTAATTAAACGAATTGAGGGATATGGCACAAAAACTTGCAATGAGAATTGAAGATAACACAGTGCACACAGGACCTGAAATAGTTCGGAGCATATTTAATTAATGGTATTCGGAAAGAAAAGTATAATTGGCCTGGATATTGGGTCGAAGCATATTAAAGCTGTCCAGCTTAAGGAACTGAAAGATGGTTTTCTTCTTGAACGACTGGGCATAACAACGCTTGAGCCCGAACTTATAGTAGACGGCTCCATCCTTGACTCTTCCCGCGTGGTAGAAGCAATTAAGGGTCTNATGGACAGCACGCAGATTAAGGCAAAGGATACTACCATTGCTGTCTCGGGCCATTCCTCAGTAATCATTAAAAGAGTATCGCTGCCCCATATGTCGGAGGAAGAACTGGCTGAGTCAATAAAATTTGAGGCCGAGCAGTATATCCCCTTTGACATTGAAGACGTAAATCTTGATTTCCAGATCATAGGTGTTGGCGAAGAAAAGAATATGATGGATGTTCTCATTGTTGCAGCAAAGCGCGACAAGATTAATGAATATGTTTCAGTTGTCGCCGAGGCAGGATTGATGCCTGTCGTGGTGGATGTTGATGCCTTTGCTCTTGAGAATATGTACGAGCTCAATTATGAAGTAAACGAAGAGGACAATGTTGCCCTCGTCAATATTGGGGCAAGCATGATCAATATCAATATTGTCAAGGGAGGGGTCTCCGTTTTTACAAGAGACAGTTCTATCGGCGGCAACCTCCATACGGAGGCATTGCAAAAGGAATTTACCATTTCCTATGAGGATGCTGAAAAGCTGAAACATGAAGGTTCAATTGAAGGTGTTGCTGAGGATGAAGCTCAATCAGTGCTGATGTCAGCATCGGAGGACATTATATCTGAAATATCCCGCTCATTTGATTACTTTAGAGATACAACAAATTACGAATCCATTGATAGCATTATACTGAGCGGTGGGTGCGTATTGACCAAGGACTTTGCTTCACTCCTTGCTGAGCGGTCCGGAATCAATGTAGAGATTGCACAGCCGCTGAAAAATATTCAGGTTCCCGAATCCTTTGACCGGGAATATCTAAAAACCATTGAACCCATTATTTGCGTTGCTCTGGGTTTGGCCCTGAGGAGGGTAGGAGATAAATGATACGGATAAATCTTCTCCCTTCAGCAAAAAGAAAAGCTGACATCATTCCTCCGGTCTTTATCTATGGAGGGATCGCCGCAGTGCTGGTCCTTATTCTTATGATCGTGGGCATGTTTATCATCAACAGCAGGATCTCCGGCGTGCAGACCGAAATAGCGGTAAAACAGCAGAAGCTTGATCAGTTAAAGACCAAACTGGAAGAGGTGAAGAATTACGAGCGAAATAATGAAGAAGTCAGGGCCAAGGCTGAGGTTATTGAGAAGCTGAAAAAGAACCAGGTGGTACCGCTGAGGCTGCTTGATGAAGTCAGCGAAATGCTCCCCAAGGGAGTGTGGCTGACGGCTCTCCTTGACAAAAACGGAACAATCAGTATTGATGGCTATGCATATTCAAATACTGAGCTTGTAAGTTATGTTCAGAATCTGAAGAGCTCAACGTATCTGACGGAGGTCATGCTCGTGGAATCAAGGCAGACTGAGGTGGGAACCTATTCTATTTATAAATTTAAACTGCAGTTCAGGATGAAGATATAATGGCGGCTGAATTAAACCTCAAGACACTGAAAAACATGCCCTATAAGTGGCAGGTAGTAATTTCTGTGCTGCCGTCACTGATTATTGTACTCCTGTTTGTGTTCTTTGTCTTCAAGCCAAAAACTGAAATGCTTATGACGCTGAAAGCCAAATCTCTGCTCCTTGATGTTGAGATAAGCCAGAGTGAGGCAAAAATTAGAATTCTGGATGATCTTATTGTTGAAAACAAACAGCTTCGGGAAAAGCTGCAGAAGCTGAAAGAGCAATTACCTGAAGAAAAAGAGGTCTCAGAACTGCTCAAACAGATATCAGATCTGGGTCTCCAGTCAGGGCTTGAAATACTCCTCTGGAAGCCTCAGGCTCGCAAGACAGACCCTCAAAACCTCTACGTGGAAATACCGGTAAATGTTGAGGTGGTTGCAGAGTACCATAAACTTGGTGTATTTTACAGCCATATAAGTCGTTTGCCGAGGATAGTGAATATATCGGATATAGACCTGAAAATTAAGCAAGGCAAGGACCAGGAGGGCAAGGGCATTATCGCTGCGAAGTTTACGGCCCGTACCTTTGCCTCTGTTGTGCAGGCAGGAGCAGGTGCAACACAAAAGAAAAAAACAGCAGGCATTCAATGAAACAGGGAAATAGAGTAAAATACGGCATGAATCATACCTTTTTTTATGCGGCAGTCCTCCTGATTGCCTCGATTGGTTTTTACGGGTGTGACAAAGCAGAGCCCCCGGCGACCGTTAAAACTCCAACAAAGCAGGCAGCTCCGGTTGCCCCTGGGACGGTTTCCACGCAGCCTGATGAGGAGGGTGAAAAAAAACCTGAACAGGAAGGGTATGTATACAGGCAGCGGGACAGACGTGACCCTTTTAGACCGCTTGTAGAGACATCAAAGACGATAATAAAGAAAAGCGGCATTCAGATAGGGACGTTGGAGAGCTACGATATCAGTGAATTTTCCCTTTCAGCCATTGCAAAAAAGGGGGATGAATATTTTGCCCTGCTGATAGCCCCGGACAACAGGTCTTTTACCGTTGACAGGGGTACGAAAATCGGCCTCAATAAGGGAAGAGTAGATGAAATAACGGCAAAGAAAGTAGTATTGCTTGAGTTCACTAAGGACTTCAGAGGAGAATCAAAGCCCAGACAAATAATTTTAGAGTTTCATAAAGGAGAGGGAGAATAATGTCTACCAGGAAATCTATATTAATATTTTTTGTTTTACTCTTGTTTAGCATTCCGGGGCTGAGTGCAGAGGAAACATCAGTTTCAGAAATTATCAGTATAGATGTGTCTGATGTAAATGGGACAACGGAGATCAGGATTGATGGTAGCGGCCCTTTCAAGTATACGGTTTATAAACAGGGTGACCCCTTTCAGGTCATCGTGGACCTTCAGAAAATGAGTCTCGGGAAATTCTCCGAAACCCTGGCTGTTGACCGGGCAGGTGTTCTTGAGATTACACCTTCGCAGGGTGATGGGAATGCTGATATAGCCAAGCTTACAATCGCTCTTACTGTACCTGCTGATGTGGAGCCGGTATACAGCGACAACTCTTTGATCCTGGCATTTGATAATCCTGATGCTGCAGGAGCGGGGAATGCAGCAACCTCTGCAGCCACAAAAGAGAATGCAACCGTTCTTGCTGAGGAGGAAGTCTATGAAATGGTAGAGGAAGAGGTTGATACCTTAGAAGATAAATATACGGGTGAAAAGATCTCCATTGATTTCCAGGATGCTGACCTCACACATGTATTCAGGCTGATTGCAGATATCAGCGGTTATAACATTGTCGTCAGTCCTGACGTAAAGGGCAAGTTTTCCATGAAATTAACTGATGTGCCCTGGGATCAGGCCCTGGATATTATATTGAGGAATTATACGCTTTCCAAGACAATAGAGGGAAACATTATCCGCGTAGCTCCTACAGCAGTTCTTTCAAAGGAAGAGGAGGAAATTGCCCGGGCCAAGGAATCCCAGGAAAAGGCCGGGAACCTTGTCACGATGGTCTATCCGATTAACTATGCAGCTGTTGAGGAAATAAAGAAATCAATTGATACGGCAAAGATTCTCACGAAACGTGGTTTTATCAGTGTTGACGAAAGAACCAGTTCCGTGATCATTAAGGATGTGGAACAGAAACATGCTGAATATGAAAGCCTGATCAAGGCCCTTGATCAGCCGACTCCGCAGGTCAGTATTGAGGCGAAGATTGTTGAAGTGACGAGAGATTTCCAGAAAGAACTTGGCGTGCAGTGGGGCACCAGTGTGCTCTCCAGCAACGGCAAGTTTATGATGGGCGGCGGTAATATACCGGGCGGTACCACTGGATTGACCGGCAATCCGCTGATGGTGAATCTCCCGGCTACTTCTGTTTCACCGGGCAAGGGCGGCGCTATTGCTTTTGGTTTTCTTGACGGCGCTGGAAATGTTTCGCTTGATATTCAACTATCAGCGATGGAAAGCACCGGCAAGGGGAAGGTGCTGTCAAATCCGCGAATTACCACAAGTGATAATCAGGAAGCAGTGATCATGCAGGGTAAAAAGATCCCCTATCAGACCGTATCCCAGGATGGTACGAAGACAGAGTTTATGGATGCCCTTCTTGAGCTGAGGGTAACACCCCATATTACACCGGAAGGCACTGTTGTAATGAACCTCGAGGCAAAGAAGAATGAAGCAGACTTTGCAGGACCCCAGGTGCTTGGTGTTCCCACAATTGATATCAAGGAGGTCAAGACCCAGGTGCTGATCAGGGACAACGACACACTTGTTATTGGCGGAATTTTTAAGACAAACATTGCAAAGAACCGTGACAAGGTTCCTGGTTTTGCGAATATCCCCATACTGGGAAACTTATTTAAGTTCAAGAAGGAAGTTGATAACACCAATGAACTTCTTATCTTCATAACCCCAAGGATTGTGATACCGCCAGCTCGAAGATAAGAGCGTTTTAAAATACCCTTTTAAAAACTGGTACACAGAGCAAGAAATTCTCTGTGTACTTTTTTATTGCAAAAAAGTAGATTATAATATCCTGTCTGTGACATGATTCATTGTTAATCTTTAATTGATGTTGTTTCTATTCTATGCTGGATAAACTGAGATACCTCACATCAGGAGAATCCCATGGCCAGGCCCTCATATGTACGATTGATGGTCTTCCCTCCAACCTGCCTCTCTCAGCAAAAGACATAAATGCAGATTTGGCCCGAAGGCAAAGAGGTTACGGCAGAGGCGGCCGAATGAAAATAGAAACTGATCAGGCAAAGATAATGACTGGTGTGCGAGGGGGGCTGACGCTTGGGGCACCTCTTTCCCTGATGATAGAGAACCGCGACTGGGAGAACTGGCAAACAATAATGAGTGTTGAGCCGAGAGGGAAGAGTAAGGAACGGAAAGACTCTCAATACAAACCAGTTACCCGTCCACGCCCCGGGCATGCAGATTTGACTGGAGCATTGAAGTATGAACACCGGGACATGAGGAATGTCCTTGAACGTTCCAGTGCGCGGGAGACAGCAGCACGGGTTGCCCTGGGTGCGATTGCAAAAAAACTTCTTGGGGAGTTTGGCATTATCGTCATGAGCTATGTCTCGGAGATAGGCAGTGTCAGGTGTCAGGTAGCAGGTGACGGAATGAATGAAAAGAAACTTCTTGCACTGTTTAAAAAAGCGGAGACTTCAGAAGTAAGGTGTCCAGATAAAAAGACAGAAGCAAAAATGATCTCCTCCATCAAGGAAGCCATTCAGAAAGGTGACAGTCTTGGTGGAGTGTTTGAGGTCGTTGTAACAGGTGTCCCTGCCGGCCTTGG
>JGI2160J19893_10000248_pt1 | contig 18431 bp, 16 predicted proteins | sample DeeMarSeWOR28_12_FD_19893 | JGI IMG/M metagenome (IMG submission 19893)
CTCATCTTCAATGCTGCGGCTGGCAATCAACGCGATAATTCTGGTGGCCTTGCCGTCCAGTCCCTGCGTGGGATTTTTGCTGATCGAAACCAGAACGTTTTCAATTTCATTCAACAGATCAGTATCCACATCGCGTTGATTGAAGAGATCTTCACTCACTTCTTTAATTTTATCGAGGCACAGTAAAATCACTTCGCCCAGCAACGGTGAATAGGTTATTTCACCCTGACGTATGGCGACGGTGATTTCTTCCACGGCATGGGAAAACTTGGTCAGTATATCCAGGCGACACAGGTTGGAATTACCCTTGATTGTATGCAGGGCGCGAAACATGGCATGAATGGCGTCGGTATTGGTTGGATTGTTTTCCAGCAGCAACATGCTGTTGGCGGCAACCTCGTACTGGTCCGCAAAGTTTTCCCGATAGTCGGTGATGATTTCATCATCGATTGCTATTTTAATATTCAGGTTCGCCATGCTGTACCTTGTTAACCTATCAATTTGCCGATCCGGTTTGCCACCTGCGCCACTGACGGCCAGGTAAATTTACTCAAAACCATGTTATTTAACGGCGGATTTGCATATATCTTTATGGTGGAAGAACAAGATTTGTTCGATGTTGTGGTCTTATTTTGTTTTTTATTCAATCGGTTATAGTAATTGGTAGCGAAAAAACGCGGACCTTCGCAACGGGGTTGGTCAGGGGTAAGTATCGTCCAATTTTTTGCATGTGACGCATGTTTTAATTGCCTGGAATTTTGGGAAATATCTAGCATGTGCAGGGTAGCGGAGAGGCATTTTAACTACACTTATCAACATGAGCAAAGAAATAGCAACTTTTAATCTGTCAGTGCTTCCCAACAGTAGCTGCAGTGTTTAGCTTCCATGAATAAGCAACGTTGGTATTTGGCGATCGACCAGGGTGGCGGTTCCACGCGTGCCATTGTTTATGACCATGACGCCAATATCATCGCCCAGGCACAACAGTCGGTGAGTGTTGACCATCCACGTCTGGGCTGGGTTGAGCAAGATGCCGAAGAATTAGTGGCTTCTGCGCGCAACGTGCTGGATCAGATTTGTCGGCATTTGGGTCCGGACGTGAAATATCTGCATGCGGCGGGTATGGCTACCCAGCGTTCCAATATCGTTTGTTGGGACCGGCGCAATGGTCATACCCTGTCGCCGGCAATTAGCTGGCAGGACCGACGCGCTTACCAATGGCTTGAACAATACCAGGCACAAAGCCAGATGATTCGTGATAAAACCGGATTGTTGATCACGGCGCATTACGGGGTAAGTAAGCTGAAGTGGTGTCTCGATAACCTTGCGCAGGTGCAGGAAGCGCAACAGCAGGGTTTTTTAGCCTATGGACCACTGGCCAGTTACCTGGTGTTCCGCCTGGTGCAGCAGCCGCTAAACCTTGTTGATCCTGCCAGCGCATCTCGCACCCTGCTGTGGAATATCAATAGCAAAACCTGGGATCCTGATTTGCTATCCCTGTTTGGTATCGCTGAGCAGTATTTACCGAAATGCGTTGCGACTGTTGCGTCATATGGTGCGATTAAGATGTGCAACCATCGGGTGCCACTTTCTGTAGTGACCGGTGATCAGTCAGCGGCTTTGTACGCGTTTGGCCAGCCGGATGAAGAAACGGTCTATATTAATATGGGCACTGGTGTTTTTATTCAGCGTCCCACTGGCAATCGCAAGGTGGATATTCCGCGGTTATTGTGCAGTGTGGTTTATCAGGATGAGCAGCAAAGCCACTATGTAATCGAGTGTACAGTCAATGGCGCAGCCAACGCATTGATGGAAGTGGAAGATGTGCTGGGCATTGCTGAATCTGATGCGGAACAAAACTTTGATGATTGGTTGCAACGCTATACGAATCCGCCATTGTTTCTAAACGGTGTCGCGGGGTTGGGGACTCCCTACTGGGTGCCGGACTTTCCCTGTAAATTTATTGGTAACGGGTGTGCAGAAGAAAAAATAGTTGCTGTCGCGGAAAGTATTTTGTTTCTCACTAATGTGAATTTGAAAATTCTACAGGAACAATACGTACCGCTGAAAAAAATCGTGGTGACCGGCGGTCTGTCCAACAGTGATGGCTTGTGCCAGAAGCTGGCAAATTTGGTGCAATTACCAGTGTACCGTCCGGCACAATGTGAAGCGACTGCCATGGGAGTGGCGTACCTCACGGCGGGTATGCCGGAAAACTGGGGTGCACAGTCCGCCAGCATGTTTACCTCTCAGGAAGAAGCAACACTTTATACGCGATTTGCCAGCTGGCAGAAAGCCATGCAGGCTGAATTAAAACGGCATAACAGTAAGTACTAGTCCAGGGTTACATTCATGGCGCAATATTTAAAGTCGCAGTCAATAATTCCACAGTTTGTGGCGCATCGCGGGTTTAGCGTGCGCTATCCGGAAAATACCTTGTTGGCGATTGAGCAGGCTTTACTGGCCGGCGCCTGTTACGTGGAGTGCGATGTGCAACTTACACTGGATGGTGTACCGGTGTTATTGCATGATGATAGCTTACAACGAACCTGCGGTGTGTCCGCCAATATTACCGAACTTCGCTGGGCAGAACTCAATAACATTAGTGCTCATTATGCTGAGCGGTTTGGCCAGCAGTATGGTCAGGTGTCAATTCCTTCCTTGTCACAGTTGCTGGCACTAATGCAAAACTGGCCAGGGCGTTGTGTGTTTGCGGAAATCAAACGCGCCAGTATAAGAAAGTTTGGAGAAGACCGCGTCTTTAACGCACTCATCAATGCCCTGGATAGCGCCAGCGAACAGGTTATCGTTATTTCCTTTGATTTAAAAATTATGCAACATATAAGTAAAGAAACGGCATTACCTGTCGGCTGGGTGATTGAGGAATGGACCGATGATAATCTGGCGCTAGCGCAACAACTCGCGCCAGCTTATTTATTTGTCGATCATGAGCGCATTCCCCGTAACCTGACAACTCTACCCGATACAAACTGGCGCTGGGTATTATATGAGATTGACGATGCCGCTACTGCCCGGGGATGGGTCGAGAAAGGTGCGCACTACATAGAAACCAATGACATCGGCAATATGCTGCTAGTACCGGAGTTTGCAAAAAGTCGCTGTGATGGCTGAGGCATATTACGACATTATTGTCATTGGTGGCGGTATTCACGGTGCAGGTGTGGCGCAGGCGGCGGCTGCCCACGGCTATTCCGTGCTGTTGTTGGAAAAGTCCGCGATTGGTGCGGCCACTTCCAGCAAGTCCAGTAAACTGATTCATGGTGGCTTGCGTTATCTGGAGACGTTTCAGCTCGGTCTTGTAAAAGAGTGTCTGCATGAGCGCACCTTGCTGCTGCGCAATGCACCGAAGTTGGTAAAACTGCTACCGTTTTATATCCCAATATATCAGTACACCAGGCGCAGGCCGTGGCAGATTCATCTGGGTTTGCAGCTTTATCGTACCCTCAGTGGGTTTAACAGGGATTCAGGTTTTATCAAACTGGATGTGCATGGCTGGCAATCCTTGAATGGTTTGGATCAGGATGGATTGCAGGCAGTCTTCCAGTACTACGATGCTCAGACCGACGATGCAGAGTTAACTAACGCCGTGTTGCGTTCCGCGCAACAATTGGATGCAGAAGTATTGGTGCCCGCAACATTTATAAGTGCCAAGTTGCATCAACATGGTTGTGATGTTCACGTAACGACTGAAGGTAAAGAGCAAAGCTATTCTTGCGCGGTACTGGTCAACGCTGCGGGCGCCTGGGTTAACGAGGTATTAAAAAACTGTACTCCACAAATGCGTACGCTGGGAGTTGATCATGTGCAGGGTACGCATGTCGTCATTAACGATGTCGCTAAGGCTGGCGTATTTTATCTGGAAGCGCCTCAGGACCGGCGTGCGGTATTCGTGATTCCCTGGCAGGGGCAATGCATGATAGGCACAACGGAAACTGTCTTTCATGGGGATGTAAACAACGTCAAGCCGCTTGCAGAAGAAATACGCTACTTACTGGATATCTATAACCACTATTTTGTGGCAGCAAAGGAAGCGCCAGATATTGTTGATAGCTTTGCCGGACTGCGTGTATTGCCACGTACATCAGGTGCGCCAACCAAACGCGTACGCGATACATTGCTATTAACCGATAGCGATAATAATCCGCGCCTGATAACACTCTACGGTGGCAAACTCACGGCGTATCGTGCCACTGCGGAGAAGACCATCCAGCGCGTGCGTAGAAGTTTACCGCATCGCAAACCGCGCGGTGATACGCGTTCGTTATCGTTGCAACCGGTTGAGTAGTCGGGGTTATTGGGCGTTGACAACCAGTCCTCGTAATTCAACGATGAGCGGGTCATCATGGCGTAATTTTATGGTTTGTTGTCTGCCGCTGTTGCGTCCCAGGAACGGCATGCTGGCTGCGGCGAGATAGGGCATGATGGCGCGCAGGTCATTGGATTCACCAATGCTTTGAATGTTCGCGCTCCAGACCGGCGTTACCGGTTGACCCGTAACTTTGGTTATTGGTAAAGCGGCCAAATTAACATAGCGGTTATAAATTGTATAACTGCGTGTTTCATAAGTGCTGCCAACACGTTGCACATAAGCTGGGACATACATGGTGCGCTGCACCGATCGGGTGTTGCCACTGGCATCGGTAATATTTTCAGTGACAGTAATCGTGTGACCGCCAAAGGTTTCGTAAATGGGCCAGGAATAGGTTTGCACGCCGGTTGTGCCGTCTGAAATACCATAATGGAACTGTATTTCGATATCAGCTTCGTCACGTGACTCGCTCACTATAAAGCCCTGCTTTTGCAGGATGTAATCAAAGTAGCGGCGGAACTCCTGAAAATAAAGATCATTGGCTGCCGCACCGTCATTCACATTAGTGAGATAGTAACGCTTGCCATAATCTGTAACCTGGGGGTCGGAGATTGCGTTAACATCAACCACAACGTGGGACACGCAGGCGCTGAGAAAGCCCAGCAGCATTAAAATACTCAGAAACCGAGCCTTGAAATTTACCATCATACCAATACCCCATCTAAAGAGTCGACTGATGATCAGATAAGATTATGAATAGATTAACCAACAAAACGCGGGTTAACAATTGATTAGATCAATGAAACAGTGAATTGTTCTGTTAGAGAATCCAGTCTTCACCCGGCTAGACTTTAAATTGCACGGCAAGATTTTGCAGGCGTGTGGATAATTCCGACAATTGCTCACTGGCAGTGGCAACGTGAGTGGAACCGGCGGCGGTTTTTTCACAGGATGAATTAATGCTGTCGATATTAATGTTGATCTCTTCTGCAACCGCGCTTTGTTGCACCGCGGCAGTAGCGATTTGTGAGTTCATGGCATTGATGGACTCAATAGTACGGCGAATTTCCTGCAGGGCATTGTCTGCTTCGGTTGCTTTTTCCACGGTGCGTTGTGCCTGTTCGCAACCCTTGTCCATTGCCGTCACTGCATTACTGGCGCTGGTCTGAATCCTTTCGATCATGTCATGAATTTCCTGCGTTGACTGCTGGGTGCGTGAGGCGAGTGTGCGTACTTCGTCAGCGACTACTGCAAAACCGCGACCCTGTTCCCCGGCGCGTGCTGCCTCGATCGCCGCATTTAGCGCCAGTAAATTGGTTTGCTCAGCCACGCCTTTAATGACATCCAGCACGGATCCAATGTCATGGCTGTCCCTGGCCAATTGCTGTATCACCAGGGATGCGTTTTCCACTTCGGTTGCCAGCTCGCGTATGGTCGTAACAGTTTCATTGACCAGGCTGCGGCCGTGGCTGGCCTGCGTGGTAGCTTCCTTGGTCGCATCGGCTGCCGAGTTGGAATTACGTGCCACTTCATGCACGCTGGCTGACATTTCGTTTACTGACGTAGCAACCTGGCTGGATTCGAGACGTTGGGTATCCGCGGCAACGGATAATTCGTTTCCGGAACTGCGCAACTGCGACGATTGCGCGGCAAGCTGTTCTACTTCGGTAACGATGTTGGTAATCATGGCATGCAACTGGTCAATGAAATCATTGACCGCCATGCGCAGATCCCCTANCTCATCATTCTGATTCACCGGCAGGCGAATGGTGAGGTCACCACCGCCAGCAGCGAGATCACGAATACGTTCGGTGGTTTCTCGGGTAGGTCGAATCACAAATATTTTGAACATGATAAAAAAGCCAATCGCCAGGATCAGTGATACGACAATGATGCCGCCACTAATAACTGCGGCAAATTTGCTGATGGCCTGGTCACCGGTATCCTTTACTTTTTTAACTTCTGTTTCGATGCGTGCGTCACTCTCCGCAATCAGGTTATCCACGCCATCACGAGATATGCCAAGCAGCACTGACCCCAGTTTTTCGCCGCGCCAGCTTATCTCGTAGGACTTCTCGATGATATTGATTTTATTTTCCGGCAACGCGTAATCCAGCAAAGGTTCACCTTTAGGATTGAGGTACGCGGAATAACGGATATCTTCGTCGGTGGCTGCCATTTTCTGGTATTCACGAATAGTGTCAAAATCAGATGCCTGGATCAGCGCTGGTGCGGTTTTCGCGAGGAACTCGCCTATGATATCGGCTTTGGATATCAGACGATGATAGGCGCGATTTTGCGCCGCGCCTTGCTCCGCCTTTAACGCCTCTTCAGCAATGGATACCTGGCTGGCAGTCGAGGTGCTCGCTACACGGGACAGGATATATCCGCCAACTGCCAGGGCAACGATGGCGAAACCACAGATGGGCGCAATAAACTTGAACGTCAAGTTCGTGTTAAACAGTTTGTTCAGCATGCTTATATCCCTGTTGCTGCATTAAGATAAGAGTCTTCCGAGAGGCGGGGTGATTCGCCGCGCTACTGCCCTTAACTAAATAATGTCATCCCGGCAATCGGCGGCATTTCTCTCTATGTCATATTCGACAAATTGGGCGTTTTCTTGACAGTTTTAACTTCCAACAGGGGATAAATTGCATGTGTGGGGGGTTCAATTTTGTGTGGGAATTCGGGTTTTATACCTGGCTGCCTTTGAGTGCCAGTTTTGATAAGTATGGACTGAGCGCAGAGTGCCTGCGATTTATTATCAAAAATGATTAATAAATATTCATATCATAAAAACATCATTATTATCATGATGCTACCTATACCCTATTAGATATACATTGGCCATTAAACATTTCTATTATAAAGATTAATTGCTATTATCATTTGTATAATCTAATACCGCATAAAAAGGTTACCTCCATGGCAGATCGAAGACTTCACGTTTTTTATACAGTCGCGCGGCTGCTCAGCTTCACGAAGGCTGCTGAAACATTGCATATGACTCAGCCGGCTGTCACGTTCCAGGTTCGACAACTGGAGGAACATTTTAATACCCGCCTGTTTGATCGCACCCATAACCGTATCAGTCTCACCGAGGCCGGACAAAAAGTATACGAGTACGCTGATCGGATATTTCAACTTTATAATGAATTGGAAAATTCCGTACGGGAGCTAACCGGAGAAATCAGTGGAGTATTGATACTGGGGGCGAGTACCACCATTGCCGAGTATATGTTGCCTGCATTGCTCGGCGACTTCAAAGCCAAATATCCCGATGTTAATTTGCGACTCAAGGTATCGAATACCGACGGCATTGTCTCCATGGTAGAGCATAACGTCATTGATCTGGGCGTGGTGGAAGCACCCGTTGCCAACAAGAATTTATCGGTGGAAACCTGTCGCACGGACCGTCTGGTTGCCATTGTACCGCCGGGACATGCTCTGGCGGGTAACGAAAAGATTTCTCTCAATACCCTGGTTGAGTATCCTTATATTTGTCGTGAAGAAGGATCCGGTACTCGTGAAGTCATCCTTGATTACCTCAAGGAAGCCGGAGTGGACGCCAGCCAGCTTAATGTCATCATGGAGCTGGGTAGTCTGGAAGCTCTGAAAGGGGCCGTTGAAGCAGGCATTGGTGTCAGCATAATTTCGCGCGCGACATTATCGAAAGAAATCCGTTTGGGTACTCTGGAAGTGCTGGAACTGGATCCTCCACTGGAACGGCCGTTTTCATTTGTCCACCAAAAGCACAAGTTCCGACAACGCGCCATGGAAGAACTGCTGGAGTTTGCGCGTAGCTATTGCGAAACCCATCAATCCTCCGATACGTAATAATTCCAAAATCTGCCGATACCTTTGCCTGGAATAAGTCGCGTCCAGGTTTTGTTTGTTAATGCAGAATAATCTATCATCACGCAGCAAATTTTCTGGCTATAATGCCATGTATATAAAATCAATCTTATGTTTCTATATTGAGTAAACAGCTCTTAATGGATTGGCTAATTAAACCCGGTATCGATTGATGAAATCCATTGAAAAAAAATTGCTGAAACACTTTTCCCAGTTGTCTGAGGCGCAACAACTAACCTTGCTGCAATTCGCAGAATTTTTGTTGACAAGGAGTGATGATGCAGACGAAGCGGGGCAAAAAGAAATACCTCCACCTGTGCTCAAGGAGCGCCCGGCAGAGGAAACTGTGGTCGGTGCTATCAAGCGGCTAACTGCCAGTTATCCCATGCTGGAAAAAGACAAATTATTTAATGAGACATCGGTGTTGATGACCAAACATGTCATGCAGGGACACGCTGCACATCTCGTTATCGATGAACTGGAAATTATATTTCAGCAGCATTACGAAGCGCTAGTGAGTGATCGGCAGGAAGAATCCAAAGAATAAAGTTTTGCGCAAATACTATGCTCGACGTTTTTAAAAAATGGTATCAAAGAAATTTCTCCAATCCGCAGGCGGTAATCCTTGCGGTTTTGCTTTTATTCGGTCTGTTGATTGTGATCTATATGGGCGGCATGCTGGCGCCCATACTGATTGCGATTGTGATTGCCTATATGCTGGAAGGCATTGTTGCGTTGCTGGAGCAGTATAAGATCCCGCGCCTGGGCGCGGTTATCGTTGTCTGTCTCATCTTTCTGTTGTTGCTATTGTTTTTAATTCTGCTAATGATCCCCGTGTTGTCGCAGCAGGTAACACAGTTGATTCAGGAATTACCTAACCAGTTGGACAAAGGGCAGCAGACACTTCTGCGACTGCCGGAAATGTACCCGGAAATATTTTCCGAATCCCAGGTCAGTGACATGGTGACGGATGTTAGAAAGCAAATTACCACCATGGGTCAGGCTTTTCTATCGTTCTCCCTGTCCTCGATTCCTATTTTTTTCGCCGTTGTTATTTACTGTATTTTAGTACCGTTGTTGGTGTTCTTTTTTCTCAAAGACAAGGAACTGATTATTAACTGGCTAAAAAAATATTTGCCTAAAGAACGCGGATTGGCGGCGCAGGTATGGCTGGAAATGGATTTGCAGATTGGCAACTATGTGCGTGGCAAGATTACCGAGATTATCATTGTTGGCGCGGTCAGCTATGTGACGTTTCTGATTATGGGGCTTAACTACGCCATGTTGTTGGGCGTGTTGGTGGGTTTGTCAGTAATCATTCCTTTTATTGGTGCGGCAGCGGTTACTATACCCGTTGCCATGATTGCCTATTTTCAATGGGGCTGGAGCGCGGACTTCGCCTGGTTGTTGCTGGCCTATGGTATTATCCAGGCGCTGGACGGTAATGTGCTGGTGCCCTTGTTGTTCTCTGAAGCTGTGAATCTGCATCCTGTTGCCATCATCGTCGCGGTTATCGTATTCGGGGGTATCTGGGGATTGTGGGGAGTATTTTTTGCGATACCTTTGGCGACCCTGGTAAAGGCGGTATTGAATGCGTGGCCAAGTTTACCACCTCCGGATGAACCTGTTGTTGAATCGTAGTTAAGGAGCTTAATTTGAAGATAAAGCTACTTTAAATCCTTAACCGCCGCTAAAACTTCTTCAACATGTCCTGACACTTTTACTTTACGCCATTCCTCCCGTAGCACTCCTTGCTCGTCAATCAGGAAGGTGCTGCGCTCGATGCCCATGACTTTTTTGCCATACATGTTTTTTTCTTTGATGACACCGAACATTTTGCAGAGCGTTTCGTCACCATCGGATATCAGGTCGAACTTGAAACCCTGTTTTGCGCGGAACTTGTCGTGTGAAGCCATGCTGTCACGCGATACGCCTAATACCACCGCGCCGGCGCGTTTGAATTTACTGAGATTGGCCTGGAAGTCCAGCCCTTCCGTAGTGCAACCCGGCGTGCTGTCCTTGGGATAAAAATACAGGACAACCTTGCTGCCTTTTAAATCTGCCAGTTTAATTTCCTGATCCCCGGTGGCAGGAACTTTGAACGCAGGGACTTTTTTACCAATGGCTATTTTACTCATTAAGATTCCCACTCAATTAGTTTTATGTTTAACCCTTGGATGGTTCCAGCACCGCATCCATGTTGAGGCTATCGCAAAAATCCAGAAAGTCTTCGCGCAAAGTTGCGATGCGAACGTCGGATGGTACGTTGACAATCATGCTCATGGTAAACATGGGCGTGCCGGTATGGGCAGCGGCGTAGCTGTTGGTGTTCAGTTCACGGATATTGATATTGCGACTGGAAAAGAAATTGGCAATCTTGTACACGATACCCGGGTGATCCATGGAGACCACGTCCACTGAATACGCCAGTAAATTTTCCGGGTGGGCCTCTTCCGCAGTGCGTTTTGCAGTGATAGTAAGCGATAGTTTGTCACCCAGGGCGGGTAACTGGTTTTCCAGTTTGGCCAGCGCATTCCATTTGCCGGAGATCATCAATATCAGGGCAAATTCCCCACCCAATACGGTCATCCGACTATCGCTAATATTACAACCGCTATCCAGGATTGCTTCCGATAGGTTGTCGACAATACCCGCGCGGTCTTTTCCAACAGCTGTTATTACAAGTAAGTTATCCATGGTGGTATTTTAGAGATGCCTGTAAGAATTTGAAGTTAAATTTTTGCGGAGTATACCATGATTGTTATGGTTAAATAATAACCATAATGTGGGTGTTTTGTTGAATCAGGCCGGGTACAATAAATTCGTTTACGCGCTTGTTTTCCCGATACCGGCTCAGTACCATTAAGCGAATTTTTTATTCGCGAATCTGTAGTAATCGAGGTTTGTTCCTTACAGGCTTGGAGAAAATCTAATGTTTCACGGCAGTATGGTTGCACTGGTAACACCGATGTTCGATGACGGTAGTCTGGATTTTGAATCCCTGGACCGGCTGATCGAATTTCATGTTGAGAATAAAACCGATGCAATCATTGCTGTGGGTACCACCGGTGAATCGGCAACGCTCGATGAAGAAGAACACTGCACAACGATAAAAAGGGCGGTCAAGACCGCGGCGGGACGCATTCCGATAATTGCCGGCACCGGCTCCAACTCCACCACTGAAGCGATCGGTTTAACCCGCTGTGCCATGGATGCAGGAGCGGACGCCTGTTTGCTAGTAACGCCTTATTACAACAAGCCTACCCAGGAAGGCTTGTACCTGCATTACCGTGCGGTGGCGGAAGCAGTAGGTATTCCTCAGATCCTCTACAATGTGCCTGGTCGCACCGCAGTGGATATGCAACCCGAAACAGTGGCGCGCCTCGCTGAGTTGCCCAACATCATTGGCATCAAGGAAGCCACCGGAAACCTGGAACGCGCTAAAACGATTCTGGAAATGTGCGGTGACAAAATAGATGTTTATAGCGGCGATGATGCAACAGCAATGGAACTGATATTGCTGGGGGCCAAGGGGGATATTTCTGTTACTGCCAACGTAGCGCCCCGTGCCATGCACGACATGTGTGAAGCGGCCCTGCAGGGAGACAAAGAGAGTGCACAGCAGATTAATGCGCCCTTGATGGGCCTGCACAAGAACCTTTTTCTTGAGGCCAATCCCATACCGGTAAAATGGGCGTTGTACGAAATGGGGCTTATCAAATCCGGCATCCGTTTACCCATGACAGTGTTATCGGAACAGCATCATGAAGCGGTCCGTCAGGCCTTGAAGCAAGCCCATATTCTTTAATTTCATCCAGGTTTTTATGAGAACTATGTTGTCTATCCGTGTTGTCGTCATTCTACTGTTAACTGTGGTGCTAGCTGCCTGCGGCATTTTCAGTAACAGTAAAGAGTTTGCTTATTTCAATGCGAAAATGAGTAGCCCCTTACAAATGCCAGAAGGTTTGTCTGTTCCGCAGGGTAATCAACCCGTATTTTTACCTCAGGTGCAAGTTGATACCATAGATTTAACCAACGATTTGGTGGAGCCACCGCAAATCGTTAGGAGCGTGGACCTCACTGAACTTGATGCGGAGCAGAAAACTCAGGCAGCAGAACCGCGGTCACAACAGGTACCGCAGCAACCTGTGCCAACACGATTAGCGCTGCTCTCTAAGCAGACACGAACGCCGGAAGGGGATAGCGTATTGCTGGTGGATGCTGAGTTTGACACGGTCTGGCCATTGGTCGCACCGGCATTAAAAGAGTTGGGATTTACAATTGATGACAGTAGTCGCGGCGCGCAGGTTTATACGATTTCCAAAGAGCTGGCGACAGTAAATATCGACCCGGTGCATCCAGGAGATGAAAAGCCAGCCGTGAAACAGGAATACCAGATCCATATGAAGCAGGTTGGCGAGAAAACACAAATCGCAGTGCATAACAAGTATGGAGAACTGGAAGCATCCGGCATATCCGACCATTTGTTATTACAAATCGGGGAAATACTGGCTAATCCAGAGGAAACGCCGGACAACGGTTAACAGGTCATTAATAAAGCAAACTCAAACTATTTCAATAATACCAATATCAAGAATGCAAAGGGGAGTCAGACTTGCGGTTTTGCGCACTCGGTAGTGGCAGTCGAGGTAATGCAATGTTAATTGAGTCCGGACGGACAAGATTGATGCTGGATAACGGATTCTCAGTGCGTGAAACTGAAAAACGTCTGGCATTACTGGGTGTCGATGCCGCTTCTATTAATGCCATTCTAGTGACTCACGAACACTCGGATCATATCAATGGCGTAGGCGCTTTGGCGCGAAAATATGGGCTTCTGGTATATGGAACGCGAGGCACCTTAGGCAGCCACCGCCTGGGCGAGNTGCCCGCTGTACAGGTAATTAACAGCCATCAGTATTTTTCCATTGACGACTTGCAGGTTCAGCCGTTTCCGGTGCCCCATGACGCCAGGGAACCCTGTCAGTTCGTTTTCGATGATGGGAATTGCCGTTTGGGGATCCTGACCGACGCGGGCTCCAGTACCGTGCACATCGAAGAGCAATTGTCAGGTTGTGATGCGCTGGTTCTGGAGTGCAATCATGACGTCGATATGCTGGCTGACGGTGATTATCCCTATAACGTGAAACTACGTGTGGCTGGTGATTATGGGCATTTGAATAACGAGCAGGCCGCAACACTGTTGCAGTGTATCGATACATCGGGTTTGCAGCACATCGTGGCTGCACATATTAGCGAAAAGCATAATACGCAAGCATTGGCGCAACAGACCTTAAGCGGCGCCTTGCATTGCCAGCGCGACTGGATTGCCGTTGCCGATCAGCAAACGGGGCTGGATTGGCGTGATATCAATTAACCCCTGGCTGCACCAGGTAATATATAGCTTAATGAAAATCATTTAATAGTTACTTGTAAATCGAGAATTGAGGACTGACCATGGAGAAACGGCAAGAACTTTATTCAGGCAAAGCCAAGTCTGTATATGTTACTGATGATGCAGATAAACTGATTTTGCATTTTCGCAATGATACTTCAGCGTTTGATGGCGAAAAGATTGAACAGCTGGACCGCAAAGGTGAAGTGAATAACAAGTTTAATGCATTTATTATGCAGAAACTGGCTGCCGCCGGCATTCCTACACATTTTGAAGCCTTGCTTTCCGAACAGGAGTCGGTTGTGAAAAAACTTAACATGTTGCCGGTGGAGTGTGTGGTGCGTAACATTGCGGCCGGCAGTATCTGTAAACGCCTGGGAGTAGAAGAAGGTATCGATATTAACCCACCCACTTTCGAGTTTTTTCTTAAAAACGATGCGCTGCATGATCCCATGATTAATGAATACCACATCCGTTCCTTTGGTTGGGCCACAGATGAGCAGGTCAAACAAATGCAAACCCAGACCTTCAAGGTGAATGATGTGCTGAAAGCGCTGTTCCTGGATGCTGGCCTGTTATTGGTGGATTACAAACTGGAATTTGGTGACTATCACGGTGAGCTGGTTCTGGGTGACGAATTTACCCCTGATGGCTGTCGCCTGTGGGATGCCGAGACTCGCAAAAAGCTGGATAAGGACCGTTTTCGCCAGGGGCTGGGTGGTGTGGTGGAAGCCTATGAAGAGGTCGCCCACCGCCTGGGCGTGGATCTGGCCTGACAGGCGCGATCTGCCGTTAAACGAAGGGCGCTATCTATTTGATATTTATATAATAAATATTGGTTTGTAAACCATTTTTGCTAACACCAGAGCCCGGCCAAGCGCCGGGCTTTTTATTGGGCGCGTATGTACAGATATGCAGCAAAATTGGTTAAAGGTTTTTCATCGGATAGCCGAATATGCTTAAGAGAATCCAACAGAGATGGGTCTTGCCCCGTGGTGTATGCCACCAGCGGAATCGGGGCATCAGGACTTTCGAATCAGAATGAAAGGACAGAATTGTGAATTTTCTATCAGTGCTTAACGTCAAGCAGAAGGTTTTTTCCGGTTTCGGATTGATGCAGGTGGTGATCGTGGCTGTTGCCGTCAGTGCGCTCATCAGTCTGTCGTCCACCGAAACCGAGGTGGTTGTCATATCCGATGATATTCAGCCAGCAGTACTGGCTGCATCGGAATTGCAGTATAACATTGAACGCGCTAACAGTTCGCTGGGTTTTTATCTCTTGAGCCAGGAACAGTCGCACAAAGACAGTTACCTGGAGAGCCTGGCAAAGGTTGATGTGATTTTAGGAAAATTACAAAACCTGCCCATGGTGCAGGAGCAGGCGCTGCTTAAAGACCATGTTAATGAAATTGCCAGTGGGGTGGAGCAGTTCAAGCAATACCGGGATCGAGTGTTGTCGCTGGCTGAAAATCGCGATGAAAATCTTCCCGGAGTGCGTTATGCAGCAGTGAATCTAAGCCCGCTGGCGCAGCAAATGCTGAACCTGATGAAAATTATGTTGCAGGCTGAAACCGAAGAAACGGTTTCGGCGCAACGTCGTAAATTGTTAGTGGATATTGAAGAAATGCGTTATGCGCTGGTCAGTGTGATGAACGGCTTGCGCGCCTACCTGGCTTTCAAGAGCAAGTCCGCACTGGATGAAATTAATCTCTACACCGAGAGCATGAATTCCGCCATGGCACGAGTGAAAGCCAACCCCGACCTGTTAACATTAGATCAGGCCGACGCTATGGAGCAATTTGAAGGCAACCAGGCCAAATTCAGTGAACATCTGGCTGAACTGATTAATATTCACAGCAGTGAAAAATGGCGCATGGATTCATATTTGATCCGTACGGAAATTGGCCCCCTGGTCAAAGAAATCGGCATGCATGTGGGTATGATGGTAGAAACCTTGCGGGACAAAGCCGCTAGTACCAGTCAGACTTTGGCAAGCCAGGTGGGTGGCACTATCAACCTGGTGGGATTTTTGTTAATTGTGGGTGTGCTGGTTGGATTTGCCGGTTCGTTTTTTATCAGCCGTGCTATTGTTTCTCCTCTGGCGGAGACCAAAGCCGCTATGGAAGACATTGCATCCGGTAACGGCGACCTGACCAAACGCATTAACGTAAGAGGCAATGATGAGATCGCCCAATTGGCGAATGCGTTTAACCATTTCGCCAGCAAGGTGCAGGAAATCGTCAGGGAAGTATCCAATATCACCATACGTGTGGCCAGCGCCTCTGAACGAATGACGGTTGTTACCGAAGAAACTCGCAAGGGTGCGGATCGCCAACAGCAGGAAACGGATGAGGTAGCTATTGCGGTGAATGAAATGGCGGCTTCCGGTCAGGAAGTGGCGCGTAATGCCAACTCTGCTGCAGAAGCGGCTCACAATGCCGATGTCGCTGCAGACAATGGCCGCCAGGTGGTGGGACATACTATTGAAGCCATTGATTCGTTAGCTCGTGAAGTCAAGGAAGCCGGCATCGTCATAGATCGAGTGGAAAAAGACAGTGAGAGCATTGGCGGCGTACTGGATGTTATCAAAGGTATCGCGGAACAAACCAACCTGTTGGCATTGAATGCGGCGATTGAAGCGGCGCGTGCCGGAGAACAGGGGAGGGGATTTGCCGTGGTAGCTGATGAAGTGCGTACCCTGGCGTCCCGCACACAACAATCCACGGCGGAAATTCAAACCATGATTGAACGGTTGCAGTCCGGCACCCGTGATGCAGTCAGCGTGATGGATCAGAGCAGGGAAATGGCGGAAGCCACCGTGGGGCAGGCAGCAAAAGCCGGCACGTCGCTGGAAGAAATCAATTCGGCGGTCACCATGATCAAGGATCTCAACTCGCAAATTGCCTGTTCCGCAGAAGAGCAAAGCGCCGTTGCCGAAGAGATCAACCAGAAAGTGGTGCGTATCAGTGATATCACCGACCAGACGGCGGCTGGCGCTCAGCAAACCTCATCGGCCAGTAATGAACTCAATCAGCTGGCGGAAACCCTCAAACTACTGGTGGGACAATTCAAGGTACAATGACCTTATATAAAATAGTAAGATTAGATAACAGCTAAATTCGATTGACCTTTTAAACAACATTTCATCTCAGATTAAAGCCGTAAGCTCTTTGTTTGCGGCTTTTTTTATTCCTGGCGATTTCGGAACTGGTTCCGGAAGTTGTGCGATCAATTAATTTCCGCTTTGTTTGACTGTAGAATTTCTGAACGACACTGTAACGGACTAGTCCATTTTTTCATGTCCCCGTAGCGCTAATTGCGGTAAAATAGCCACAGATTTCAGGTGAACAACAAGGATTTCAGCGTTGCACAACACTTCGCAATCATTATGTTGGAAATGGCATTAACGAGAAATTAAAACCATCGGTTTTTATATAAAGGCCTGACGAAAGATCCGGATGAAACATACGCCTGAGTTCCAAAGTTCGCAGATTCTACTAATCCAGCAATTGAAAAGTTACCGAGCATGTTGATTCTACATGGCTGTCCCGCGTTGTCGGCGTTCCGGGTTGAAAAACTGCTTACCCGGTTACAACAGGAAATGCCCGTTGAACGTCTAACTGCGACTTATATTCACATTGTTAACGTTGATGGTTCGCTATCTGAAGCCGCCAACAACATCCTGCACCAGGTGTTACGGTATGGTCCAAGCTATCGGGAGGAAACGCTGCATGGATTGTCGTTGTATGCGTTACCCCGGCCCGGCACCATATCCCCCTGGTCCAGTAAAGCGACCGACATTGCCCACCACTGTGGATTGGAAAACATCCGTCGTATCGAGCGCGGTATCCACTTTACGTTTCAACTCAACGGCGCCCAGGAACTAAATCCGCAGCAGATAGCAATGCTGAAATCTGTGATTCATGATCGTATGACAGAAGTCGTGTGGTCTAACCTGGACAATGTTGAAGAGTTATTCGAGCAGGCAGATCCGGCACCACTGAGTAGCGTCGACATTCTGCAGCGCGGCCGAGACGCACTGGATGAAGCCAATGCCGCCATGGGTCTGGCATTGGCACCGGATGAAATTGATTATCTGGTTGAGAATTTTACGGCCTTGCAGCGTAATCCTACCGATGTGGAATTGATGATGTTCGCGCAAGCCAACTCTGAACATTGTCGACATAAAATTTTTAATGCCGACTGGATTATTGACGGAAAAGCACAGGATCACTCGTTGTTTAATATGATCCGCAATACCTACCGTTGTCATCCGGAAAAAATTCTCTCGGCTTATTCCGACAACTCTGCAGTCATTGAAGGCGCCACTGCCGGACGCTTTTTTGCCGCTCCACACACACGTCAGTATCAGTATCATCAGGAGCCGATTCATGTGCTGATGAAAGTGGAGACTCATAATCACCCCACTGCAATTTCGCCGTTTCCCGGTGCTGCCACCGGATCAGGCGGAGAGATTCGTGATGAGGGCGCGACCGGTCGTGGTTCCAAACCCAAAGCCGGTTTGTGTGGCTTTAGCGTTTCCAATCTCAGGATTCCCGGTTATGAACAGGAGTGGGAACAGGATTACGGTAAGCCCGGGCGCATTGATTCTGCGTTACAGATTATGCTGGAAGGACCCATTGGTGCCGCGTCGTTTAACAATGAATTCGGTCGTCCCAATATTTGTGGTTATTTTCGCAGTTTTGAATTGCAGGTTCCCGGCGCCAACGGCAACGAAGTACGCGGCTACCACAAGCCCATCATGCTGGCGGGTGGTTTGGGTAATATTCGTGACATCCATGTCGAAAAAGGGCAAATCCCGGTGGGCGCCAAACTGATTGTGCTGGGCGG
>JGI2160J19893_10000252_pt1 | contig 18340 bp, 17 predicted proteins | sample DeeMarSeWOR28_12_FD_19893 | JGI IMG/M metagenome (IMG submission 19893)
GGGTTAAAGCGAACAATTAACTGGTTTACAAATGAAGATAATTTAAATCGGTATAAATCCAATATCTACAATGTTTAATGAATTTATCAAATTTGTCCGGCAACTTTACCAGACTGAAAAATTCATACCTCTACATGCCCCTAGATTTGTAGGAAATGAAAAGAAATACTTGTTAGAGACAATTGACTCAACTTTTGTTTCTAGTGCGGGACAGAGTGTAGAAGACTTTGAACAGAAAATTGCCAGTACAACCAGTGCTGATTATGCAATCTCTACTGTAAATGGTACAGCAGCGCTCCATGTAGCACTGATAGTAATCGGTGTGTCTCATGGTGATGAGGTCATTACTCAAGCATTAACCTTTGTGGCGACTTGTAACGCTATTCATTATTGTGGAGCTAATCCAGTATTTGTTGATGTTGATAAAAGCACATTTGGTATGTCGCCAGATGCACTCTCAAACTATCTTGAGGAACATGCTGAGATAAGAAATGGCACCGCATGGAATAAAACAACAGGTCGACGAATATCTGCCTGTGTACCAATGCATACATTTGGGCACCCCGTAGAAATCAATAAAATTATCGAAATCTGTAATCAGTACTATATACCGGTAATTGAAGACGCTGCTGAGTCTTTGGGCTCAACGTTGAATACAAAATATACCGGGACATTTGGTGCGATAGGCGTGTTAAGTTTCAACGGCAATAAGATTATTACAACAGGCGGGGGAGGTATGATCCTGACGGATAGTAAATCTTTAGCACATACCGCCAAGCATCTAACAACTACCGCCAGACTTGCCCACAACTGGAATTATGAGCATGATGAAGTTGGCTATAATTATCGGATGCCAAATTTAAACGCAGCTCTTGGCTTGGCGCAATTAGAACAATTAAGCGGGTTTGTTGATAATAAACGCATACTTGCCGAACATTATAGAGACTGGTGTAGTGCAAATAATGTTCATTTTGTCATGGAACCATATGCGGCACGTTCAAATTACTGGCTCAATGCTCTGATTCTGAATGATGCGAATGAAAGAGATTCCTTTCTGAATGCGACTAACAGTAATGGTGTAATGACGCGACCAGCATGGAAGCCTATGCACCAGCTGGAAATGTATAAAGATTGCCATCATGGACCATTACATAATACTGAATGGGTATCAGAACGTGTTGTCAATATCCCAAGTAGTGTTTGTGAGAATTTAAGTAAATAATGGCAAAAACTAATAAAAGAAAAATTTGTGTCGTCACCGGTACGCGTGCCGAATATGGTTTGCTTTATTGGTTGATGAAAAAAATCAACGAAGATCCTGGGTTGGAATTACAGGTAATCGTTACCGGTATGCATCTTTCGTCAGAATTTGGATTAACGTGGAAAGAGATAGCTAATGATGGTTTTCTTATAGATCGTAAAATAGAAATGCTTCTTTCATCCGATACTCCTATAGGTGTCAGTAAATCAATGGGGCTGGCTATGATCGGTTTTTGTGAGGCACTTTCTCAACTGCAGCCAGATATAATTGTTGTTTTAGGCGACAGGTACGAAATATTATCAGCAGTAAGTGCTGCATTAATTTCCCGCATTCCAGTAGCACACTTACACGGCGGCGAAGCTACCGAAGGCTTGATAGATGAATCAATTCGTCACTCGATTACAAAAATGTCTCATTTACATTTTACTGCGACAGAAGAGTATCGTAAGAGGGTTATACAGCTGGGCGAACAACCAGATCGAGTATTCAATGTTGGTTCAACAGGTATAGATAATATAAAACAAATAAAACTTTTAGATCGTGAAGCATTTGAAGCGTCAATAAATTTCAAGCTAGCTGAGAGAAACTTGCTTATAACCTTTCATCCAGTGACCCTTGAGCAATGTTCTTCTAGCACTCAATTTTATCAATTACTAAATGTGCTAGATGAGCTGGATAATACAAAATTTATTTTTACCAAGCCAAATGCAGATACAGATGGTCGCATTCTAATTAGTATGATTGATGAGTATGTAACCAATAATCCAGGAAAAGCTATTGCTTTCACTTCTCTCGGGCAATTGCGATATTTGTCAGCAATGCAGTTTGTTGATGGTGTAGTTGGAAATTCATCGAGTGGATTAATCGAAGCGCCAAGTTTTCATATTGGCACGATTAATATTGGCGACCGACAACGAGGTCGAATTCGCGCCGACAGTGTCATCGATTGTGAGCCTGAGGCAAATTCCATACGCGAATCATTACAAAAGCTATTCTCTGATGAATTTCAGAACAAGTTACCAAATGTTATAAATCCCTATGGAGCAGGAGGTGCGGCGGAAAAAGTGCATAAAATACTTAGTACTACATCGTTGCAAAATATCCTAAAAAAGCATTTCTATGATATTGAGTACGAAAATTGAAGATTCTAGTTATTGGCACCGTTGTTTTTACCAAAGAAATGCTTAAAAAGCTGATAGTAGATCAACTAAACATCGTGGGCGTGGTGACTACACGCAATAATAATATCAATACAGATTATGCTGATCTAGAGCCTATCTGTAAAAAACATAATATTCCTTGTTTTCATACGCAAAATATTAATGCTGAACACGCAGTCAAATGGATCCGAGATAGTCAACCAGATGTTATATTTTGCCTTGGTTGGTCGCAGTTGATAGGGACAGATATTCTAATGATACCTCCAAAAGGAGTAATTGGTTTTCATCCTGCAGCCCTACCAAAAAATCGTGGGCGACATCCTATAATTTGGGCTTTAGTATTGGGGTTGCATGAAACAGCAAGTACATTTTTCCTGCTGGATAAAAATGCAGATACTGGTGATATTGTGTCGCAAGTCAATATAGCAATTGAAGAAAAAGACGATGCCCAAACACTTTATCAAAAGATAATTGAAGCAGCTGGTCTCCAACTTCTAAAAGTTGTTAAAGAATTAAAATTTGGCAGATTAAAAAAAGAACCACAAAATAAAGAAATTGGTAACAATTGGCGAAAGCGTAATTATTCTGATGGCATCATAGACTGGCGCATGAGTGCCAGATCAATAAACAATCTTGTGCGTGGTTTAACACATCCTTATGTAGGTGCTGAATTTCAATTTAAAAAGGAGAGTTTTAAACTATGGAAAGCAAGAGTTGTAGAAATGGATAACATCGTTAATTTAGAACCTGGAAAAGTAATTGCAAAAGGAACATTGGGTTATATAGTTCGTTGTGGTGAAGGTTGTATCGAACTCTGTGACGTTCATCCTCCAATTACCTTGCAGAAGGGAGACTATCTGTGAATAAGGTTCTTTTTGTTGCTCCGCATCCAGATGATGAAACATTAAGTTGCGCTGGTACCATATTGCGGCACAGAAGAGATGGAGATGAGATTCACTGGTTGATAATGACTACAATTTCAGAATCTGCAGGATATACTGCCGAAAGAGTCATATCACGTGAAAAAGAAATAGCAAAAGTATCAAAGACATATTCATTTGATGAGGTGCATCGAATGAAATATATTGCTACAACTCTTGATACGATACCTAGAGCTACATTAATAGATGAAATATCAAAAATTATTCACAGAATCAAACCACAGATAATTTATTTACCATACCGTGGAGATATACATTCCGATCATCAAGTAGTTTTCGATACGGTAGCTTCCTGTACAAAATCATTTCGATATCCATCAATAAGACGTGTTCGTGTATATGAAACATTGTCTGAAACAGAATTTGGAATACGCACTGATGATATGGGATTCCGTCCTAATCTATGGATCGATATTAGTGATTTCATAGACCAAAAGGTAGAGATCATGCGTTTGTATAAAAATGAAATAAATGAACATCCATTCCCAAGAAGCGAACGTAATATACGTTCCTTGGCAACATACCGAGGCGCTACTGTGGGTTGTGAAGCTGCAGAAGCATATATGCAAGTAAAAGATATTGTTAAAGATGAATAGAAAATTGTCTAACACCTATAATTTATAAGGTATTTATTGGCATGAGTGTGTTTATCATTGCTGAAGCAGGTGTAAATCATAATGGTGATATTGAAACTGCATTTAGACTTATTGATGCAGCAGTAGAGGCGGGAGCAGATGCTATAAAGTTTCAGACATTCAGTTCAGAAAAACTGGCCACATCCTTTGCAGATCAGGCCATGTATCAAAGAGAAAATATCGGTAAAAAACAAAGCCAGTTGGATATGTTGAAGCAATTGGAATTGTCGCATGATGAATTTCATAAACTCGTAGAACATTGTCGTGCAAACAACATCGAATTTCTTTCCACGGCATTCGATTTCGGTAGCTTAGAGTTTTTGACTAATGAAATTAATGTGCGTAAATTAAAAATACCATCAGGTGAAATTACCAATGGCCCATTCTTGTTAGCTCATGCGCTTACCGGAAAAGAAATTATCTTATCTACCGGAATGGCAACGCTTGATGAAGTGACAATGGCGCTTGGAGTGCTTGCTTTTGGTTATCTAAGAAGAGACGAAAAGCCCTCGACAAAAGCTTTTGAAAGTGTTTATTGCTCAGATATTGGAAAGCAAATGTTAAAGGAAAAGGTTACATTATTGCACTGTACAACAGATTATCCTTGTGCTGTTGCAGATGTAAATCTACGTGCTATGGATACTATGGCGGATGCTTTTGATATGTCAGTGGGATACTCAGACCATAGTGAAGGAATTGTCATACCTATTGCGGCAGTAGCACGCGGTGCAGTATTGATAGAAAAGCACTTTACATTAGATCGAAATTTACCTGGGCCGGATCATAAGGCTTCATTACAACCAAATGAACTAAAGGAAATGATAAATGCAGTACGTGATGTTCAGTGCGCACTAGGTGATGGCGTTAAGTTCCCACGTGGAACAGAGCTAAATAATAGAAATGTAATAAGGAAAAGTCTTGTTGCAGCGCAAAGAATAAAAAAAGGCGATGTGTTTACTGAAAAAAATATTGAAATTAAACGTCCAGGAACAGGTCATAGTCCAATGGAATACTGGAGCTTATTAGGTTCTACTTCGCAAAAGGATTATGAAATTGAAGAAATAATATAATTTCTCTATTTATAGTTAATGTTGTATATGTCATGCAAAGAATAAATTCGAGTGAATTCCCTAATAAATTATAAAAATCAATTTCCAGTTATTATACTTGGTGCAGGCGGCCATGCGAAAGTTCTTATCAATGCGCTTCAATTATGCAAAGTAGAAATAATAGGTATTCTTGATTCAAACCATAGAAAAGATACTAATGGCCCTTATGACATTACTATATTAGGTGATGATAAATCTATTGATAAGTATGATAAAACTTTTATTAAGCTGGTAAATGGTATCGGTTCATTACCAGGTCGTTATACTCGTCGTGAAATATTTAATCGATTTACTCTGCATGGATATGAATTTGAGACAGTTATCCATCCTGCAACTTGTATTTCAGATGATACACGCTTAGGGCATGGTGTACAAATCATGGCGGGAGCAGTTTTGCAGCCAAACATACTTATAGGTGATAATTCAATTATTAATACTTCAGTCTCAATAGATCATGATTGCATAATTGGTAATGATGTACATATTGCCCCAGGAGCAACACTAAGCGGGCATGTTGTTGTAGGAAATAATGTGCATATCGGAACTGGCGCATCTGTAATACAGGGAATAACAATTGGAGATAATGTAGTCATTGGTGCTGGTTCTGTTATCGTTAAGGATGTGCCGGCAGGTGCTAAAGTCAAACCTCCAGAATCAGATTCTAAGCTATGAATAAGAATTTACAAGATACCTTGTTAATGCCCAATGCATCAATGAATGATGCAATACAATATATTGAGAAAAATAAGACAAAAATTGTAGTCGTAGTCGATAAGTTAAATAAAATACAAGGAACGATTACAGATGGAGATGTGCGTCGCGCGATTCTTCGTGGTGCAAAACTTGATACGCCAGTGCAAGAGATAATGAATAAACATCCAACTGTTGCACACATTGGGGAGAGCACTGACAAGATTCGACAACGCATGACGGGGAATGCCTTCTTGCGTCATATTCCAATCCTTGATGAGCAAGGACGAGTTGTTGCCATTGAAACTCTTAAAGATTTACTTGGTTCAAATAAAAAAAATAATTGGGTGATATTGATGGCAGGGGGCTTAGGTGAACGTTTAAGGCCTTTGACAGAAAAATGTCCTAAGCCCCTTTTGCCCATAGGTAATAAGCCGATACTCGAAACAATAGTAGATAGCTTTGTGGAAAAAGGTTTCAATAGAATATTTATATCTGTTAATTATAAAGCTCAAATGGTTGAAGATTACCTTGGCGACGGTTCAAGTCGTGACATTCGAATTAGTTATTTACGGGAAGACGAAAAATTGGGCACCGCTGGTCCTCTTTCACTGTTACCTGAAACACCAGCCGATCCAATAATTGTTATGAATGCAGACATTCTAACCAAAGTCGACTTTGATCATCTTCTCGATTTTCATCATGAGCACCATGCAAGTGCCACAATGTGTGTTAAGGACTATATTATTGAAGTTCCCTATGGAATCGTAGATGTCAAGGATCACAGTATTGTGAGATTTGATGAAAAACCGATTCATCACTATTTTATTAACGCCGGAATCTATGTTTTAGAACCTGAAGTACTGAAATTTGTTTCAAATGAAAGGATGGACATGCCGCGTTTATTTGAAACAATAATAGATCATGAATATCAAACAGCAGTATTTCCGATACGTGAATATTGGTTGGATATAGGTTTAATAGAAGATTTTCATAAAGCAAATGATGAATATCATAAAGTTTTTACAGAAGAAAAGTAACTTCTGTATGTTTGTATTTAAACCTTTATATATGATATTCCTTATACAACTTTATTGAGTGGAAATATATGTATGAGAAATATTGCACTTATTCCTGCCAGGGGGGGATCAAAACGGTTTCCTGGTAAAAATTTAGCCCTTCTTGATGGAAAACCATTAGTAAGTTGGACAATAGATGCCGTTATAAAGAGTGGAATCTTCGATAAAATAGTATTTTCAAGTGATGATGATGAACTTTTAAAGATTGCCAGTAAATATGATAAGATCGAGATTGAGCAACGTGACCCTTCTTTATCCGGCGATTTTATTACTACTTCTAATGTATTAGAAAATTTAATTAATAAAAAATTACTAAAGCATGAATCTTACGAACTTTGTGGTTTGTTTTTGCCGACCAGCCCATTTCGAACGGCAGAAGATATAAAGCGCGCATATGAGTTGCTTGATGATAAAACTGATAGCGTTATCTCGTACCGAGAAAGTCGTGAAACACCTGAATTTATGTTCAGAAAATCAAACGATAATAATATGCATGCTGTATTCAAAGATTCGGGCATATTTAATGGTATGACCAGAACCCAAGATCATGAAACAGTATACTATCCAAATGGTGCGATTTATTTAGCATGGACAGAAAAGTTTTTAAAATACAAAACTTTTTACATGAAAAATATAAAAGGATATGTCATGCCTTTGGATAGATCATTGGATATAGATCATCAAGAAGATTTAATATACGCAAAATATTTACTAACGATTAATTAGTTAAATATTGTACATAATTAAAGATTTGAAAAATTACTAATTAATTAATAAGAGAATGGTATGAAAACTGATTCAGAATTGATTTTACATGAAGCACTAAATTTGTGGTGGCTTAGACCAGAAAATGCGCTAGCGGTGGCATCTTATATTGTCAATGGAGTTAAATTAACACCAAATCCAGGAGAAAAAGCAATTGAGTTTGCATGTGGTGATGGGGTAAATACCTTCTTCAAGTGTGGTGGTAGATTTAGCAAAGAATTTGATTTATTTAAACATGGAATCTCAAAAGAAAATACATTAACTGTAGCAACAAAATCAGTTGATGTATTTGACCATTATGATGAAGATTACATGCCAATAATAATAACACAGCCGGATGTTAAATATTATATGGGAACTGATCATAAGGAATCATTAATAAAAAAAGCAGAAAAACTAAATTTTTTTGATAATGTAGTAGTTGCAGATCTACAAGAAGATATTGATATTAATGATGGTACAATTGATCTTATATACTGTAATAGTTTGTATTGGATATTAGATACAAAATCAGTATTAGAGAAGATGATTAAAAAATTAAGCAATAATGGACGAATTATTTTAGATGTATTTACAACTAATAAATATAGATTAGATTATTCTGTAATATTTCCTACACTCCCAAGTGAATGGCATAATATGATGAATAGAGGTCGCATGGAAACTAATCCAGGATTACGTTCAGAAAAAAAATGGGAAACATTATTTGATATCACAAAATTGGAAATTATTGACAAGCGTAATATATTTCCTGCGGCTATCGCGCAATTATGGAATGTAGGATTAAGACCAATTTTTCCACTATTGAATAAAATGTCAAATTGTTTAACAGAAGAAAATAGAAAAGAAATAAAAGAAGAATGGGTGTATATTTTGACAAATTTACTATTACCATTTCTCGAGTCGCCCGAAGATATAAGCTCCAATAAGTATCTTTATCGAATTCAATATGTACTAAAGAAGAAACAGTGAACATCATCTAATAATAAAAAGTCAATATTTGAGCGTAATCTTAATTAAGGTATTTAACTAAATTCATCGTAATTAATTCCTAGATAAATATAAGTATCCGGTATAAACGTGAATAATTTAAGTTTTGGTTCTCGAGTTGTTGGCGATTCTTATAAGCCCCTCTTTTTGCCAGATATTGGTACATTTTTTAATCAGGACGTTGAACTTGCCTTGCAAATGATTAAGACATTGAAAGATGCGGGTGTAGAAATAGTAAAGGGAGAAATATTACAGAAAATAGATTTTGCGCTTGATGAAGAATATTACGTTGAATTTTATAATAAAAATGAAAAAAAAATAGTCCGTGAAAAGTATAGAGACTTAATCGCGAGAAAAGTACTTTCGCTAGATCAATATGAAAAAATATTTAATTACTGTAATGAAATTGAAGTCCCATTTGTTGTGTCTGTATATGACTTTGAAGGTGCTGAATTCGCAAAAGACATAGGTGCAACGGGAATTAAAATAGCATCATCAAATGTTGTACATGCACCCCTGATTGAATTTGTTTCAAAACTTGACTTACCCATAATAATTGATACTGGTAAAGCCTCGCCAGATGAAATATGCAGGGCATTCCAATGGGCTAATGATGCAGGTTCAGAGCAAATAATCATAGAACACAGTCCACCCGCACCACCTGCATCGTTGAGTTTGCATAATCTCAAGATGATTCAAACAATGAAACAAATGTTTTCATGCCCAATAGGACTCTCCGATCATTATGATGGAACTGAAGTTATGTACGCTGCTATTGCACTTGGAGCAAATGTAATTGAGAAAGGGATCACTCCTGATGAGCTACTAATTGATCAAGATGTCAGTCACGCGTTACCAGTATCACAAGTTCAGAATGTTGTACGTAAATGTAATGAAATATATCAAGCCCTTGGTAATGGAATCAGAACTTGGAATAAAGAAAATCAGATCCATCCGGCACGGATGGGATTAATTGCAAAAAAAGATTTAACGGAAGGTGAAGAATTATCAATAGAAAATGTTGACTTTGCTTGGCCAGCATTAGGTATACCAGTAGAACACTGGCCTCGAGTCAACGGAAGTGTTATCGAAAAGCCGGTGAAAAAATATAGTATTATACGATGGTCTGATGTCAAGTTGTCTGACTAAACTACCAGCATTCTCTGGTTTATTCCCACCTCAAATCACATATAAGCGATTATCTGGTTCAGAACTAGAAATACTATCTGACCTTATTGAATTTGATGGGGAAATAGAGAAGTTAGTAAGTCAACTGAAGTTACCATTAGGCTTTTTTAGAATTAAATCAGTTAGTGATAGTGTCTTTTATTTTATAAAAGTACTACCAAAGCAATCAGTAGATCATCTTATTTTTTCTAATGAATTAGCGCATTATTTATATGCCAAGGGGTTAGAATGTAATTTAATGTGCTCAGGATATCCAGTAATTAAAAATCAATATTGCATAAGTAAATATCCATTTTTAAACGGTAGGTATAATAATGGTACACCAGAAGATGCTAATAGTCTCGGCTTATCAATAGGCCACATGCATCTCGCATTAAGTGAATATCCAAACCATAAAGAAATCAAGCGAAATAAAGATAAAAGGTTTAATTGTTTTAGAAAATTATTAAACGCAGTACTTTCCCATAGAAAAGTCATACCCTGGTTATCAAATGATCAATTGGAATTATTGTCAAAATATATTGGATTATTGGATAAGTTAGAAGATAACTGCCAGGTGATACATGGCGATTTAAATTTTGGCAATATTATTTATGTTGATAATAGACAGAATCCTCTGATTCTGGATTATGAAAATACATATTATTCATACTTGCCACCGCTTTTCGATTTGGCAATGTTAACTGAACGATTTTTTGTAGTATCCAAAGATGATGAAATTTCATATAACCTTGCGTCAGAATTCTTTAAATCTTACTGGTCAATATGTAAGAAAAAATTGCCTGTTCATAAAGATTTGAGCCTAAAGGAGGCAATGCAAGCATCCTCAATTAGATCGCTATTAGTTCTTATAGAGAAAGAGAACAGCGGAAATTATGTCCCAATTTCCGAAGTTAAAAAGTTTTTTCTCTTGCTAAAACAGGCAGAGGAAAGATCGAATCTGTTAACTGAATTAGATTTGTTATACCGAAAATAAAAAATAGTAACTAGAGCAACTAGCAATTAAGGCATTAACACAAAGGTAAAACATATTCAAAAAAATATCAAATACCTCGAAATATCATATATTAATAATTTTAAAAACTAATGAAGTTAGCAATACTAAAACACAAACTTATAAAGCAAAGTGCAATCTATGTGACATTTGATGGATTAAATAAAATCGTACCATTTCTGATGTTGCCGATACTTACAAGGTATTTATCAACAGAAGAATATGGCATTGTCGCCATGTTTATCGTGCTTGTAAGTTTTCTTGCTGTTTTTGCGGGCATAAGTGTGCATGGTAGCGTCAATGTTAATTACTTTAGAATGCAAAAAGATGAATTTAGGAAATACATATCTAATGTGTTCATTGTTTTAATATTTAGCACATTGATTACTGCTTGTGCGTTATCCTTTATTACTGATTGGATTTTCGCAATATCAAACATTCCAACTATTTGGATATGGATTAGCCTGTTAATTGCGGCAAGTCAGTTTATCACCTTAATTAATTTAGTCTTATGGCAAGCAGAACAACGTGCCGTATTCTATGGTATTTACAGTTTTATCCAAATTGTATTAAACGCAGGTATCTCAATAATACTTGTAGTTCAGTATGAATACGGTTGGATAGGTCGATTATCCGGAATATCAATTACAACAATCATCATGGCTTGTATCAGCATAATACTAATATATAAACGTGGCTATATTAAATTTAATCTAAATTCAGATCATCAAAGAGAAATACTACATTTTGGTATCCCCGTCATACCACATGTGCTTGCTGGGTGGGCCACGATTGCTATTGATCGATTACTTTTAAGCATATTTCTTGGGGTAAGTGCAACAGGTATATATACAGTCGGTCATCAAGTCGGAATGATGGTTAGTATTATCGCCGCATCATTTAGCCGTGCATATACGCCTCACATTTACAAAAAATTAGAAACTGCAGATTTGAATGAAAAAAGACGAATAGTTAAGCATACATATTATTATTTTTTTATAATTTTATTATTGGCACTATTTTTAGGAGTACTTGCATATAACTATTTATACTTATTTGTTGGTCTTTCATTTGTGGATTCGTCAAAAGTGGTTCCGCTCGTTGCGCTTGGTTCGGCATTCACTGGTATGTACTTTATAGTTAATACGTATATTTTTTATATGAAAAAAACGATTTTACTTTCATATAGCACATTGATTGGCTCATTTGTACATGTCTTGCTCAGTTATTATTTAATACAAAATATGGGAATCATTGGAGCAGCACTTGCAAGTGCTATATCTGGATTTCTTATATTCATATTAACATGGTTGCTAAGTATGCGCGTTTATAAAATGCCATGGTTTAAATAGTTTAATAATATTCAGACATATTTATTGTTACATAATGAATTATCAATATTTTCATATGATAAGAAATAAATTGCGATTGACTAAAGAGGAATTAACATGGGTCTAATTAAAAGATTAATCCAGAAAATACTGTCTTTTTTTGGTTTTAGTCTAATTAGGAATAGATGTCGAAGTTACGATCTAGAGATGTATCGTAGGTTGTTTGATAAAAATTCTATAGAAAAACGAAAGTTTTATAACATTGGTGCAGGCGGATTCCGTCATCCATTTTGGACGAATGTCGATAAAATAAATGACGCGTATATTGGCGTCCAGAATGTTAATGATGTGATAAATTTTGATCTTTTGAAAATTGAACCACTACCAATTAATTCAGATAGCGCTGAAATTATATATACAAGTCATACCATCGAGCATATTACAGATACGGCAGCAAAGAATATGTTTGCTGAGTCATATCGTTCGCTAAAGAAAGGTGGTGTACTCCGTATTACTACTCCCAACATCGATTTAGAATATCGTGCATATAAGAATAATGATAGAGATTATTTTTATTGGAAAGAATGGTACTCGACAAAAACCGATATGGTAAATGCAATGATCAATCAGCCTTTAAAAGATGCTACGATTCAACAGTTATTTTTACACCATTTTGCTGCCTCGGCTTCTACATTATTTACAGAGGGGGACGCAAAAAGAATTACGGACGATGAACTGGACAAAATATTTACAGAATACGACTATGAAGATGCGCTAAATTACTGTATTTCTAGATGTGATTCTGTTGCGCAAAATAATTATCCCTCTAAACACAGGAATTGGTGGAATAAAGATAAATTATTCAGATTTCTTACGGAAGCTGGATTTAGTAATATTTATTTATCGGGATATGGTCAGAGTTATTCTCCAGTATTGAGAGACATAAACTATTTTGATAACACGCATCCAAAAATATCTATTTATGTAGAAGCAATTAAATAGTATATAAAAAGATGATAAATGTATTTTTCGAGATGATTGTGTACGATGGATTATAAAGAAATCAGAGAATATGTTCATAGTCTTGATTCTACACCATATATCATGGAACCACTATTAGGTAACTGGTCGATTTGGTCAATAATCAAAAAATCCATATATTTTTTAATTTTAAATGAGTTCCATCCTCAACAAATATCAAAAACAAAAAGTAATAAAGCTTTAACAAAAAAATTACGATTGTTGCGCAATGCGGTTATAGGAGCCGGACAATATTTAAATTATTTAAAAAGATTTAATAAACCACATTTGTATGTACATACACATTCAAGCTCACGTAGTGAAAAAACAGTAGAGGGATGTTATCTCGATATATTCCTGGATGAGCTATTAAATAGTAGAAAATTAGAGCTACCACCAATTGTGATTGAAGAGGAGGCAAATTGGCCCCATTTGTCGCCGCCGTGTGGGCCAAGGCACTGCTATGATGATATATTTTCATTTGCAGTACGAATATGGCGAAGAAAACTTATCAAAACAATTGAAAGGGAAAATAGTGTCGATGAGATAGTGGGAATTTTGAATTCCTTATCATTACCAATAAATAGGAACTTAATAAAAAATGTTTTAATTAATACATTATCGAATTTTGAAGCTGAAAGATTAATTTATAAAATGTTTGTCGTGAATTCAGAAACAAAAGCCTTGGTAATTGTAAATGCGATTGCACGACAGGGAATACTGGCAGCAGCCAAAGAAAGTAATATACCAGTTATAGAATTACAACATGGTATAATTGGCGGAAAACATTATACCTTCGACTGGGGATTTAATGCAAAGCCGTACAAATCTAGTATGCCAATACCAGATAAGATCCTCGTTTATGGAGATCTGTGGCAAGATTTACTGACAGAAGAAGGATTTTGGGAGAAGGATGAAATTATACCTGTTGGATCAGCCCGCTATGACAGGTTCAATAATAAAGTTAAAAAGCAAGAAAGTAAGAATAAGAAAACAATAGATTTATTATTCACTACTCAATATATATCTAGAAATGAAGCAATTCTATTTTTATCAGAATACCTCAAAATTGAAGATACAGATAACCAATTACTCACTATTAAAGTTCATCCAATAGAAAGAGAATATGTCAGCGAATATCAAGAGCTGGAAAACTTATATCCAGAAAATTGCAAAGTAATCTTTGATGAAGAAGATACTTACACGTTATTGTTAAAATCAGATATACATATTAGTTACCAATCAACGGTTCTACTTGAGTCAATATCTTTAGGTGTGCCATCCATTTCTATCTGTGGTAAATTTAATCCAGGAGGTTTTGCGGCATCGTTTGAGTTCAAAGGAATAGATGCAGTGATAAAACATATTATGTCTATATATGAACTCAATGAAATAGTAACTAACTATATGCATGATAATAATTATAGAAATAATTGGCTTGATAACGTTGAACAACATAGAAAAACAATATACACAAAAGGTTTCATTGAAAAAGCCAGTCGTGTGATTAATAGTCAGCTTATATAACATATGACAATTTATAAAAATTAAAAAACTGTCGAGATAAATATTAATTTTACTATGTAAGAGATAATAGATAATGACGAAAAAATATTTTAATTGGGAAAAAGAATGGGAAGGTGAAATAGATCCGGGGCATAGAAAATCAACTGCTGAACATTATCGTGAGTATGCATATGAACTAAAACTTATGTTTGGCGACGGGATAAATAGTATATTAGAAATAGGATGTGGCAACGGTGCATTATTTCCATATCTAGATTTTGAAAATAAAAACTATTTAGGCGTTGATTTTTCAACATCAATGCTAAACAATTTTACTGATAAATATCCAAAAATAAAATTAGTAAATCATGAAGGATCTTCATATCTTGATGGTGATAGCTATGATTTAATATTTTCAAACGGAGTTATACAATATTTCGATGAGGTAATGCTTGAAAAACATGTCAACAACGTTTCTAAAATGATGCATGAGAATAGTTTATTTGTATGTGCATCTATTCCCTGGAAAGCATTACGACTTAACTATCTATCTGGTGAAATGAATTTAGATTCTAAGAAAACTTATGTGAGAGGAATCTATCGTAAAATATTATTTTCACTGAAAGGAGATCCCATCGGCAACTGGTTTGAACCAAAAAATTTACAGAAATTAGCAAGCAAATATAATATGAGCATGCGATTATATGGCAGCATGCTCTACCCATACCGTTTCCATGCTGTACTTAGGAAAAACAGAAAACAATAATGATTCAAAAAAAGAACTATTGCATATTTCAAGAAGAGTGGTGGTTAAATAGTGTTGCACCAAACAGATGGAAGTATGTTGAAGTACAAAAATCAGGCGAAATAATTGCGCGAATGCCATATGTAATTAAAAAAAAATATGGCATGACTATGTTGGGGATGCCGGCTTTAACGCAAGCATTAGGCCCTTGGCTAAATAATCCAGACGTTAAATATGCAAAGAAATTAGCAATACAAAAGGTACTAATGAATCAATTAATACAACAATTACCAAAATTTGACTATTTTTTACAAAATTTTCATTACAATATAAATAATTGGTTACCATTTTATTGGAATAAATTTGATGCGACGACAAGATATACATATATATTAGAGAACTTATCAGATTTAAATTCTACATGGAATGGAATTCAATCTAATATAAGAACCGATATAAAAAAAGCACAAAATAAATATAAACTAAATGTGCATTCAGAATATGGCATTGAAAAATTTCTGGATATAAACACCTTAACTTTTAAACGTCAGGGAATGAATCTCCCATACGAAAAAAACACTGTTTTAAACATAGAAGAAGCATGTAAACAAAGAGACCGCCGAAAAATTCTATTTGCTGAAGATCAAAAAGGTAATATACATGGCGCAATATATATCATTTGGGATGAAAATTCTGCTTATTACCTTATGGGTGGGTCAGACCCGTTACATAGAAATAGTGGAGCAATGAGTTTATTGGTTTGGGAAGCAATAAAGCATGTGTCATCTTTATCTATAAAGTTTGATTTTGAAGGTTCTATGATCGAGCCAATAGAAAGATTTTTCCGCGCATTTGGCGCAAAACAGGTGCCGTATTTCCAAGTATCTAAAATCGGAAGTCGACGCATGGGAATATATCAAGGCACAAAAGCCATAATAAAATCGATATCTAGAGGTTGACTATAAATATGGCAATTACTGTATATATGCCTAAAGGATATCGAGACGAGCGAGATTATATTTTAAGAGTAATACTAGGAGAATTATTAGGTTTAGAGTATCAAGTTGATAGTTGGGACAGAGAAGTAACATGCATTTCTTTCAATAATGACAGTAATATCATTTTAGCAGACACATTTTTCAATAAAAGTAGGGGTAAATGGTTAGTAGATTCATCTTTACCACAGCAACCACTTAAAGTATGGGATGCTTCGATATTAGGAGATAATGTAAATCTAATTCATAAAAACATACCAGTAATTTACGGAGAAGACCCTGATGATAACCTGTTCTTTAATATTAATAATAACACTATTAAATTAGGCTTGGATATATTTGGTTCAGCATTCTTTATGCTGACTAGATATGAAGAGGTCGTAAAAAAAGAACGTGACATTCACAATCGATTCCCGGTAATAGAATCTCTTGCGTTTCAAGAAGGATTTTTACATAGACCAATAGTAAATGAATATCTTGAAATACTTTGGGAATGTATAAAAAGAGTGTGCCAACCAATAAGGCGCAAGAAAAGAGAATTCAGGAATCTATTATCTCATGATGTCGATACGCCGTATGATTTCGCTCTGTATGAATCTAAAACTATAGTTAAACGAATCGCCGGCGATATAATAAGACGTAAGAGCATAAGGGATCTGTATAAAACGATAACAAACTCATATGCCATAAAAAGGTATGGAATAAAATCAGATCCCTATAATACTTTCGATTATATTATGGATGTGAGTGAACAATACAACATTACAAGTGCATTTTATTTTATTCCAGAGCACAGTGCAGGCAAGATTGATGGAGACTATACATTAGATGATTATAGAATTAGAATTCTACTCAAAAACATTCACCAACGAGGACACGAAATAGGGTTGCATGCAAGTTATAATAGCTATCGTGATCCTATGCAAACCATAAACGAGCTAAAAAAATTAAAAAAAACATGCATTGAAGAGAATATTAAACAGGAAAAATGGGGTAGCAGACAGCATTATTTGAGATGGGAGACACCTGTAACATTTAGTAATTGTGAAGAAGCAGGATTGGAATATGATACGACACTTACATATGCAGGACATCCAGGATTTCGATGTGGTATATGTTATGAATATCAAGTTTTCGATCTGGAGAAAGGAAGATCTTTAAATTTAAGAGAGCGTCCTTTAATAGTCATGGAAGGTTCAGTATTAAATAAGAGTTATATGGGATTAGATATTGATGATTCATATAATGTATTTAAAGGATTGAAGGATAATTGTCGAATGTATTCAGGAGATTATACTTTACTCTGGCATAACAACAACCTTGTTGAGAAACCTTATCGAGAGTTGTATGAAGCAGTGATTGCATGTTGATTCTATTAATTAGCAGTATCACAGGTAATTGAAATATTTCATCATTGGTTTTACTAACGAAGGTCATCTATGTTGAATTTTGCACTGGTCGGTTGCGGTAGGATTGCGAAACGACACTCTGAACTCTTAGGGTTGGGCCAGATAGAAGGAGGTCGGCTATCGGCAGTATGCGATATAGATAAGGAAAAAGCAGATCGTATAGGAGAACAGTTCTCCGTTCCCGCATTTGATGATATGCACAAAATGATGCAGAACGCCCCTGTTGACGTGGTTGTTGTGCTTACTGAAAGTGGTAATCATGCATCGAATGTCGTAGATCTTGCGGAATATGGCAAGCACGTTGTTGTTGAAAAGCCCATGGCTTTGACTTTGGATGATGCCGACGCGATGATCAATGCCTGTGACAGGGCGGGGGTGAAGTTGTTTGTCGTTAAACAGAATCGCTTTAACGTACCTGTGGTCAAGCTTAGAGAGGCGTTGGAAGCCGGGCGATTCGGTAAACTCGTACTTGGAACGGTTCGGGTACGGTGGTGCCGTACGCAAACCTATTATGAACAGGCA
>JGI2160J19893_10000256_pt1 | contig 18199 bp, 15 predicted proteins | sample DeeMarSeWOR28_12_FD_19893 | JGI IMG/M metagenome (IMG submission 19893)
CAGGATATCGGTATTGCCGGATATGCCTATGAGCGCGGATGCGGCTGCATCTTTCTGCTGAACAAATGGGATCTCGTTGAAAAAGATACCCATACCGCCAAAAAATACCTGGATGATCTGAGGATGCGGGCCAAATTTCTGATCTTTGCGCCGGCCCTGACGATTTCGGCCCTGACAGGTCAGCGGGTGGCAAAAATCTTAAAACTGGTTGATGATGTCTACTGGCAGTATTCACAAAGGATTGGAACCGGACAACTCAATCGGATTTTGGAAACGGCGACGGGAAAAAACCCACCATCGCTCCATCGCGGAACACCGATCAAATTTTATTATGCAACCCAGGTGAGCACCAAACCGCCCACATTTGTTTGCTTTGTCAATCATCCACAAGCGGTTCATTTCTCCTATAAGCGCTATCTGGTAAATCAGATTCGGGAACAGGCCGGACTGGATAAAACGCCTATAAGATTGTTGTTCCGGCCGCGGGAAAATCGTAAACCAAAGAAACGTAAAAAATAAAAGCAGGGCGGGAGAATTCTTGCTATGAGTCTTATTTTTATAAGTTGCAAATTTCTTTGAGCGGCCTCTTCGGCCTTCAAGAGCGTTTCTTCCCTCCAGGCAGAAACTTGATGAGCGCTTCGCTTTAGGCTTTAGGATAGTAGAGACTAGCTGCCGGTCGAGATCTCTTATATAGGTGAGACGGTTTTGCCTAAATCCTTAAGGCTGCAAGGCCGGTCCTCAAGTTCCGCCAAAAACGGAACGCTCCTCTAGCAAAGCGCTCATTTCATACCAAAGGTATTTTTAATGGACATCTTCGATTATCACGCCCAAAAAGCGGCTGAATCCGGACGACCGCTGGCCGAGCGCATGCGGCCACGTAATATCGGTGAGTTTGTGGGCCAGGACCATGCCGTGGGCAAAGGGTCGCTGATTCGGCACGCGATTGAAGAAGATCGAATATTTTCCATGATATTATGGGGGCCGCCGGGTTGCGGCAAAACAACGCTTGCCCGCATTATCGCCGGGGAAACCCGGTCTTATTTTGTACATTTCTCTGCCGTGCTTTCCGGCGTCAAGGAAATACGCGCGGTTATCGCGGAAGCCCGAAATCAACTCCAAATTCGCCGCAAACGAACAATTCTTTTTGTCGATGAAATCCATCGTTTCAACAAGGCGCAGCAGGATGCATTTNTGCATCATGTGGAAAGCGGCCTGATTACGCTGATCGGAGCCACCACCGAAAATCCCTCATTTGAAGTCATCGCCCCGTTGCTGTCCCGCTGCCGGGTGATCACTTTAAACCGACTTGCCGAGGAAGATATTTCCGCTATCATCGAACTTGCATTAAGTGACGAATCCCGCGGTTTGGGGGGCCAGAATCTCCGATTGGATCCGGAAGCGCGGGATTACATTATACGAATAGCCGATGGCGACGGACGGGTCGCTTTAAACAGCCTGGAAGTCGCGGCTTCGCTGGTGCTGTCAAAACAAAAGCCCGAGGGTTCGAAAACCGGCGGCATCATTACATTGAAAGATTTAGAAGCCGCCATCCAGAAGAAAGCGCTGGTATATGACAAAGCCGGTGAGGAACATTACAATATCATATCCGCACTTCACAAAAGCCTGCGAGGCAGCGACCCGGATGCGGCGCTTTACTGGTTGGCGCGTATGCTGGCGGCCGGAGAGGATCCTTTTTACATCGCCCGCCGGATGGTGCGCTTTGCAACCGAAGATATCGGCAATGCCGATCCCGCTGCACTCGGTATCGCCTTGAACGCCATGGAGGCCTTTAAATTCCTGGGACATCCGGAAGGAGAGCTGGCCCTTGCCCAGGCGGCGGTTTATCTGGCGACCGCCCCAAAAAGCAACAGTATTTATTCGGCTTTTGGCAAGGTCAATGCCGTCATCAATCAGACCGGCTCACTGCCGGTACCTTTTCATATCCGCAATGCCCCCACGCGGTTGATGAAAGAACTGGGTTACGGTAAAGATTATAAATATGCCCACAATTATGCCGACGCCGTTGTTGACCAGCAACATTTGCCGGATAAGCTCAAGGGACAGCACTTTTACTTTCCAAGCAACCGGGGCTTTGAAAAGGCCATCAAGGAAAGACTGGATCGATGGCGGCAATTGATAGGAAAGTCAAAGATCGACAAAGACAGGACAGACTAAAAGCGGTAGGTAACAGTTTCGCCTCTCATGGTTCCATCAGCGCCATTTTCAAATGTACGCTCCATAAAGGTTGTCCGACCGGAATGCTCTATCAGAACGATCGATGAAGACCGCGTTCCGTAATCCGGGCTGGTGATGAACAGGGGTGCCAGAATCCGTTCCCAATGCAATCCCACACCGGTATCCGGCAATTCATCATCGGCCGGCTGGGATCGGTCGGAGAGGATTTTCCAGATTTTTTCGATATTGATTTTTTCCCCACCGCTCAGTTGGCCCTGCAGCAGATCTTTGCCTCTTTGAATCTTCGGCCAGGCGGTGTCCATCAAATGGTTGCTGATACCATAAAGGCCGGGTTGCAAAAGCCGCACCCGGGTATCACGATTGGAGTAATAAAGGAGGCCGGACGGGTCACCGGCGATTAAGTTAAATCCATTGTACGCCTGACTCTTTTCACTGACGACCTTGAGATATTGTTTCAGCGATGCATTGCCGGTGAGAAAATCGCTGATGAGCAGGCCGCGCGAGGGTGCATTTTCCATGTGTGCGGCCGGCTCCCGGTAGTTGGTTATTGCTGCGATGCGCCCGGAGCGGGTGATCCCCAGCCAGGTGCCGCTGCCTTTTAAATCCCGCCCTGCCAGCACATCGGGATGGTCCGGCCAATAGGCCAGCGGGGCTGTCGGGCGGTTGTAAAATTCATCCCGATTGGCCGCCACGATCAACCGGTAGTCGGGATGCATCTTGTATGAGAAAAGAAGCAGGCACATGCTATCTTCATTGACCCGGACTTTGTATCCGTGCTATAAATTTTTCTTTTTTTTATATCTGTTAAACGATATACAGCGCCCCGATTTGTTGCCTATCTTTCGGGCGAATTGTTACTGCTCAAGTTATCAAAGACGGCAAATTTTGTAAATTGCTGTGTATGGGTGCCCAGAGATTTAAGTCGTCTCATATCATTAAGGAGGTTTCAGCATGAAAGAAGTGGTCATTGTCAGCGGATCGAGAACAGCAATCGGAACATTTGGCGGTGGATTAAAGGACGTACCGGTGACAGAACTAGGCGCCGTGGTTTTGAAAGATGTTTTAAAACGCGTGAATTTACGGCCGGTTCCGGATGACATTATGAAAAATACGGCTCCGGACAGGCTTAAAGATCAAGATCTCACGGAACTCGAGAAGAAATCGTATGATTGGAGCGACGATGCCCCGCCGATAACTGTCGATGAGGTCATTATGGGCAATGTTCTCCAGGCGGCCCAGGGTCAGAACCCTGCCCGGCAGGCCATGGTTGCTGCCGGCATTCCCAAAGAAACGCCGGCATATACCATCAATAAGGTTTGCGGTTCAGGCCTAAAGGCGATTGCGCTGGGAGCCTCCGCCATCATGCTGGGCCAGGCGGACGTGATTCTGGCCGGTGGACAGGAAAATATGAGTTTAGCACCGATGGCATTGCCCAAGGCCCGCTGGGGTCATCGTATGGAGTTGACCGGTGTCGGTGAGGTTCTGGATTTAATGGTCTTTGACGGACTGTGGGAAATTTTTTACGGATATCACATGGGCGTCACCGCTGAAGCCATTGCGTCTTTATATGAAATCAGCCGGCAGGAGCAGGATGAGCTGGGCGTCCTCAGTCACACCCGGGCGCGGGCGGCGATTAAAGAAGGCCTTTTTGCCAAAGAGATTGCCCCGGTGATTATCAAGACCCGCAGGGGTGATATTGTTTTTGATACCGATGAACGTCCCATGGATACCGATATGGAGAAAATGGGCAAGTTAAGGCCGGCATTCAAAAAGGATGGGTCGGTTACGGCCGGAAATGCTTCCGGTATCAATGACGCCGCTGCGGCGGTTCTCTTAATGAGTGCCGATAAAGCCAAATCGCTGTCGCTGGAACCGATCGTTAAAGTCAAAGCGTTTGCTTCCGGCGGAGTGGATCCAGCCTACATGGGACTGGGACCCATTCCTGCTGTCCGAAAAGCCCTAAAGGCAGCCGGAATGACCCTGGCCGACATCAACATGATCGAACTCAATGAAGCTTTNGCTGCCCAGGCGATCGGATGTATGCGCGAACTGGGTATTGAAAACGATCGTCCCAATGAGCTGGGCAGCGGCATCTCACTGGGCCACCCCATCGGCTGTACCGGCGCCCGTCAGATGGTCACCGGTATGAACCACATGCAGCGCAATGGATACAACACCGGGCTGTTCACGATGTGCATCGGCGGCGGTATGGGCATGGCCATGATTGTCGAGCGCTAATTTTTTTCTTTACTTTTTTTGTAATAATTGCTAATAGTTAGTTAAATTTTTAGCGAGCAATCCCCTTGAAAATATTGGTTTTTTTACCCCATTAACCGTCGATTTGGAGATGATCTTTTTGGCACCTGGTTTTCTTTAATTTTTAGGAAATTATCTGAATGCGAGAAAAGGCATCCCGGGCGCCGGGGAGCTCCACAGACATCGGTAAAGGCTTTTGAATTAATTAAGGAGGTTCGACACGAATGGACATCAGCCGAAAGTTAGGTATTTTGGTTTTGTGTGCCGTACCGGCAATCATCGGCGGCGGTATTGTTTTTGCCATATTTGACAGTTGGACGCCAGTTTTTATTTATGAAACCCTTCTTATTTTTGCAGCCGGAGGGTTTGTCGCCAGATAAAAAGCCTGTCCTAAAACCTTACAAGCGCCCTTTCTTGAGTAACATCATTGCAATGGCCAGCCGTGTGATACGGGCAACAGCTTTGACTTAAAACTAAAATGAGCGTTTCAGATCGTGTATCCGGATTCAAAGGATACCCGTTTAATTGAATGCAATGATGATGCATTTTATTAAGCATTGGTTTTGCTGGAGGTAATGTGGGCAATCAAGGCTCCCGGGACATGATTTTATGGTTTTTTCTGGCTGTTTTTATCGTATCCTGCTTTTTGATGGGATGGCTTCTCTGGCCATTTTTGTCGGTCATTATACTGGCGATCGTCGTAACCGGTGTATTCTCTCCGGTTTATCATTTTTTGCACCGGAAACTGAACGCCACTTTCTCGTCGCTCCTGACCTGTATTCTGATATTTTTTGTTCTTTTTTTACCGCTTTCGTTTTTTATCGGGATTCTGGCCAACGAAGCCTGGGATTTATATTTAACCGCCAAAGCGGCCCTGCAAAGCAAGCCCATTATGGAATTGCTAGAAAAAAGTGACTTATTTGAAACCATCAATCTGTTTCTTGCCAAATTTAAGATTCAGATCACCGGTGAGCAACTCAACAGGGGGATCGCAGAGATCGGCAGGGTGGTTGGGCTTTTTTTGTATGAGCAGGCGCGGTCTATCACGACCAATGTGCTCAAATTTATCGTCAACTTCTTTTTTATGCTGCTGATTACCTTCTATCTCTTAATCGACAGCGGGCGGCTGGTGTCCTTTATCGTTAAACTCTCCCCGTTGCCGGAAGACCAGGACCAGAAATTGATTCAAAAATTCAAGGATATCGCTGCAGCCATCCTTTTAGGCAACGGGCTGGGCGGGCTGATACAGGGCACCCTGGGCGGAATCGTGTTTGCCTTTTTTGGATTAAAATCACCTTTTCTGTGGGGCGTTATCATGGGGCTGCTGGCCTTTTTGCCGATTGTGGGCATCGGTGCCGTATTTGTGCCGGCGGCGATTTTGTTATTTCTGCAGGGGCGCATCGGTGCCGGCGTCTTTTTCCTGATTTTTTATATTATTCTTTCGAGCGGCATCGAATATTTTTTTAAACCCAAACTGGTGGGCCAGCGGGTACGGATGCATACCTTAATCGTGTTTCTTTCCATCATCGGCGGTTTGAAATTGTTTGGCATTCTGGGTATTATTTACGGCCCTCTGGTGGTTACCGCGTTTTTGACGCTGACTGAAATCTACCAGGCAAGCTATCAGCAGTTGATCGAACCGGGTCGGTAAATAGGTGTCAGCAAACAGATGACAGAAAACAGAGGACAAATAGGCCGCTTTGACTTGCAGTTTTTCATCTGTCATCTGACCTCTGGCCTCTGGAAACTGACACCCGAAACCGGCAAATATAAACAAATGACCAATAACAAATACCGAACAACCTGTTGACCTGGAGTACAGATGTATCAAAGTGAAAATCATGCTGAAATCAGCATCGAAAAAGAAATGAAAAAATCGTACCTGGATTATGCCATGAGCGTCATCATCGGACGAGCATTGCCGGATGTCCGCGATGGTCTAAAGCCGGTACACCGACGTGTCCTTTATGCCATGCACGAGCTAAAAAACGACTGGAACAAACCTTACAAAAAATCAGCGCGCATCGTCGGCGATGTCATCGGTAAATTCCATCCCCACGGTGATGCCGCTGTTTATGATACCATCGTGCGGCTGGCCCAGGACTTTTCCATGCGTTATCCGCTTGTTGATGGCCAGGGTAACTTTGGCTCCGTTGATGGAGACCCGCCGGCAGCCATGCGTTACACTGAGATCCGGATGAAGCGATTGGCCCATGAGATGTTGGAAGATCTCGAAAAAGAAACGGTTGATTTCACACCTAATTATGATGAGTCTTTAAGCGAGCCCGCAGTCTTGCCGGCCCGAATTCCCAGTTTACTCATCAATGGCTCGGCCGGCATCGCTGTGGGTATGGCGACCAATATCCCGCCCCACAACCTGTCTGAAGTTATCGAGGCCTTGAAAGCACTCATCGACAATTCAGATATTTCCGTCGAAGCGCTTGGCGAATTTATACCCGGTCCTGATTTTCCCACGGGAGGCATTATTTACGGCAGTGAAGGCATAAGAGATGCTTATCAAACCGGCAGGGGCGGAATTCGCATCAGAGCCAGAATACTGGTTGAGAAAGACAAGCGCACCCAGCAGGAAACGCTTATTATCACGGAACTTCCCTACCAGGTGAATAAAGCCAAGCTGATTGAAAAGATCGCCGAACTTGCCAGAGACAAGGTGATTGGCGGTATTCGCTACGTCAGAGATGAATCGGACCGGGAAGGCATGCGCATCGCCATCGGGCTCAAGAAGGACCAGATCGCGGCAGTGACAATCAACCAGCTTTACAAACACACCCGGCTGGAATCCAGTTTCGGAATCATCTTTCTGGCGGTGGTCAACGGTCGGCCTGAATTGTTGAATCTCAAAGAGATCCTGCAATATTTTATCCTGCATCGTAAAGAAATTATCATTCGGCGCACCCGTTTCGAACTTAGAAAGGCTGAAGATCAGGCGCATATTTTAGAAGGTTTAAAGGTGGCCCTGGATAATCTGGATGAAGTCGTGGCTTTGATCCGTGCATCCAAATCACCGGCAGAGGCCAAATCCCAGCTGGTTGAAAAATTCAGTTTGAGCGAAAAGCAGGCCCAGGCGATTTTGGATATGCGATTGCAGCGACTGACCGGACTTGAGCGTGAAAAAATCCAGCAGGATTATAAAAATATCCTTAAAGACATCGCCAGGTTTAAGGAAATTCTTTCCAGTGAGCGCCTGGTGCTCAATATCATTAATGAGGAACTTACAGCGGTACAGGAACAGTTTGGTGATGAGCGCTATACGGAAATTGTTGAACAGACCAAAGAAATTACCATTGAGGATATGATTGTTGAAGAGGATATGGTTGTCACGATTTCCAAGCACGGTTATATTAAACGCAATCCCATCACTCTTTACAGAAACCAGCGGCGGGGTGGAAAAGGCAAAACGGCCATGGGGACGAAAGAAGATGACTTTGTCGAGCATCTATTCGTTGCCTCAACCCATCATACGTTTCTGTTCTTCACCAACCTGGGCAAGGTTTACTGGTGCAAAGTTTACGATATCCCCCAGGCAGGCCGCATGAGCCTTGGCAAGGCAATCGTGAATCTGCTGAATTTTACCAAAGGAGAAAATCTGACCACTGTTTTGGCGGTACCGGAATTTAGGCCCGGCTATCACGTTCTGATGGCCACCAAAAACGGCCTGATCAAAAAGACCGATTTAATGGCATTCAGTCGGCCGCGCTCTGGCGGCATTATCGCCCTGAATATACTCGAAGGCGATGAATTGATCGCTGCGCGAATCACCGATGGGACGCTGAATGTGTTCCTGGGATCTCGTATGGGCAAGGCCATCCGTTTCCATGAATCCGATATTCGGCCGTCGGGACGCGTTGCGACCGGAGTTCGCGGGATGCGCCTGGCCGCAGGAGATCATATTGTGGGTGCGGAAGTGTTGAGTCACGGCCAAACGCTTTTTGCGGTGACCGAAAACGGATACGGCAAACGGACCTCCATCGATGAATATCCGGTTCAGAAACGCGGCGGCAAAGGTGTAATTTCTATTAAAACCACGGAGCGCAACGGGCTGGTCGAAGGGATACTGCTGGTTTCAGAAGACGACGATTTGATGCTGATGACCAATATCGGCAAAGTAATTCGAATGCAGATCAGTACGATATCCGTCATCAGCCGTAATACCCAGGGCGTGAAACTGATGGGCATGGATGCCGACGAACGGGTGGTCGGTGCCGCCAGACTGGCGGAAAAAGAAGAAGAGTAAAGATGATCGAATTTAATAGCGGAATAGATGTGAACAGCTATCGAATTGCCGTTGTAGGGGCAGGGAGCTGGGGGACGGCCATCGCTGATCTGCTGGCCCGCAAAGGATTTCAGATCCATCTTTGGGTGTTTGAAAAAGAGGTCAAAGACCACATTCAGCAATTTCGCGAAAATAAGCTTTATCTACCGGGACACAGACTATCAGCCAATCTATCGGTTTCAAATGATCTGGTCGAGGTTGTGTCGCTTAAGGATCTCATTGTCATTGTGGTGCCTTCGCATGTTATGCGCAAAATGACCAGACAAATGGCCGGCCACCTATCGGCGGGCACGATTATTACATCTGCTTCCAAAGGTATTGAGCAAAAAACACATCTAACCATGTCCGGTGTAATCAAAGATAATCTTCCCGAAGTCGAGGCCGACCGGATCGCGGTGATTTCCGGCCCCAGTTTTGCCAAAGAAGTCGCTCAAAAAATTCCAACGACCGTAACCGTGGCATGCCAGAACCCTGGAATTGCCGCCCGGGTGCAGCATGTATTTGCAACTTCGTATTTCAGAGTGTACACCAGCGATGACATCGTCGGTGTTGAACTGGGTGGTTCTGTTAAGAATGTAATTGCGATTGCATCGGGTATCCTGGACGGACTCGAAATGGGCCTGAATACGCGGGCGGCGCTGATTACCAGGGGAATGACCGAGATCCGTCGCCTGGGACTCCATCTCGGAGCCAATCCAAGAACATTTACCGGCCTTGCCGGGTTTGGAGATCTGGTGTTGACATGTACGGGTAACCTCAGCCGAAATTATTCGGTCGGAATTAAATTGGGCCAAGGCTTGAAACTTCAACAAATACTGGGTGAAATGCACATGGTGGCGGAGGGGGTCAAAACCGCTAAATCCGTCTATAATTTTTCTCGTAAGCTAGGTGTTGAAATGCCGATCTGCCATGAGATTTATCGCATTCTGTATGAAGACCTGTCGCCGAAAAAGGCCCTCTACCGCTTAATGACCCGCACCCTCAAACAGGAACTGGATGAGGATTAGGCACAGTCGGCTAAAGCAGAAAGGATTCCTCTTGGACTGAGATCCATTTTTATGGAACCGCAGAACACCGAACAAGGAATAATGAATGTCGAAGTACACAAAAGTGAAAAACACTTCCGCCTTCTACATTCATTGTTCGATATTCGTTATTCGAATTTGGCTCAATAAACAGATTTCTTTGAAAGAAGTCAAAAATAATTATTATTAGAAGATGAAGGAAAAAAAAGCGCATAAAGGCGAGGGCCACAGGCAAAGGCTGCGTGAGCGATTTTTGGCCGGCGGCCTTGACGGGTTTCACGATTACGAGGTAATCGAACTCTTGCTCACTCTGGCCATGCCGCGCAAAGATTGCAAAGATGCGGCAAAAGCAGCCCTGAAAAGGTTTAAAACCATGCAGGGGGTGCTTGAAGCCCCATCCCGGGAACTGAGCAAAGTCGGTGGTATCGGTCCCAAAAACATTTTTGGTATCAAACTGATCAAAGCAGTTGCCGACAGATATCTTGAAAAGAAGGTCATCCAGAAAAATGCAATTAATGATTCAAAGGCGCTTTTTGATTATCTGTACCACAGCATAGGAGATAAAAATCGAGAATTTTTCAAAGTCATATTTTTGAATTCCAAAAATCAGGTCATAGCCGTAAAGACCNTTTCTGAAGGAACGTTGACGGCAAGTAGCGTATATCCGCGAGANGTCATCCATGCAGCCCTCAGCCATAATGCCGCTGCNCTTATTTTCGCACACAATCACCCTTCAGGCGATCCCAATCCCTCTTCAGAAGATGTTGCCGTTACCCGTCAACTGGTTTTTGCCGGAAAGGTGATGGGAATGGTTGTACATGAGCATCTGATTGTTGGAGACAATCGCTATTTCAGTTTTGCGGACCAGGGCTATATTGCACAAATGAACCGGGAGTTCGAAAAGCTGACAGAGCCGGAAATCACGGCATAACGGCATAGACGTTGGCGCATCTTTAGATTTTACCACCAAGATCACGAAGACCGCGAAGGGGCGAAGTAAAAATTGTTTTCTAATCTTCGTGTCTTTTCGTGTTCTTCGTGGTGAATGGTATTGCATGAATTTATCTATGATAAACAACTCCATGCGATAAACCCGGCCAGTTTATAAAAAGGCAATGGCAAAAAGAAAAAAAGAAGATCCTTACTGTTTCGGAAAACTAGATAACGTCTTTCCGCTGGGCAAAGACGGTTTAAGACATACACCGGATAGCTGTATGGTCTGCTTCTGCAAAACAGAGTGCCTGAGAGAAGCCGTCAATGGACCGGAGGGCATCCAGGTTCATGAAGAGCGGGTGCAGCGCGCATACCGCTCCGGCACGATTAGTTTTTTTGAAAGATGGTCTAGAAAAAAAGCGCTAACCCGTCAAAAAAGAAATGCGGATAGGAAGTAGAAATCGAACATAAGTCAGGGATGAGCGCCAACCCGCGATCTCTATCTGCCAGCGGCAGATTCAAGCCCATCAAATTATGCCCTTAACTGCCACCGCAAATAAATTTAAGATCTCTGTGATACTGGCGCTGATTGTACTTGGTTTTGTGGGGGTTTGGTATCGCGCTCCGATCTGGGAAAAGCTCACCGATTTATACCGGTTGTTTTCCGACAGGGAACAAATCAGGCTTTTTATTTCTTCTTTCGGAACCAGTGCTCCGCCCGTTTTTATGTTGATTCAGATTCTTCAGGTCATTTTCGCGCCAGTGCCCGGAGAGGCCACGGGGTTTATCGGTGGTTACTTGTTCGGGGCAATGCCTGGATTTATCTATTCCAGCATCGGTCTGACTGCAGGCTCCTGGTTGAATTTTATGATCGGTCGTCTTCTGGGAGAACGTTACATTCGCAAACGCCTTAAGGCGCATCAGTTTCAAAAAATTGACGGACTGATTAAACGCCAGGGCGTTATCGTATTGTTTATCCTTTTTTTATTTCCTGGATTTCCCAAAGACTTTCTCTGCCTGGCGCTGGGAGTCAGCACCCTGCCGGTTACCATCTTTATCTTGCTGGCGGGTATCGGCAGGATGCCGGGGACCTTTGCTTTGAGCCTGCAGGGCGCATTCCTGTATGAAAAGAATTATGCGCTGTTCGGGATCGTGATGGGTGCCTGCCTGATTTTGGCCTTCCTTTGTTATGCTTATCGTGAAAGAATCTATCTTTGGATTGAAAAATCAGAAAAGAAATAGCCGGCTCCAGTATCCGGCTCTAAATTTTCCTTCTTTAACTCTATCATGATTCATGATAATATAATCCTAAATTTAAGGATGTTACAAATACTCAAAATTTTACATTCGTAAAAGTGATTTCAAAACATCAGATCGCATTCGAGAGCAAGGCGCAGGTNGATCGAAAAGCGCAGCAGACNCGAGCGTATGTGAGCATTTTAAAGAGATCTGCAACACAGNCTNTCGGACGCTAGATGGGGTTATGAAATCACTTCTATGCAGGAGAAGGCTTTGGCGCACTGGAATTACAGGGAAGAACTTAGTCAGGTTGAAAAACTGAGGCGATCATACTATGAACTGCTGAGGGATGAGCTCGATCAATTTTTGCTACAATACGCACTGATTGACTCATACCATAATTTTATTTCTAACCAAAAGGCCTTCCCCTTTGTCGAAAAACGGGAGTTGAAGCCTCGCGGGCGTATTCCCGATCAGGAATACGAATCGCAGAACGCATTTCTTGTTATCTTTGTAGAAGATTCCGTGTTGCCGGAGCATAAAAAGTATATCCGGTTTTTCGATGTCAATAAAACCACCAAGAAGAATCTTTTGCGCTTTAAAACGCTGCCCCTGGCAAATAAATTTGACCGCAACTGGAAATATCTAGAATCCATCTATTTTAAAAATTTTTTAAAAATTATGCTGCCGGTAGATTATGCCTTACTGATACAAGGCGATTCAATTGGCCGGGCCAAAAATCGGTATGGACTTACTCATTTTCATGTACGGGTGGATTGGCCGATTACCGAAGCCGCAGAAGACATGGCCAGAAGTTTGAGATATATATCCAAGGATATCTTCGAAAAGGGCGATAAATATGCTGAAGATATTCAGAAGAAGTTTTTTGAGTACTATGGACTTCCGGTGATGGTGGGTGGGAGGCGAACGGCCGCTATCGTGGCTGCCCAGTATCTTAAACGGATTCCGGGGATATCTACTGTCTACGTGGGCAGCAGTGAATCCAGAGCATTGACTCGCATATGCGAAAGGGGCGTGTCCAAATCAGTGTTGATGAAACGCTCCATTAAGGAACTGGACGAAATCGCTGAAGCCCATCGTCTCTCTCCCCGGTCTTTTAAAAAGAATTATGTCGTAGCGCGGGAGAAAAGATGCGGGGTTTGCATTTTCCAGGCCAGCTATGCCCGAACCTACCATGCCCGAGAACCTGAAGACGGAAAACTGAGAGAAGTCAAATCAGACCTGCACTGGTTAACGGTCGGAGAGCAGCACATCCTTCCCAAACCGGGGGTATTGAAGTATCCTCCCCTTCCGCTCAATGTCATTTACACATAACCTGAGAGTATTCCATTCATTGCGCAATACCCGATGTAGTCTATTTCCAGAAGTGCCTAAAATGCCTAAAGTTAATGCATTCTGCCATTTTTATAAAAAAGAGTGAGCTTAGCGACACCAAAATTTTAGGCACTTTAGCTCATTTTAGTTCACTTTAGGCAATTGTTTTTAAAACTCTTTCATCATGGCGATTTCATCGCAGTCCGGAAATTTAACACAGATGATGCAATCCGCCCAGATTTTCAGCGGCAGATCGGATCGCTCGATTTGGGTGAACCCGAATTGTTTGAAAAAGTCCGGCTTGTAGGTGAGGGTGAAAACTTTTTTAACATTAAATGTTTTGGCTTCATTTAGAACAGTTTCCGTTAGCTTTGTTCCGATGTTTTTTCCCCGGTGGTCAGGATGTACAGCCAGAGAACGTATTTCGGCAAGATCTTCCCAGCAGAATTGCAGTGCGCAGCAGCCCGTCAACAGCTGGCCCTTATTGTCTACATGCACTGAAAAATCCCTGACGTGATCGTAAAGTTGACTCAGCGGACGAGCCAAAAGCTCTTCTTTTTTCCCGTATTCCTGCAGAAGACGGTGAATCGGTTTTACGTCTTTGATGGTTGCTTTTCGTATCATTTTTTAAATACCCTATCTGATCAGGCCGATTGGAGTGAAAATATTTTAGAAATCAGCCATATCACTGTTTTTTGAAAAATAAAACCGAAAACAAGCGATTTCAGTGGTTGACGTCTGGCTCGGTGCCCTTTTTAAAAAGAGCAACGACAGAATGTTTTGAATTTTCAGGCTGAGACAAACCGGTAATGGGATCCATGCGCATCTGGGTGACATCATCGGGAATATCGAAGTATTGATGTGGCTCCTGTTGAAGGGCTGCCTGCATAAAGTCGATCCAAACGGGCAGGGCGGCTTTGGCACCGGTTTCCTTAATACCCAGGCTTCCGCCAGCGTCCCGACCTACCCAGACACCGGCTATCACGCGTGGAGAGAAGCCAATGAACAAAGCGTCTTTGCAGTCATTGGTCGTTCCGGTTTTTCCTGCGAGCGCTCTGCCCAGTTTTAACGCACGCCGGCCGGTACCCTCTTTGATTACGCCTTCCAGCATATTGGTCATTATAGCGGCTCCGGCGCGTGACATCACCAGCCTTTTCTGGGGCTTGGCCCGCCAGATTATACGGCCCTGTTGATCGCTAATTTCGAGGACGCCGAATGGCTTTATCTTTTCTCCCCGATTTGGAAATACTGAATAGGCGATCGTCAAATCCATAAGGGTAACCTCTGACGTACCCAAAGCCAGGGACAAATTAGAGACCAGGTGTGACTGGATGCCGAGTTGATGGGCGAACTGAGCCACCGATTGTGGTCCCAGCGATTGCAGCAGGCGAACCGCCGGAATGTTCTGAGAGATGGCCAGTGCATGGCGCAGTGTCATTTCGCCCTGGTATTCTAAAGAAAAGTTTTCAGGCTTCCAATCATCGCCGTCCAGCGCACCGCGATATACAACCGGTGCGTCAAGTATTTTTCTACTTTGGGTAAAGCCCTGTTCGATTGCGTAGGCATAGACTAAAGGCTTGAAGGCAGAGCCGGGCTGTCTGAGGGCCATGGTGGCACGATTAAAACGGCTGGTATGAAAATCATTACCGCCGACCATCGCCAAGATGCCGCCGGTGGTTAAATCAATGGATATCAGAGCGGCCTCGGGTGCGGGTTCCTTTATTTTTGCGAGCTTCATTCGATTGGTCAGCGCCGCAACACCGTCAGCTATTGCCTTTTCGGCTGCCGATTGCAGTCGGTAATCAAGGGTTGTAAAAACCGACAGACCGCCTTTATACAGCCGAGTGGACCCCAGTTCATCTTCAAGAGACTTTTTTATATATTCTACGAAATAGGGTGCTTTGGACTGATCGAACTGCCGACCATTGGTATAAAGGGGCTCCTGAAGCGCCTGCTGGTAAGCGGCATCTGAAATAATATTCGTGTCGCGCATCTGAGTTAATACCGTATTTCGCCTCTTGATGGCCAGATCCGGATTGATCAGAGGAGAATAGCGCGAAGGCGATTTTGGCATACCGGCCACCAGGGCACATTCAGCCAGGTTTAAATCTTTTACGGATTTTCCAAAAAACATTTTGGCTGCCGATTCCACCCCGTAGGCACCGCTGCCGAAATAAACCTGGTTGAGGTATAATTCCAGTATCTCATCTTTGGTGTAGCGGCGCTCCAGTTGAAAAGCCAAAATGGCTTCCTTTATTTTGCGCACCAGGGTTTTGCGAGGTGTCAGAAAAAGCGTTTTCGAAAGCTGCTGGGTAATGGTGCTTGCGCCTTCCACGAATTCTCCGGCTCTGATGTCCTTGATGATTGCCCGGGCGATGCCCTTCAGGTCGACACCACTGTGTTGATAAAATTTACGGTCTTCTGTCGCCACCAGCGCTGCCCGCAAAAGCCGGGGAATCGTTTCCAGGGGAACCGGTTCGCGTTTTTCAATGAATAGTTCGGTCAGCAAGACCTTGTCTGCAGAATAAACACGCGTCACCGCATCAGGTTTGAAATTTTCCAGTGAGCGGATCTGGGGCAGGTCATGGGTGAGGGCAAAAAAAGCGCCGGTCATGCTGCCGCAGATCACCCCCAGAACGAGCACGAGGAAAATAATTACTTTGTTGCGGTTAAAGCGAATATTCATGATGAACCCAGGTTGATTTTAAATTTTAACCGCTCATTTTAGGTCAAACGGGTAGCAATTTGCAAGGCTTTTAGGAATTGGTTCAGCGGCCAGATAAGATCTGCCTGAGGGCGCTTGCAGCAGCGTCAACCGACAGCGTTGTTTTTTTTGCTGGAAATCGAAATGCCGCGATTGAGGGCTAAGAACCCAAGTGGAGCGGTTCCGCCTTTAGAAGGTTTAGTTGGGGTTGCGGCTAATAACCTGATTTAATTTTTCACCCAGTTCGCTCATTGTATAGGGTTTGGTCACCACTCCGCAAAACCCGTATTGAGCAAAGTCGGTAATTCCGGGGTCATTGCAGTAACCGCTGGATACGATCGCAACCACCCGGGGGTCAATTTTAGAAAGTTCCCGGATGGCTTCTTTGCCACCCATGCCGCCCTTTACGGTCAAATCCAATATGACAGCATCAAACGGTTTTCTTGATTTCATCGCCTGCGCATAGCGCTGGACCGCTTCGCTGCCATCCTGGGCAAAATCAACGTCATAGCCTAAATACGTCAACAATTCGCTGGCTAATTTTCGGATCATCTCCTCATCATCCATTACCAGGATGCGGCCTTCTCCGAAAACCGGGATTTCCTGCTCCAGGGTATCAGCGTTACTTTGACTGGCGGATTTTCCGTTGGCGCTGGGCAAATAGATGTGAATCGTGGTGCCCTGGCGCAATGTGGAGTCTACCGTGACGTTGCCACCGTGCTTTCGAATAATAGAATGGCAGATGGACAGTCCCAGTCCGGTGCCCTTTTTACTGCCCAATTTTTTGGTTGAAAAATAGGGGTTGAAAATTTTATCCAGATTTTTTGAAGCGATGCCTTTGCCGTGATCGGTGATGGATATCTTGACGTATTTGCCCTTTCTTAAGTTGGACAAGTCATCGTCACTGGTAACATTTTCAGCGCTAACTTGAAGAAGGCCGCCTTCCGGCATTGCTTCGCGGGCGTTCATGATGACGTTGTGTATCGCCTGCCCGATTTGCCCGCTGTCCACTTCCACCGGCCAGAGGCTACCCGGGAAATTGAAGTCACATTTGAGGTTGGAGCCGCTCAAGGTGAATTCCGCCGCATTTTTAACTAATTTGGCGACTTCGGCAATTTTTTTATCCGGTGTGCCGCCTTTGGAGAAGGTGATCAATTTTTGGGTTAGATCCTTGGCAGTTTTGGAGGCGGCCAGGGCCTGGCTGAGCAGCAGGTATACTTTGTCATCCGGGTCCAGATAGGTCTGGGCCAGGGAGATATTACCGATGATGGCGGTTAACAGATTGTTATAATCATGAGCGATACCTCCCGATAGCGAGGCAATGGAATCCAGCTGGCGCGTGCGCTCCAGCTCGCGCTCTGATTTACTGCGGTCTGAAATATCGCGGATCACCAGAAGGTTTGAGGGCTTGTTTTGAAACATGAAACGGCCGGCAATGACTTCGACATCCACTTGATGCCCGCTTTTGCACATCAGAGTCAATTCATGGACTTCAAGGGCGTTGTCGTCCGTTAATGGCTTTTCGTATATGGCTGCGATGGTTTCGACGTTATCGGGGTGAAAAAAACTGGCCAGGTCCGTGTCAAGCACTTCATCGATGGTAAAGCCGCACATCTTGGCCAAATAATAATTGACCTCCTTGATCTTACCGTCCTGAACCACGAGAACCCCATCTGTGGCAAGCTCCATCAGCAGGCGAAATTTTTCTTCGCTTTCAATCAAGGACAGCTCGAGTTCACTTTTCTTACAGGAGCATTTTTTTCTATTTTTGATGGTCATCTTTTCGATTCAAATCTGTCTGAAAATACATGTTTATTTTGAGCCAAATTCTTTAAATATTGTTTATTGGCTTTATACATGGCGATATAGTTATATCGGCATTTTTGCCCAGAACCTTGAGTCTTTGTTATGTCCGATGAGTAGATTTGTAACATTATGGAATTATTGAGAAAAAGTGGAGGGCGCATTAAAATTGATCTGGAATCTGCAGTTTTGGCAAAATTTGTTCAACGCTTTGGTTATGCCACGCCGGAAAATCCTATGAATTGATCGAATTTGGGATCCATTTTGTGGCCGTAGGCGTCTTCACCGGTGAATGCAAACTCGATATGGGCCGGATCGATGGTGCCGTCGCCGGCATCGTTCTGCCGAACGTTAAAATATACGGTGGCGGTTAATTTGTCCGCATCGTAATAGACGCTTACGGGAATGGGGGGC
>JGI2160J19893_10000258_pt1 | contig 18164 bp, 16 predicted proteins | sample DeeMarSeWOR28_12_FD_19893 | JGI IMG/M metagenome (IMG submission 19893)
ATAAAGGTGTTGATGGAAATACCGCTGTGTTTTTTCTTTGACCGGAAATAACGGCGAGCTATAAAAAAATGATAGGGGAAGCCCATATTGTTAATTTAAAATGAAAAGATCAAAATTCAAAATTTCGGAATTAATCAATAGAAAACTCCATAATTTTACGTTTTGATTTTTTATCTTTGATATTCACATTTGTTCCGGCCGCAGCTGGGGAAAGAGAATAACATCCCTGATTGATGCAGTGTTTGTCAGTATCATAAAGAGCCTGTCAATGCCAATACCCGCCCCTGCAGCGGGAGGCATTCCATACTCAAGGGCCCGTACAAAGTCCTCATCCATGTAATTTGCCTCTTCGTCCCCCTGCTGACGTGCCTCAACCTGCTCCTCAAAACGCCCCCGCTGATCAGCAGGGTCATTCAGTTCAGAAAAGGCATTGGCAACCTCACGCCCCCCGATAAAGAGTTCAAACCTCTCAACAAACTCAGGGTTGTCCTTCTTTCTTTTGGCAAGGGGTGACAGTTCAACAGGATAGTCTGTGATAAAGGTCGGCTGTATTAATGTGGGCTCCACCTTTTTGGAAAATATTTCATCGAGTACCTTGGCATGAGTGGCTTTTTTCTCAACATCTATCTTATGTGCGAGAGCATAGTCCCTCGCCTTCTCAGGACTGCCGAACACGTTCCTGTCAACACCTTTTTGTTCCATGGCCTCGACCATGGAAAGACGCGGCCAGGGGGGGGTCAGGTCAATGACATCTGCAGGATTACCCTCACTTTCCTCGCCATAGGGAACCTTCAGTCCTCCGTTGATTTCCATGGAAAGATGGGGAATGAGCTCCTCGGTAAAGTCCATGAGGAAGGTGTAGTCCCTGTAGGAAATATAGAACTCAAGCATGGTGAATTCCGGATTATGCTTTGCAGAAATGCCCTCGTTCCTGAAGTTCTTGTTGATCTCATAGACCTTTTCAAAGCCACCAACGAGCAGTCTCTTTAAGTACAGCTCAGGTGCTATCCGCAGAAAGAGGTCAAGCCCCAGCGCATTGTGATGGGTTTTAAAAGGACGGGCAGTTGCTCCTCCCGGTATCTGATGCATCATCGGTGTTTCGACTTCTACAAAACCCCTGCCGTCAAAGAAGTTCCGTATGGCCTGAATAAGTCTGCTTCGTCTGGAAAAAAGGTCTTTCACATGCGGATTGACGATAAGGTCTACATAGCGCTGCCTGCATCTCGTCTCAATATCACGAAGGCCATGCCATTTTTCAGGCAAGGGTCTCAGTGATTTACAGAGAAAGGTATAGGTGTCTACCTGGACCGTCAGTTCATCGGTCTTTGTCCTGAAGAGAACACCCTGAATGCCAACAATGTCACCAACGTCAATACTCTTGAAAAGATCCATGTCTGCGGTAATGACGGCTTTACTGAAATAAACCTGAATCCTGCCTGAGTCATCCTGAATATGGGCAAAGGCAGTCTTGCCGAAATTTCTGAAGGATATGATCCTTCCAGCAAGTGAGCATTCCCTTTTTTCAGCTTCAAGGCTCTCCTTGTCCCTCTCTCCAAATTGCTTCAGGATCTCTGCTGCCTTGTCCTCCGCAGCAAAGGTCGAGCCATAGGGCTCAATACCGGCGTCGCGAAGTCTGTTGAGCTTTTTAATCCGTTCCTGTATAAGTTCGTTCTTGTCTTCCATTATCGTTCAGTTGAGTGGAATGAAATGCTGGATAAAGTGCAAAGGAGGCAACAACGTCTCCGCACATATCATGAATCAAGAAATCCTGAAAGGATTTTTGTTTTCTCCTCAATCAGTCTGTCAAGGTCCTGCTGTTCCATCCTGAGCTTGAAGAGCTCATCAGCTATTCCAAATGCAGCCATCACCGTAGCCTTTGTCTGGTTCACATTTGGCGCTGCACTGTAAATCTCTTTCAACTTATCGTCAATATAGCGGGCCAGAGATTTGATGTAAGCCTCATCCTCATCAGTCCTGATTGAGTAGCTCTGACCAAGTATCTGAACCTCTACAGAACGCATTGCATCCCCTGAATTTGGAACCTGATCTTAAAATTCTACAGATTCAAGTTCCTTGATTAAACTTTCTACCTGAGACCTGACAGCCTCACGCTCACCATGGAGTTTCTCTATGTTTGATTTCAGTGACTCCATACTCTTAAAGTCCTGTTTCATGGCATTCATTTCATGCTCCCGCTGCTGAATCTCTTTTTTCAGTTCCGCAATGGTACCCTTCAATGCTTCATTTTCCTCAGTCAACGACCGTATCCGGTCAATGACCTTCGTTATTTTTTCTTCAAGCATCTGTAACTTGTCCACAGATGTTCCCTCCTTAATAAATTGGAAACTCCCCTGTTGCATCAGTCTGTAAACTATCAGAATCAACTTAAAATGTAAACCCTTAAGTTGTCCTTTTTGGAAGGAATTTTATTGGACGCCCGTAACAGCAGAATATATCAGGAGATCCCTATTGAACAGAGGGGGAACCCCGCTCTGCCTCGATTATGGCAGCCCTGTTCACATCAGACAGAGAAGCATCAATTACAGGTTTGGGTGTTGCCTGCAGGCAGGTACCGGCACAGATAATATCATCACCGGTTACAGGAAACCCGTACACACGCCGGTACTGCCAGTAACTCTTTAGAACCTTTTTCACATAATTCCTGGTTTCTGTATAGGGAATATCCTCTATAAAGCGGGGGATGTCAGTGCTGTCCAGTTCATTAATCCACCTCACCAGCGCGTTCTCACCGGCATTATATGCGGCAATGGCAAAGGGGTAAAGGTTAAAGCGATTGAGCAGCTTTGCAAGATAGTGGGTCCCTATAAATATATTTGTTTTAACATTGGTAAGATCAAGATCATTTCCATCTAACGTTGTTATTCCTCTCTTTATCCTTTTCGCTGTGGCCGGCATAAGCTGCATAAGACCCACCGCACCTGCCCAGGAAACAACATCATGCTCATAACGGCTCTCTTCCCGAATCAGGGCAGCAACAAGGAAGGTGTCAACTCCATCTGTAGCAGCGGCCTGGCTGATAGTCTGCCAATGCCCCCTGGGGTAGGAAAGGGGCAGAAAGATATCTTCATTCCGGGGCTCTGCAAAGGCAATGACTTCTTTATATTCTTCAAGAGTATTTGCCATCCATCCAAGATATAAATATTCACTCTGCTTCCGAGCCTTTTTTAACGCATGTCTGAACTCATTGCTGGCTGCCTCCCTCATACCGAGCAGAGCAAGGGCCTCCATTCTCTCATATCTGGTACCTTCCGGTCTTGGCTGCGGCAATGAGGCGATCTTTTCCGTTGTATCAGAAGAAGAGGAGTTGAGTCTGATCAGATATCCGTAATAACCTGCATCGGGATCGAGATTATCAAAATAGTTGCCCTTTCCCTCAGTGCAGTCTATCGTTATGGCAGCCCCGTCCTTACTGTTTTCCGTCATGCATTGCTCTGCAATCTTTGATTTGTTCCTGGCCTTCCAGTACAAATATTTATAATACTCCCTGCTGCCTGAATAGGCTGTTAAGCGGGAAAAATACTCTTCTGCACTGTTGTAATCATCAGCTGTGAAGTACATCCATGAGATGCCCCACAGTGCATCTTCTGCATGCTTCTGAAAGGTTGAGGCTTTTTTATAATTGACTAAGGCCTGCTGTCTGTTCCCCTTCCTCCTTAGATCATCAGCAGCCATGAGGTGCAGCAATCCCAGCCTGTCATTGAAGGGGTATTTTTCCTGAAAGGCTTTTCTCACCCTGTTGAAATTTGTTATATCACTTATCCTGTAATAGGACCGTGCCTGCCAGTACATGGCCTTGGGGGTATCAAGCCTCCCAAAGCTTTCAGCTGCTTTGCTATATCGTTTTGTATTGAACTGACACATGGCGATCCGGAACTGAATGTTGTTGGAATCTGTTCTGTCTGGCAGATTAAGTACTTCACGATAAAGTTGCTCCGCTCTTGCGTAATCAGGAGTTCTGAATAAATTTTCAGCCCTCTGTAATCGTTGCGCTCCTGTCAGGGTCCCTGCACCCAACGATTCAAGTCCCCTGAACGCCTCTCCTTCAAAGACAGGCACTGCGCTTATGTATATTTTCCTGAAGAGATTAATCGCTTTCTGTGAATCATCCCTCTCCCTGTAGAGAGAGGCCAGTTTTATAACATATTCCCAGTCGTCAGGAAAGAGGGTGATATACTCAACAAGCTCTTTAATCGCATTGTCTTTCTGCCCAAGCGCCAGCAGAGCCTCTATCGTCTGTTGTGTTACATCCTGCATGAGCAGTACGTTTTCGATCTGCCCTGCGGCACTGAGAACTGCCTCATACTCTTCTCGAGCACTATACATATCCATCAGGAGCTTCAATGCGTAATCTCGAAGGAGCAGATAATTTTCCGCTGCTTTTTTAAGGTATACCTCTGCTTTTTCCAAGGTACTTTCCTCGAGGTAAAGCCTGCCAAGAAGCATCGATATTTTCGGGGATGCAGAAGGGACCTGTCTCTCCAGTTCAAGTAATATTGTTTCCGCCTCCCGATGAGACCCTGCCTCAATCAACAGCACTGACTCCTGAATCCTGCCATCCGTATCTTCAGCACCTTTTGATTCTGTACCTGATGAAGAGATAAGCTCCTGTGTCTCTGCAGCGCCTATGCTGTAGGGTATAATGAAACCCAGAAGAAAAAATGCAACGGAGAGGAAAAAGATATTCTTTTGCTGCAGAAACTTATTCATGTTCTATATTAGCTGATAATTATAGGGCTGGCAAGATAAGAGAAATGGGAGAAAATGGAGGCGACGAGCGGACTCGAACCGCTGAATCGAGGTTTTGCAGACCCCTCCCTTACCACTTGGGTACGTCGCCGTTTTAGAGTCAAGAGATATGAGTCATGAGTTTAGTAAGTAGAATAATCATCTTCCATCCGATCACAGAATTTCTGACTCTCAACTCATTACTCCAAATAAATGGAGCGGGAGACGGGTTTCGAACCCGCGACCCCAACCTTGGCAAGGTTGTGCTCTACCACTGAGCTACTCCCGCATAAAAAAGTTGAAAGTTAGAAGTGAAAAGTGATAAAACAACAGCTCAGCTTAATATAAGTAAATATTAAGATTTTTGTTTTTTGTATTAACTCTTAACTTTTAACTCTCAACTCATCTATAATAGACAACTAAAATATTAATTAATAACAGCAGGTTTTGTCAATGTTACACCCTGATCTCAANGAATTCAAAAAGAAGGCAAAAAAAGGGAACCTGATCCCCGTTTATAAAGAAATACTTGCCGACCTTGAAACACCCCTGTCGGCCTTTCTGAAACTGCGGGGAAAGACCGGTTTTCTTCTTGAAAGTCTTGAAGGAGGAGAAAAATGGGCACGCTACTCCTTTATAGGGAGCAATCCATCGGTAATAATCGAGGGCAGAGGGTTAGATATAATTGTCAGAAAGGGTCGAAGAACGACGAAGGTCAGGGCTGTCAACGATCCTCTTGAGACAGTTTCGGCTGAATTAAACAAGTACCGGCCTGTCATTACTTCAGGCCTGCCACGGTTCTTCGGAGGATTTGTAGGATACATCGGCTATGATGTGGTACGTCATTTTGAGGAACTGCCTGATAATAACCATACAGGCCTCGGTCTTCCCGATATATTCCTGATGCTCACCGATACTCTGGTTGTTTTTGACAACCTGACCCATACAATTAAAGTTATATCGAATGCTCATGTTGATGGCAGTGCGGAAGACGCCTATAAAAAAGCCATCGTAAAAATCGACCGGATCGTGAAAAAACTCTCATCAACGGTCTCACTTCCAAAAAAGAGAATACAGGGAAAGACCAGCAAAAAATTCTCCTCGAATTTTACAAAAAAGGGCTTCATGAAGGCCGTTGAGAAGACAAAGAAATACATACGGGCTGGAGACGTTATCCAGACAGTACTCTCACAGAACTTCCAAAGAGAGATCAGCACATCACCGGTCAATATTTACCGGGCCCTGCGAGTGATTAATCCCTCACCCTACATGTATTATATTGAAACCGGCACAAGCACGATCGTCGGATCTTCCCCTGAGGTTCTTGTCCGGGTGGAAGACAACACAACAGAGGTGAGGCCAATTGCAGGCACACGGCGGAGGGGGAAGACCGTTGAGGAAGATATATTTATGGAAGAGGAACTCAGGGCTGATCCCAAGGAAATTGCAGAGCATATCATGCTTGTCGACCTGGGAAGAAACGATCTTGGACGGATCGCCCAAACCGGCTCTGTGGAAGTGACAGAGTTAATGACCATCGAGAGGTATTCTCATGTGATGCATATTGTATCCAATGTCATTGGTAAGATAAAGAAGAACCACGATGCCTTTGATGTTTTACGGGCAACATTCCCGGCAGGTACTGTTTCCGGAGCACCGAAGATCCGGGCCATGGAAATTATCGAAGAACTTGAGCCAACACGGCGCGGCCCCTATGCAGGGGCTATCGGGTACTTTGATTTTTCCGGAAATATGGACACCTGTATCACCATCAGGACGATTATTATCAAGGACGGGACAGCCTATATTCAGGCAGGGGCCGGGATCGTGGCTGACTCTGATCCTGAGCTGGAGTATAAGGAAACATTGAACAAGGCCAGAGGAATGTTTAAGGCAATTGAAATGGCAGAACAGGAACTGTAAATGCTTTTAATGATCGACAACTATGATTCGTTCACCTATAATCTGGTGCAGTTTCTCGGTGAGCTGGGCGAGGATATTCGTGTCTACCGGAACGACAAGATCACTATTGATGAGATTAAAAAATTAAAGCCGGAGCGTATTGTCATATCCCCGGGACCCTGCACACCGAATGAAGCTGGAATATCAATCGAGGTGGTAAAGCATTTTGCAGGCGTGGTCCCTATTCTTGGCGTCTGCCTTGGTCATCAGTCAATAGGCGCAGCATACGGAGCAAAAATTATTTCTGCGCCACGTTTAATGCACGGTAAAACCTCAATGATCCATCATGACAACAAGACCATATTCAGGGGGCTTCCCAACCCCTTTGAGGCTACCCGGTATCACTCGCTGATTATTCAGGAAGATACCCTGTCAGATGAATTTGAAATAAGCGCCAGGACAGACAAGGATGAGATCATGGGGATACGACATAAAAAATTCCTTCTGGAGGGAGTTCAGTTTCATCCTGAGTCAATCCTCACAGTTGCAGGAAAAGACCTGTTAAGGAACTTTCTGAATCTAGGGTGAGTACGTACTCAACCTAATATTTTTTGTCATTTCGACCAAGGGGAGAAATCTTGATACTTTCAACATCAATAGGCTCCAAGATTCCTCGTCGCCTGGCGGCTTCTCGGAATGACAGTCTTTGGTCAATCATAAACAAAATCATCCCCTATTTGTTAAACTAATAAAGCTTCTCAGTCAGACGATTCTATATTCAGAGAGTTTAATCATGCTATTCAGTAACAAATAATTCATGAAAGTTCACTATCATACAGCAGCTTCACTTGCAGCCTCAGCCATCCTGTATCTGCTTTTCAAGTCATGGGGAATGGCAGCAGCCTGTTTTGTATCCGGTGTATTTATTGATCTCGACCACATCCTTGATTACCTGCGTGAGCAGGGGTGGCCCTTTAAAGTAAGGCGATTTTTTGAGATATGCCATAAAGCTCAATTTGACCGCATCATGTTGATATGGCATGGATGGGAATGGCTGGCCCTGTGGTCCCTTGCAGCATGGGTAAGTGACTGGAATCCTCTGATAACGGGGGCCNTCATCGGAATTGCGTTACATATGATTATGGATACATTGCACAACTGTAACAGCCCCATTAGNTATTCCCTGCTNTGGCGNTGGCAGAAGGGTTTTGTCTTTGACGAAGTGTTTCCTAAAATTGTAGAACAGAAATATGCCCATCGCCAAAGCTTCAGGCAGCGCGCTCAATAAAGCTCCATAGCTGTGCCCCATTTCCTCTTCCCCTGTGATACAATTAGGCGAATTATATTTGCTTGTCATTTCGACCACAGGGAGAAATCTTGACATTTATACAGATTCAAGATTCCTCGTCGCATGTGCTCCTCGGAATGACAGTATATTGGCAAATAAAAACAACCTGTAGCTCACAAGCCGGGGAATAACAACCGTGTTTGTTTTATAATCATCCTAATAAAAAAAACTATCCGGAGGAATCCAATGTTAAAGGAAGCAATTCAGCATACCGTTGATGGCAATGACCTCTCTGAAGACCAGATGTCGGGAGCCATGAAGGAAATCATGGAAGGTAATGCCACTGATGCCCAGATAGCGACACTCCTGACAGCCCTGAGAATAAAGGGTGAAACCGTTGAGGAAATTACAGGCGCAGCCAGAGTGATGAGAGAAAAAGTAAGTGCCATCACATCACCGGCATTTACCGTTGACACCTGCGGTACCGGAGGAGACCTGTCCGGCACATTCAATATTTCTACGACGGCAGCCCTTGTTGTTGCTGCCTGCGGCGTACCGGTGGCAAAACATGGTAACCGTTCAGTATCAAGCAAAAGCGGGAGCGCCGATGTCCTTGAGGCACTGGGAGTGAAGATTGATCTGGAACCTCAGAAGGCCCAGAAATGTATTGAGATGACGGGATTTGGATTCATGTTTGCCCCGCTCTTTCATCCTGCCATGAAATATGCAATAGGGCCGAGAAAAGAAATGGGAATAAGAACAATCTTTAACATTCTGGGCCCGCTGACAAATCCGGCAGGTGCTGAACGGCAGGTGCTGGGTGTCTACGATGACTCACTGACTGAAAGGCTTGCACAGGTGCTGTCCAATCTTGGCATTCGACATGCCTTTGTTGTTCATGGTGAGGATGGCCTGGATGAGATAACAAATACTGAGAGGACAAAGGTCTCCGAAGTGAAAGAGGGAAGAATCGATCATTATTTTATCTCACCCGAAGACCTCGATATCAAAAGAGCCAGGAAGGAAGATCTCCTCGGTGGCAATGCCGAGGAGAATGCAAAAATCACCCTTTCCATTCTTGGGGGTGAACGGGGGGCAAAACGGGACATTGTATTAATGAACGCTGCAGCAGCACTGATAGCCGGAAATTCGGTCAGCAGTTTCTCTGAGGGAATAGAGAAGGCTGCCGGAGCGATTGATTCAGGTGCGGCACGGGACAAGCTGGAAGAGATTAAAGTAGCCAGCAACCGTCTGTAGTGCCCTGCCAGAGGCTGCTGAGACCAATGCGAAATACTTATTTCCCATTATTACACAGGGTGTTACATGATAGCAACGATGGTCATCCCTCCCTGTTTGACTATCGCTCTTTTAACGTTCTATAATTTCAGATGCATTCCAGTTATGTCCCTCTTCATCTCCACACAGAATACAGCTTACTTGATGGTGGTATCAGACTCGATGACCTCATCGACAAGGCGAAAGAGTACAACCTCGCAGCCCTGGCCATCACAGATCACGGTAATTTATTCGGCGCCATCGATTTTTACAAGAAGGTATCAAAAGCCGGTTTAAAGCCGATTATCGGCTGCGAAGTGTATGTGGCTCCAAAGTCCCGCTTTGACAGGGGCAGTTCAAACGGTGCCCATGAATCATCCTTTCATCTGATCCTCTTATGCAAAGATATGGATGGATACAGAAATCTCTGTCGTCTGGTCAGCAGCGCCTACCTGGAGGGTTTTTATTACAAACCGAGAATAGACAAAGACATTCTTCAACAGTACAGTGGTGGTCTGATTGGCCTTTCATCATGCATGAAAGGAGAAATCCCCTATTACCTCACAGCCGGAATGATTGATAAGGCCAGAGAAGCAGCACTCGAATACAGAAGAATACTTGGCCCCGACAATTTCTACCTTGAAATTCAGGCCAATGAAATGCCGGAACAGGAAAAACTGAACGGTCAGATTATTGAACTGGGCAAAGACCTTCATATCCCCCTCGTTGCCACCAATGACTGCCATTACCTTCTAAAAGATGATGCAAAGGCCCATGATGTTCTTTTATGCATTCAGACCGGCAAAACGATGGATGACGCGGACAGGATGAAGCTTTCTACCCAGGCTTTCTATTTTAAAAGCCCTGATGAAATGAAGGAGGATTTCAGGGATATACCTGAAGCATATCAGAATACAAAGGTGATTGCCGAACGATGCAATCTGGATTTTAAATTTGGTGAATCCCGTCTTCCCAGATACGAAGTGCCTGAAGGCAATGATGTAGACGAATACCTCGCTGATCTTGCTGAAAAAGGCCTGCATAAAAAGCTCGCCGGCACTGTTCNTGAGGAATATTCCGGCAGACTTGCCCTTGAACTCACAATGCTGAAAAAGATGGGCTTCTCATCTTATTTTCTTATCGTCTGGGACTTTATCCATTATGCAAAAGAAAAGGGCATTCCCGTCGGCCCCGGCAGAGGTTCAGCAGCTGGCAGTCTCGTCGCCTACAGTCTGGATATAACAGACATAGACCCTATAAAGTACGGATTGCTCTTTGAGAGATTTCTGAACCCTGAGCGTGTAAGTATGCCGGATATCGATGTTGACTTCTGTATGGACAGGAGATCTGAGGTTATAGACTATGTAACGCAGCGCTATGGCAAAGACCATGTGGCCCAGATTATAACCTTCGGGACAATGCAGGCCCGCGCAGTAATACGCGATGTGGGCAGGGCCATGAATATCCCCTATGCAGAAGTTGATAAGGTAGCCAAGCTTATCCCCATGGTTCTGAAAATTACGTTGAAGACTGCCCTTGAAAAGGAGCCTCAGCTCAGGGATATGTATGAATCACGACCGGAAATCAGGGAGCTGATCGATGTAGCCCGGAGGCTTGAAGGAATTGCACGCCATGCCTCTACACATGCAGCGGGAATCGTGATCTCACCGGACCCCCTTACAGACTTTCTTCCTTTGTACAAGGCACCAAACGACGACTCTGTCGTCACCCAGTTTGATATGGGTGCCATAAAGAAACTGGGACTCCTGAAATTCGATTTTCTCGGACTGAAGACGCTCACCGTTATAGATAAGGCAGAGAAGATTATCAATGAAGGACGTGCTCAGGACAGCGCTCTTTTTTCTGTACAGAATATTCCCCTTGATGACAAAGAAACATTTAAGCTGCTCTGCGAGGCAAAAACAGCAGGTGTATTCCAGCTTGAAAGTTCGGGCATGAAAGATCTGATTCAAAGACTGAAGCCGGATGCCTTTGAGGATATGATCGCCCTTGTTGCCCTCTACCGGCCGGGGCCGCTTGGGAGCGGCATGGTCGATGAGTTTGTTCAGGGAAAACATGCTGAATCGGATGGAAGCAAAAAGTCGTCCGGATCACTTGCCAAACTCAGGCTGCCCAAACTGAATGAAATCCTCAGGGAGACCCATGGCATTATTCTCTACCAGGAACAGGTCATGGAGATTGCCCATAAGATGGCTGATTTCAGTCTCGGTCAGGCTGATATCCTCCGAAAGGCCATGGGCGGCAAGAATCCGGAGGAAATGGAAAAGATGAAGAATACCTTCATCAAGGGTCTGAAAGCAAACAGGATCACCGAAAAAACAGCCGAGACCCTGTACAACCTCATTCTGCAGTTTGCCGAATATGGTTTTAATAAATCACACTCTGCGGCCTATGCACTCATCGCTTATCAAACAGCGTATTTAAAGACACATTTTCCTGTTGAATTTATGGCAGCGTCCCTGAGTTCCGATATGGACAATACGTCCAAGGTGGTCTTATTTATCAGTGAGTGCAGGGATATGGGTATTGAGATTCTGCCCCCGGATATCAATGAAAGCATGAGAGAGTTCAGCGTAATTGGAAATTCTATCCGTTTTGGTCTCGAGGCAGTCAAAGGCGTAGGAAGCGCTGCTATCGATGCGATTATAGAAATAAGGGCTGATGGTCCCTTCGAATCGTTTACGGATTTCTTAACCAGGGCAGATTCAAGAAGAGTAAACAAAAAAGTAATGGAAAGCCTCATTAAAGCAGGGGCCATGGATTCCATGGGCAGGAGAGCACAGTTAATATCAGCTCTGCCAGCCATCATGGAGACAGCCATGCGACTTCAGAGGGCAAAAACGCTGGGTCAGGAAAGCATGTTTGGCAGGTCAGAGTCAATTTCTGAAAGGCTTCCTGATGTTGCAGAGTGGGATGACATGACATTGCTGGCAATGGAGAAGGAGTCACTCGGTTTTTACATTACCGGCCATCCTTTAAATGAGTACAGTGACAAACTCGATTCCCTTTCAGTCACCTTCACACGCGATATTCAGGAGCTGAAGGACAGACAGAACATAGTGCTCGGCGGCATGGTGATGGATATGAAAAAAATCCAGACAAAACGCACCGGCGATTTAATGGCCTATGTCACCATCGAGGACCTCTACGGCACTGTAGAAGTAATCGTCTTCCCCGATGTGTATAAAGAGGCCCATGAAATAATGGCGAAGGATTTACCTGTTGTTATATCCGGTACAGTGGACAGAACGGACAAGGGTCTGAAAATTATCTCAAACAAAATAGTATCCATTGACAACAGCGATGAACTTCTTCATTATGAAGTGCCGGAGAGAAAGGGAAGTTCAGGTTTTGGACGACAACCTCGTAAAGAATCTCCTCCCCTTCGTGAAAAACAAAAATTTGTAACTCTTACTGTCTACAGTGATAATAAGAGCATGCTGCCAAAGCTGGATGAAGTCCTTTTAAGGCACAGAGGTGACAGCCCGGTTTTTTTAAAAATAGTTTCTCCTAAAAAATGGGAAACTGTATTAAAGACCGGCAGGCAGGTCATGCCAACACCGGAGATGCTGTCTGAAGCAGAATCAGTCCTGGGAAAAGGAAAGGCAACGGTCCATTGAAACAGTTCGGCGCCTTGCCGGCAGGCAGGTTGCGAGTCAGGAGTTATAAGAACGGAGCAATGAATGCATTATTACCTTGATTTTGAAAAACCGGTAGCAGACCTCGAAAACAAGATAGAGGAGCTTAGACGCCTTGCCGATGGCAGGGACATGAATATCACTTCCGAAATAAAGAAACTGAGCAAAAAGGCTGCAGACCTTCGGGCTGACATCTTTTCAAAATTGACACCATGGCAGAAAACCCTCATTGCACGTCATCCTGAAAGACCATATACGCTTGATTACATAAACCTGCTGATGAAGGATTTTGTTGAATTTCACGGTGACCGGCGCTTTGCCGATGACTCGGCCATTGTGGCAGGCATGGCCAAATTCAAGGACATTCCAGTCGTTGTCATCGGTCATCAGAAAGGAAGAAGCACCAAGGAAAGGATAGAGCGTAACTTCGGTCAGCCCCATCCTGAAGGCTATCGCAAGGCACTGCGGCTGATGAAACTGGGAGAGCGGTTCGGGATGCCGATCATTACCTTTATCGATACTCCCGGCGCCTATCCAGGCATCGGAGCCGAAGAACGCGGCCAGGCAGAGGCTATTGCCCAGAACCTCCTTGAAATGTTCACCATAAAAACACCCATCATCTCCGTAGTCATCGGTGAGGGAGGAAGCGGCGGAGCACTTGCCCTTGCTATCGGTAACCGGGTGCTCATGCTCGAGCATTCTGTTTATTCCGTTATTTCGCCTGAAGGGTGCGCTGCAATTCTGTGGAAGAAAAACAATAATGATGTAGGAGCAGCAGAATACGCCAAGGCCTCTGATGCACTGAAAATAACATCCCAGGACCTGCTCAAGCTTGGCGTCATTGATGAAATAATACCGGAGCCCTCAGGAGGCACACACAGAAACCACCAGGAAGCGGCAGAAAACATATCTGATGCATTGACACGCCATCTCGATGAGCTGAGAAAGAAGCCGACTGATGATCTTCTGGAGGAACGGTACAGGAGGTTTCGAACCATTGGACAACTGCAGGAGAGTAGTTAACCATCCCTACTCTGAGAAAACAAAATCTTTACATCAATGACAAACACAGCAATACAATTCCGAGCAACCAGGTCATTACTAGCACCATTAATGTGACATCTCCAATCCTTTCTTCCATTGTTCTTTCCCCCTTTTTGAATCTTGCTTCATTATCCTCTTTGCATCTGATGCAGTAAAGGTAAAATTCACATCCCTGCATATCATTCTCAAGTTCCAAAAAGAACATCCGATAAAGATTTACAGGAGGAAATGATATGAACGAGCCTTATTGTATCGGAAGATGTACTGTCTGTCCCTATTATGAGTCGTGCCAGATGGTGTATAGTCCTCAGCAGGATTAGTATCAGGTGAAGTGAACTTTTGTCTCGATGAGGCAATCTTTCCCGGAGGTTCACCCGGTGTCATTCCGAACCTGCCTACCGGCAGGCAGGCGTGTGAGAAAACTTACCGAATTACATCATTTTCAGATTTCTCGTCGCTACGCTTCCCGATATGACAGGGGGCTGAATGGAGGCACTAAAAAAGGCGTTCCGAAAACGGAACGCCTCTGCATTGTACTTTGATGAGGAATAAATCAGCTTGCTTTTTTTGAGACCTCTTTCTCTTCCTTTTTTGTTTCTTTGGCCTCTTCTTTTTCAGCGGCCTTGGCTTTTTTCTTTCCCTCTTTCTTTTCGTCCTGTTTCTCTTCTTTCAGCGTATCATAGTCGACAAATTCAAGTATCGCCATATCCGAGTTATCGCCGAAACGAAAGCGTGTTTTCAGGACCCTGAGATAGCCGCTGCTCCTCTTTATTTTGGGAGCGATTTCATTGAAGAGCTTTGTCACAGCCCTGTTATTGGGAATGTGGGAAAGTACGAGTCTTCTCGAATGCAGATCTCCTTTTTTCGCAAGCGTTATCATGCGTTCTGCCAACCGCCGTGCTTCCTTTGCTTTTGCTGCTGTTGTCTCTATTTTCAGATGCTCAATAAGGGAGATAACCAGGTTCCTTAAAAGAGCCTTTCTGTGGTTCGTATTTCTATGAAATTTTCTTCCTGCCAGTCTATGTCGCATTCTCTGGTGTCCTCTTCATCGCCTGGAGTTTCTGCAGCTCATCCATATCAACTCTCATATTAAAGTGGAGCCCCATTAACTCTATAATTTCTTTTATTTCATTTAATGATTTGCGGCCAAAATTCTTGGTCCTGAGCATTTCCTGCTCTGTCCTCTGCACCAGATCCGCAAGGGTCCTGATATCAGCGTTCTTCAGACAGTTATAGGAGCGCACTGACAGCTCCAGCTCTTCAACATTCTTGAGAAGGTGTTCATTGACTTCACTGCTCTCAAGTTCTCCCTCCTCTGAAACTTCATAGGCATCTTCATCGCTTTCAATACGTTCAGGTGCTGACTCCGGTGCAGACTCTTCCAGAAGAGATTCGGCATCTCCGCTAAAAATAGCAAGATGTCCCTGGAGAATCTCAGCAGCCTGGGACAGGGCATCCTGAGGTGAAATACTTCCGTCTGTCCAGATATCCATAATGAGTTTGTCAAAATCAGTTGAACGACCGACCCTCGCGCCTTCAACCCAGAAATTCACTTTTTTTATGGGAGTATAGATGGAATCAACGGCAATAGCATCAACAGGTTTGTCCTCATCCTGGTTCTGCTCCGCAGTAACATAGCCCATGCCCTTTTGAACAGTCATCTCAGCCTTGAAATCGACATTTTTCTCAATTGTGGCTATGTGCTGCTCAGGATTGAGCAGTTCTACCTGAGCACCTGTCTCTACATCCTTCCCTATTACTGCTCCTGCCTTGTTTTTGGAAATAGTGACTGTTTGGGGTTCATCAGAATGCACCCTGAACCGCAACTGCTTAATATTCAGAATTATGTCTACAACGTCTTCCTTGACACCGGGAATTGTTGAAAACTCATGGAGCACCCCGGGTATTCTTACAGATGTAACAGCTGCCCCTTCTATGGAAGACAGCAGCACCCTTCGCAGGGCATTGCCTACCGTCGTGCCGAATCCTCTTCCAAAAGCCTCGGCAGACAGTCTGCCATATGTATCCGTAAGGCTTTCAGAGTCGAATTGTACACTTTCAGGCAGTTGAAAACCTTTTGCCTTGAGATCCATTAAGCCTCCTTACTTAATACCAAGAAGTAAAATTTATGATAAATCGATGTCGTTATTTCGAATATAACTCAACAATAAGCTGCTCCTGTACGGGCAGCATAATTTCATCCCGAGCAGGATTGTGAAGCACCTTTCCCGACAGTGTGTTCACATCCATCTCCACCCATCCCGGTAATCCGCGATGCTCAATCTTTGAAACGTTTTCTTCAATAATGTGGAGTTTTTTGCTCCCCTCCATGATACTGACTATGTCACCTGGCCGGACTAAACAGGAAGGGATGTTCACCCTTCGTCCATTCAGGTTAATATGACCGTGGAGTACAAGCTGACGTGCCTGCCTGCGGTTTGAGGCAAGCCCAAGCCGGTAAACAACATTATCCAGCCTGCGTTCAAGAAGCTGCAGCAGGTTATCACCGGTGACGCCTGTCCTTTTGTCAGCCATGTAGAAATATCTCTTGAACTGTTTTTCCAGTACCCCGTAGGTCTCTTTGGCCTTCTGTTTTTCTCTCAGCTGCAGGGCATAATCAGAAAACTTCCTTCTTCTCTGTCCATGCTGTCCAGGAGGGTATTTTCTTCGTTCAACAGCGCATTTATCTGTGTAACATCTGTCACCTTTGAGAAAGAGCTTTTCGCTTTCTCTTCTGCACAGCCTGCACAAAGCATCTCTGTATCTCGCCACTATACTCTTCTCCTTTTAGGTGGTTTCGTACCATTATGGGGAACAGGCGTAACATCCTTGATAAGGCTTATTTCAAGACCAGCTGCCTGCATCGCTCTGATAGCAGATTCCCTGCCGGCTCCGGGACCTTTTACAAATACATTGATATGTCTCATACCAAAACCCATGGCCTTCTTTGCAGCGTTATCAGCCGCAATCTGGGCGGCATAGGGAGTGCCCTTTCTTGAACCCTTAAAGCCCTGCCCGCCTGCCGACGCCCAGGCAACGGTATTACCGTTCGGGTCAGTAATGGTTATTATTGTATTGTTAAAGGTTGCCTGTATATAGGCCTGTCCCGCAGGAACTACCTTTTTGTCCTTTTTGCCGCTTTTCTTTTTCTTCTGGGCCATCCTCTATCCTTTCTTCTTCATCCCGCCGGTAGCCCGCTTCGGTCCCTTGCGTGTACGTGCATTTGTGCTTGTCCTCTGGCCTCTGACAGGCAATCGTGACCTATGCCGCAATCCACGGTAACTACCGATATCCTGAAGTCGTTTTATATTCATTGCAACTTCACGTCTGAGATCGCCTTCTACTTTATATTCGCCGTCGATTATGTTCCTGAGTTTGACACCATCTTCATCAGTCAGGTCCCTCGTTTTCTTGTTGGGATCAACGCCTGTGGCTTCCAGGATTTTCATGGCCGATGTCCTGCCCACTCCAAAAATCCTTGTCAGACTAATTGCAACTCTTTCATTCCTTGGCAAATCAACGCCTGAGATTCTCACCTGTCTTTTCCTTTCCTAACCCTGTCGCTGTTTGTGTTTCGGGTTGGTGCAGATAACCCGAACCACACCTGCTCTTTTAATGATTTTACATTTAGCGCATATTTGTTTTACTGATGAACGTACTTTCATGTTATCTCCAAAAACTATAATCGGTTATTTAAACCTGTACGTAATTCTGCCCTTGGAAAGATCATAGGGCGACAGTTCAATCGTAACTTTATCGCCAGGCAATATCTTGATAAAATGCATCCGCATTTTACCTGATACATAGGCCAGGATTGTCTGCCCGTTCTCAAGTTCTACCTTGAACATGGCATTCGGCAGATTCTCAAGAATCGTTCCCTGGACTTCTATGGCTTCTTCTTTAGGCATTACAGAACTAATAATTATAATGATTAGTTAAATTTTAGTCAAGATGCGGCAGCCCTTTTCTGTAACCGCCACTGTATGTTCAAAATGGGCTGAAAGGCTGCTGTCTTTTGTAACAGCTGTCCAGCCGTCATCGAGTATAATCACTCCCCAGTTTCCTTCATTGACCATGGGTTCGATGGCCAGTGTCATCCCCTCTTTCAGCACAGGCCCTTCTCCGGGATTACCGAAATTAGGGACCTGAGGCTCTTCATGCAGCTCATGACCGATGCCATGCCCGACAAAACTTCTGACCACTGAAAAACCCTGGGACTCCACATGTTGCTGGACTGCGGCCGATATATC
>JGI2160J19893_10000263_pt1 | contig 18064 bp, 16 predicted proteins | sample DeeMarSeWOR28_12_FD_19893 | JGI IMG/M metagenome (IMG submission 19893)
TTGGAGTAATCTCCGTTATTTTTGTGCCGACCGTGGCCATAACCCGGTAGCCATAGGTGCCAAGACCCAATACTATACCAGCACCACCCAGTACCAAAATCCAGAGAGGAACGGGTACCTTCATTTCCACGGTGCCGGTCTTTAAGATGTTTGCCACAGCAGCTAAGGGACCCACCGAGTTTGCCACATCATTGGCGCCATGGGCAAAGGCCACGGCACAGGAGCTGATGATGACCAGCGGCACATAAACTTGCTCAACCAACTCAAGCTGTTGCGCCAGCGGTAATGTTTCCTTGCCGGCCAGTTTTTTGACCACATAAAGCCTTGAAATAACAGTTGAAATAACACTTATCACAAAAGCAAAGAGCAACGTATGGGTATCTGTCAGCCAGTCAATTCCCTTGAGAACATGTTTCAGCCCCTTATAGATCGTGGCAAGGGTTACCACCATGGCTAAAAAGAAAACTATAAACGGCGTGATTTTGATAGCTGCTCTTGCAGGTTTATGATGCCCTAGAATCAACCGGCTGATGATCTTAAAGATGATAAAGGCCATGAGACCGCCGGCAACGGGAGAGATAAACCAGCTGGCCACAATCTGTCCCATCTTGCCCCAGTTGACAGAACCTATCCCTGCTGCCACGATACCGAAACCGGCCACAGCACCGACAATCGAATGGGTAGTTGAAACCGGCATGCCGGTCCAAGTGGCTAGGTGAAGCCAGATAGCTGCAGAAAGCAGAGCTGCTGCCATGCCGATAACCAGAAGTGCCGCTGCTTCACCTTCAAGCATGCCGGACATTGACGACAGGGCTGAAGGATCAACAATGCCCTTGCGGATAGTATCTGTTACATGGGAACCTACCAGGACCGCTCCGGCAAACTCACAGATACCGGCAGCAATAACCGCCTGTTTGACCGATAAGGCTCCGGATCCTACGGCATCGGCCATAGAATTAGCCACATCATTGGCGCCGATGTTCCAGGCCATATAAAGCCCGAGCAGGGCTATGACGGCAAGTATTATGATATCCATGCGATCAGTAGCGGGAAGAGCTATTTGAGGATCATGGTTCTGAGCATGTCGCCGGCATTTTCAGCTTCATTGGCAATGGCGCCCAGGGTGAGAATCATCTTTTCATAAAAAATTATGGTGATGGGGTCCAGCTGCTTTTCAAGACTGTAGACATCCTTGCTCAGGCTGCGGGCCATCCGATCGGCTTTCCATTCTTCTTCATTGAGCCCCTTGAGCAGGTTGAGGACCACTTTTGCCTCAGCGCCGCTGAAAGATGCCTCGGCCAGATTGTTTAATTCAATGGCAGCATTAAGCAGAGTGCCGGTCACCTGGAAGATCTGGTCGACAAAATCAAAAAACTTGTCCATGATATCAGGGTGCAGCTTGGTCTTGCGCAGGGTCAGGATAACAGCGAAATCCTCTGTTTTGTCCGCGATATTATCCTGACTGCTGATAAATCCTGCCAGGTCTACCCGGTCAACCGGCATGAAGTAGCGGCGCGGCAGATGATCACGCACGTTGTGCTTGATCGTGTCTGCCTCATACTCCAGTCTTGAGATCCTGTCCTGCAATCTGCGGATCTCCTCATAATCCTCATTGACTAGCGCCTCCATCAACGGTCTGATCATTTCCACGCATTCATGCACTTTTTTGGTATGTTCCACCAAAGGCCCAAAAGGCGACTTCGCAAATAACTCTTTAATAATATTCATTTACTTTACCTCATTTATATAATGCAACCTCAAACAAACCTGACCTTCTTAGGGCTAACAGACTTTTTCTCCTGTTACAATCTAAAAACGCTGATTACCGATGAATTACTCCTCAAAAACTTCCGGTGTATGCCGCACTATTTCGGCATCTACCAGGTAGATGACATCCTCTGCAATATTGCAGGCATGGTCTGCGATTCTTTCAAGGTGACGGCCGGCTGAGACAGCATGAAGCATGCAGTTTATGTCTTCCGGACTCTTGATAAGCATATCCTTTACTCTGGCATACATATCCCGATTGAATTCATCCACCTGGTCATCTTCCGCCCGGATCTGGTGGGCAAGCTTGACATCCATATGTACGAGGGCATCAATACTCCTGGTAAGCATGGATTCGACTATTGTTGCCATTCCCTTAACATCATAGGGGATTTCAAAACCTTTACATTTGCACAGAAATGCCGCCCTTTCAGCAATGTTTACCGCAATATCGCCCACCCTCTCCAACTCATTATTGATTTTCAGAACAGCTATGATGAACCGCAGATCAATGGCAACCGGCTGGTAGAGTGCGAGTATTTTCAGACAGTGCTCTTCAATATCAACTTCCATCTTGTCAATTTGCCTGTCTGACTGGATAACCTGGTCGACCAGTCTTTCATCGCGATTGATCAGGGCAAGTGATGACTTGTAAACCCTGTCTTCGGTCTCACTTCCCATAGTAATGATCTTGTTTTTCAGGCTATCAATATCTTTTTGAAGATGTTTTTGCATGGCTCAACTCCCTGAAAAATTTAAGGAGAATAAAAGTCAAACAGCTCTATGGATAATTTATTAAAATAACTTAATGCAATATTATCCGTTCTTCCTTAAAAATAATATATCACAATTGCTGGAAAAGACTGGCTACATATTTACATATCCTTTCAATAAACAAAAGAGAACAAACTAAACTCTTGGCAGATAAATTGTAAATATACTCCCTTTGTTCGGTTCGCTTTCGACTGTAACATTCCCGCCATGCGCCTGAACAATATGCTTCACAATTGCAAGCCCAAGCCCTGTACCGCCGGACTCCCTGCTGCGGCCCTTATCAACTACATAAAATCGCTCAAAAAGCCTTTTCACATATCGTGACGCAATCCCTATACCGCTGTCTTTTATGCTTATCAGGATATCTTTCTCCCTGGCCGTTGTATCAATCTGAACTATTCCATCCGGCTTGCTGTATTTTATGGCGTTATCCAGCAGGTTTATAATCGCCTGTTCAAGCAAAGGGCCATTGATCAGGGCAGTGAGTTGCTCCTCACAATTAAGGCTTATTTGGATATTGCGGTCAGCAGCCTGAACCGAACATGCCTCAATTGCAGCATGAAGCACATCGACAATGCTGCCTTTTTCAAGAAATATCTCTTCACTGCCGCCGCTTTTCTGTTCAATTTTTGCAAGGGAAAGTAAATCCTCTACAATGGCCTGCAGCCTGTTAGTCTGTTTGCTGATTATTACAAGAAAATCTTTCACATGTTGGGGATGCTCACCGGCTTCATCCAGCAGGGTCTCTACATATCCCTTGATGGAAGTTATTGGGGTTTTGAGTTCATGTGAGACATTGGCGACAAAATCCCGCCGCAGATTTTCCAGGTGCAGCAACCTGGAAACATCATTGGTTACTACTAATGCACCAATCCTTTTCTTCGTTGCATCAAAAAGCTGGGCCCCATGGACCTGCAATATTTTTTCATCCCTTTTCCCCAGATAAAATACTATTGTTTTCTCTGTTTGTTCATCCTGTGAAAGGGTGTGTTGGATAAAGCGCAAAAGTTCAATATTCCTAACAATTTCCAAAATCCCCTTGCCCTGCACATTCTGCTGTTCAATACCAAGCTGCTTTTGGGCTGATTCGTTCATGTAAAGCACTTTCTCGTTTTGGTCGACAGCCATAACACCTTCAATCATGCTGGAGAGCACAGTCTCAAGTTCATTACTTTTGCCCATAACTGCCCGCATCTTATCATCAAGCTGTAATGCCATCCTATTCATGGCCTGGGCAAGTCCGACAATCTCTTCTGAACCTGCAACTACGATTTTTTCTTTAAAATCACCATGGGCAAATCGCAAAGAGTCGTGTCTCATCTGCTCGAGCGGTTGGCTGATTTTTCTTGCAATAAAAAAGGTCATGGCGGATGCAAAAATAATAACAATCGCAATTCCCATGGCAATCCTGGAATAAAGACTTTGCAACTCTGTTTCGATGGCAGTAAGCGGTACGGCAGTTCTCAAGACACCAGTAACTGCATTATTTCTTCGAATTGGAATTGCCACATAGAGCATCTGCTGTCTTGTTGTAGTGCTGAATCGCTGTGATGATCCGACGTTCCCTGCAAGAGCCTGCACGATTTCAGGACGATTCGAATGATTTTGCATAGATCCGGGATCCTGGTCAGAATCACAAACAACTTCACCGTTAAACTTGATAACTGTTACGCGGGTCAAGACTTTCCTTCCCGTTTCTTTGCAAAACGCTTCCAGTTCGTAATACTTTTCACTCCCGGTCAAGTCAGTCACCCTGGAAAGAATAAGGGTCGACTGCGCTTCCAGAAATACAGCCATTTGTTCTTTATAGAATTTTTTCAAAGAGTGCGTACCATACCAAGCAACTGCCAGCATGGCGCAGATAAGAATGATTATATTGGCTGGGAAAAGCTGCCATTTGAGTTTTAACGCGCGCATTTTCTTACCAAATCAATGGTGTTTAATTATTGGCAGAAAAATTTTTACTGCCCTGACTATAATGCAAATGAAACGGTCGGGAGTAGTGATAAACAAGAAAAGCGAATCTGTCACGCAGGGAAGAAAAAATTAACAGAATCTTAATCATTTCTTAATAATAATATGTTTAGTATAATCTGGTTCATACTCGAGCGTTTGGGCCCCAGAATATTGTGAAGTAAAAAAAACCTCCAATTCACTTACTTGCACCGAAGCTGAGATTTATGTCCACTTCTATGCTTATCCTGATACTTTTGTGTCTCTCGACTGTTGCTTACCAGCTTGGCCGGACACGAGCACTTTCTTTGACTGGTAAACTTGAAGGCACGCAAACTTTACATTCAAGACCTGTATACTACGGAGTGCTCACCGCACTCTGGTGTGGCCTTCCTGCCTTGTTAGTCTTTGCGGCGTGGCAGATTTGCGAACCACTGCTCATTACAAAAATACTTGTGGCACATTTACCTCGGGAAATTCAGGAACTCCCTGTAAACAGGCTCAACCTGGTGTTAAATGATATCAAGAACTTGGTGAGCGGCAATATTGTCAGTGGTGAGATTAAACCCGAAATTGAGGCTGCGGCAAATCACTATCGAAATTTGCAGGCAACCGCGAATGGAGCCCTGACTATTGTTGTCTTGTCTCTCGGCATTATTGGCACCTTTATCGCCAGGCAGAAAATAACACCCCATCTGCGGGCCAGAAATCATGTTGAAAAAGTCTTAACTTTTTTCCTTATTGCCTGTTCAACTTTTGCCATCTTCACAACCATCGGCATTGTTTTGTCAGTTCTTTTCGAAGCAATCCGATTTTTCAGGATAATACCGATAAACGAATTTCTGTTTGGCTTGGAATGGAGCCCTCAAATGGCCATACGATCAGACCAGGTCGGTTCTTCAGGTGCCTTTGGTGCTATCCCTGTTTTTGCAGGTACTGCAATGATTTCAGGCATTGCCATGCTTGTTGCCGTCCCCTTAGGTTTAATGTCAGCCATTTATCTCTCTGAATATGCCAACAAGCGTTTCCGCTCGGTGGCAAAACCTCTTTTGGAAATACTCGCTGGCATTCCAACCGTGGTTTATGGGTTTTTTGCTGCTCTCACCGTTGCTCCATTTATTAGAGAACTTGGAGTAACCTTCGGGCTTGATGTTTCTTCGGAAAGTGCTTTGGCAGCCGGGCTTGTTATGGGCATCATGATTATTCCCTTTGTCTCTTCCCTCTCTGATGATGTTATTAATGCCGTGCCTCAGTCCATGCGTGACGGCGCATTAGCCCTGGGTGCGACAAAGAGTGAAACCATCAAGCAGGTTGTCATACCTGCAGCTCTGCCGGGTATAGTTGGAGGAATCCTTCTTGCTGTCTCACGCGCCATTGGCGAAACCATGATTGTTGTCATGGCCGCAGGTCTTGCTGCCAATCTTACGGCCAATCCGCTGCAGGCTGTCACGACAGTTACTGTTCAAATTGTAACGCTTCTGGTGGGCGATCAGGAATTTAACAGCCCTAAAACCCTTGCAGCTTTTGCCTTGGGACTTGTCCTCTTTGTTGCGACGCTCATTCTTAACATCATCGCGCTCTATGTTGTGCGAAAATACAGAGAACAGTATGAGTAACTCAAATACTAAAGACTCAGGCTCTGCTCAGCGAGAAAGCCCCAGGGCAATAGATATTGTCAACATAGGCCTGTCCAGACGTTATGGCAGAGAGCAGCGCTTTAAACTATACGGCCTTTTTGCCGTTATTATCAGTCTTTCTTTCCTGTTCCTTTTGTTTTTCACTATTTTTTCAAACGGATACTCGGCTTTTTTCCAGACTTATGTCCAATTAGAAGTCTTTTTCGATCCTGATGCCATAGATATATCCAACCCTGTCAATTCAAATTTTCCCGGCTTGGTCAAAAAAACTCTTACCAATGAGTTTCCTGAAGTAAAGAGTCGTAGAGAAAAAAAAGAGCTTTATGCACTTGTCAGTACAGGCGCAGCATTTCAGCTCCAAAAGCTCATAAAACAGCAGCCGGAGCTTATAGGCCAGACTGTAAAAATCTGGGTTCCGGCTGATGACGATGTCGATATGCTTTTTAAAGGTAATTTTGCAAGGGATGTCCCGGAAAGTGATCGCCGCCTTAGCGATAAACAATTGGCATGGATCGACCATTGGAGCCTTGATGGCAAAATTGCCAAACGATTCAATCTAACCTTTTTCACCTCTGGTGATTCCAGGGAACCGGAACTGGCTGGTATTCTCGGCGCCCTGGTCGGATCCATTCTCACGTTGACACTCACCCTTCTGCTCTCATTTCCTGCTGGAGTCGCTGCTGCTGTCTACCTTGAAGAATTTGCGCCCCGCAACAGATGGGTTGATATTATAGAGGTAAATATCAATAATCTTGCTGCTGTACCCTCAATAGTTTTTGGACTTCTTGGCCTGGCAGTTTTTATCAACTTTTTTCACCTGCCGCGTTCGGCACCGATTGTTGGCGGTTTGGTCCTGACACTTATGACCCTGCCTGTAATTATTATAGCAAGCAGAGCCTCTCTACAGTCAGTGCCCCCATCCATAAGAGAAGCTGCTCTCGGAGTGGGCGCATCAAAAATGCAAATGGTACTCCATCATGTTTTTCCCCTGGCAATGCCTGGAATGCTTACCGGTACAATAATAGGCATTGCAAGAGCCCTTGGAGAAACTGCCCCTCTTCTCATGATAGGCATGGTGGCATTTATTGTTGATATACCGACAGGGTTTACGGCCCCTGCCACTGCTTTGCCGGTACAGATATTTCTCTGGGCTGACAGCCCGGAACGAGCCTTTGTCGAACGGACTTCAGCGGCAATCATTGTCCTTCTTGTGTTACTTGTTGTTATAAATTCACTTGCGGTGATTCTGCGCAACCGTTTTGAAAAAAGATGGTAAACCCTGATCAGCTAAAAACTTACCTTCACTTTCCCAAACAGGTTTCTAATGAAAAAAACAATGCAATTTAACGATATATTAACCAATTCTTAATAATTAAAAGCTACCATACTCTTTAACGGCCTGGTGCAACTCGTATACCTACAGATTAATAAAAAAAATATTTAATTAAGGAGAATGAAATGCTTACCCAGAAAACAACACCTTTACTTTTATTTTTTATTTTCATTTTTGGCATTGGTCTTTCACAGGCCCAAGCCCGGGATTATATAAGTATAGTAGGTTCATCAACTGTTTATCCATTTGCAACTGTTGTAGCAGAACAATTTGGCAAAACAACAAAATTCAAGACACCCAAAATTGAATCAACCGGTTCCGGAGGAGGGTTGAAACTCTTTTGTTCAGGAGTCGGTGTAGAATATCCTGATATGACCAACGCATCCCGTAGGATAAAAAAATCCGAGGTTGAACAATGCACCAAGAACGGAGTCAGGAATATTGTTGAAATAAAGATCGGTTATGATGGAATAGTTATAGCCAATTCAAAAAAAGTGAAACCTTTCCATTTAACACGACAGGACATTTTCCTGGCTCTTGCGAAAAATGTCCCTGACCCAGAAGGACAGCAGAAGCTTATACCTAATCCCTATGCAAAATGGAGTGATATAAATCCAGAGCTGCCGGACACAAAAATTGAGGTTTTGGGTCCGCCGCCGACTTCAGGCACACGTGATGCCTTTGTTGAGCTTGTTATGGAAGAAGGAGCAAAAAGTTTTGACTGGATCAATGCTCTTGAAAAAAGTGACAAGGCAAAATTCAAAGAAATCGCGCATACAATGCGAGAGGATGGTGCCTTTGTTGAAGCTGGAGAAAATGATAACCTGATAGTACAGAAACTGGACGTAAATCCAGCTGGACTGGGTATTTTCGGTTTCAGTTTCCTTGACCAGAATACTGACAAGATCCAGGGTTCTTTTATAGATGGGGTTGAGCCGGCCTTTGAAGCAATTGCCGATGGTCAGTACCCGGTTTCCAGGCCGCTTTACCTCTATGTCAAAAAAGCGCATGCCGGGGTCATACCCGGGATCAATGAATTTCTGAATGAATTTACCAGTGAAAAGGCCTGGGGCGAAGATGGCTACCTTGCGGACAAGGGGATGATCCCCATGCCGGAAGAAGAACGGGCAGCATTCCGTGAAGATGCAATAAAATTAAATACACTTTCCCTAGAATAAAAACTTACATTGTTCTTGACAGGTTTTGCACCATGTTAAAATCGCAAAAATACACCAGAGAGCATCGTGGTACAGTTGGCAGGATTGGTTCTGATAATCCCCGTATGACTTGCCGGAATGTCAATGTATATTATGGTGACAAGCATGCCATCCGGGATGTTTCTATTGATATTGGCCGCAATGAAGTTATTGCCATGATCGGGCCATCCGGCTGCGGGAAGTCGACTTTTCTCCGCTGTCTAAACAGAATGAATGATACCATCGAAAGCTGCAGGGTTACTGGTGATATACTTCTTGATGAGTTGGATATCTATGATAAGAATATTGATGTTGTTCCACTCCGTGCCCAGGTGGGCATGGTTTTTCAGAAACCAAATCCCTTTCCAAAATCCATCTATGATAATATTGCATATGGTCCCCGTATACATGGGCTGGCAAGAAATAAGCTGGAAGAGGATGAAATTGTCGAAACTTCACTAAAAAAAGCAGGCCTCTGGGCGGAGGTTAAAGACAGGCTGAATCAGCCTGGCACAAGTCTTTCAGGCGGACAGCAGCAACGACTTTGTATTGCCAGGACCATCGCGGTCAGCCCCGAAGTAATCCTCATGGATGAACCCTGCTCTGCCCTAGACCCCATTGCCACTGCCAAAATTGAAGAATTAATTGATGAACTGCGTGAGCAGTATACTATTGCCATAGTCACCCATTCCATGCAGCAGGCTGCCCGGGTATCACAGCGAACAGCATATTTCCATCTGGGAGACCTCATAGAAGTCGGCGAAACCAAGAAAATATTCACGAATCCGCGACACACGTTGACAGAAGATTATATTACAGGCCGCTTTGGATAAAGGGACCTGAAACGAGGCGTATTTCTTGATAAAAAAAACGATTCTCATTGTTGAAGATGATGAAGATATTCAACAACTGGTGGGATATAATCTTATTAAAGCAGGATTTCTCGTTGAATACGGAGACTCAGGAGAACAGGCGCTTGAAAAAATAAGGATCCAGGCGCCTGATCTCATTCTTCTTGACCTCATGCTGCCTGGTATGTCTGGAACAGAGCTGTGCAGAGTGATCCGCAGTGACAGTCAGTTACACGAAATCCCCATTATCATGCTGACAGCTAAAGGAGAAGAAGCAGATGTCATAAGCGGCTTTGACCATGGTACTGATGATTATATTACAAAGCCCTTCAGTCCTAAAATACTTATATCTCGAATAAAGGCGGTTCTACGCAGAAAAGCAAAAAATTCAATCCTCAAAACAGCTGATTCCAGTGATGTTATAAAAATGGCTGATCTGATTATCGATCCTGGAAGGTATGAGGTCAAAATCCATGGTGAACCTGTAAATCTCACACCAACGGAATTTGGCATCCTCCAACTTCTCACAAAAAAGGCCGGCTGGGTATTCACCCGCCAGCAGATAATTGATGCAGTCCGGGGATATGATTATCTTGTCACCCTGCGCACTATTGATGTGCAGATGTTCAGCCTGCGAAAAAAGCTCGGTAAAACAGGCAAGAAAATTGAAACGGTGCGCGGCATCGGCTACCGGTTTAATGATTCAAATTAAGCATTCCAACCATTCAGCTTTTCCGGTCCTCAATACTTCTGATTCCCATCACCCAAGAAATTTTGATTTTTTTTCTAACTCCCGCCCAAAAAACTTTTTCATTTCCTGGCGGATAGCATCCCGCACCTCCCGGAACTTCTGCAGATTTTCCGGAGAGGGATCATTGGAGTGGGGCGGGTCCGGAAATCCCATGTGCATTCTGTTTACGCCGCCAAAAAAGACAGGGCACTTTTCATGGGCATCATCGCACAGGGTGATGACGTAATCAAAATGCATGTCCTTGTATTTATCCAGGTGGTCCGAGGTTTCTGCACTTATATCAATGCCGAGCTCATCAAGGACCATGATGGCCAGGCGGCTCACACCCTTAGGATTGGTGCCGGCAGAGTAGGTCTCTATCCTGCCACCGAAGTCGTGCTTCACAATACCTGCTGCCATCTGGCTCCTGGCGGCATTTGCCGTACACAGGAACAGGACCTTGATTTTCTCCTTTTCTGTCATGGACACCTCAAGCTAATTATGGAATAGTGTTTCACTAATTAACAACAGCTCTATTGGTGATGCGAGCAAATAATTGGTCGTAACCTAAATTTAACGTTCGTTTTTTATTTATGTTCATTTAGTTGTCGGCATACAAAACTGCCGACAACTGACAACTTGCCCAAAAAGAAACATAAAAACGATACTAAAAAAAATATGATTTATGACATCCTGATAACCAACAGCATCATCCTGCCTCTTGACCATGACCGGCCCGGCCAGATAACACAGGGCTATATTGCCCTAAAGGATGAAAAAATTATGGCGTTGGGCTCTATNAACGACCTCTCCCCAGGCTGGAAAGCTGACAAAATTATTGACGCCGGCGGCCGGTTGGTCATGCCCGGCCTGGTCAACAGCCACACCCACGCACCCATGACCCTTTTCCGGGGTTTGGCAGATGATCTGGAGCTGATGACCTGGCTGCATGAGCATATTTTCCCTGCTGAGGCCAAAAACGTTAACCCGGAAATGGTATACTGGTGTTCAAAACTTGCAGCAGCAGAAATGATCCTCTCAGGCACAACAACAGTAGCTGATGGTTATTTTCTGGAAGACAGCGTGGCTGATGCCTTTATTGAGAGTGGGATACGGTCTGTTGTGGCCCAGGGTGTCATTGATTTTCCCGCTCCCGGAGTTCCCGACCCAAGCCAAAATGTTGCTGCAGCTGCAGTATTCATAGAACGGTGGCTGGATAAAAATTCCTTGCTGACCCCGGCTGTTTTCTGCCATTCACCCTACACCTGTTCGCCGGAAACCTTACAGCGCGCCAAGGAGATGGCCCGCCACAAAAACGTGAAGTTTTTTGTACATCTGGCTGAAACCCGAACAGAAGTGGAACAGCTGCAGGAACAGCATGGGACAACCCCGGTCCGTTACCTGGAAAATCTGGGCATTCTCGATGCGGATACTGTCTGTGTGCATTGTGTCTGGCTTGATGCTGAAGAAATACAAATTATGGCCCGCGCCGGGACCCATATTGCAACCTGCCCGCAAAGCAACATGAAACTCGGCTCCGGCATTGCACCGCTTAAAGAAATTCTTGCTGCCGGGATTTCAATTGGACTGGGAACCGACGGTTCTGCCAGCAACAACAGGCTTGATATGTTTCATGAGATGGATATGTGCGCCAAGGTACACAAGGTGAAAGGCCTTGACCCGACTGCAATTCCGGCCCAAACCGTCCTAGAGCTGGCAACCTCTGGCAGCGCCGGCATTCTTGGCCTGGAAAAAGATATCGGCAGTCTTGTGCCGGGAAAAGAGGCGGACCTAATTCTTGTTGATATCAACCAGCCGCACCTGCAGCCCTTTTACAATAGCGACCTGCTTGTCTATGCTGCTTCAGGGGCTGATGTATCCACCGTTATCATAAACGGCAAAATCGTCATGCAGGACAGAAATATCCTTACATTTGATGTTTCACAAACAATGGACGAGGTGCGTAAACTTGCTGTTCCCTTAATGCGTGACAGGAAATTCTTGTAAAACTGACAGCGACTCACGGAGCCAGGAATTTATAAGGCGATAAAGTAGAGGGCCACCAGGACGAGGATGAAAAAGATACCGACTTTTACTCCTATGCTTTCATCTTCAGGTTCATGGTGGGCGTGTTCACTATCATGGGCTGACATGTTAATTCCTCCAAAGTTGTTCTGATAATCTCTAGCCAATTCCCGTTACTTTCCTGGCGGCAGACTCTAGCCGATTTAAAAAGTTTTGGCATCTTAAAAAAACAGCCTGACCACCAGAAATCCCCCGATCAGCAGGATGAAAAACAAAATGCTCAACAGGTTGAAATAACGCTCTATAAAATGCCTGACCGGGGCGCCGAACTTGTAGATAAAGGCTGCGACCAGGAAAAAACGGGCCGAGCGTGACACAATTGATACCAGGACAAAGGTCACAAAATTTATTTTAAATGCCCCGGCCGTAATGGTAAAAAGTTTATAGGGCAGCGGCGTAAAACCGGCTGCTCCGACAGCCAGGGCATCATACTGCCGGTAGAGGTTCTGCACTACTTCATACTTGTCATGCAGGCCGTACCACTCAAGAATCTTCACGCCGACTGTGTCCATAAATCCAAGACCCAGGCCGTAACCTAGCATGCCACCTAAAACCGAGCCGACTGCACAGATCGTCGCATAACGGAAGGATTTTGCCGGCACGGCGATACAGAGGACCATGAGAAAGACATCCGGTGGTATGGGGAAGAAGGATGATTCAGCGACCGCAATGAAGAATAGGGCCCAGACCCCGTAAGGGGACTGCACCCAGAGCAGGCACCTGTCATATATCTGCCTGACCCAGCCAATCTTTTCTGCACCTTTTTCGTTTAATTGGGTGCCCGTTTCAGACATTTCTTAACTTTAAAAATATGTTCAAAGAATAAACTTAATCTTATAAGATAAGGTAGCCTGTGGCTACCAGCCCCTGTCAAATAGTGAGATCAACTGCACCAAATAATATATACCATCCTTTTTGCTATATACCTCCTTCTTTTGTTTGCCCAAAAGAAGGAGCAAGAAAAGGGCACCCGACTGTCCCGGCCCTTCGGGCTATCTTGCGCTTCTCGCTGTTGACGGGACGCTGAAAACTCACCGCCTGCGGCGGCTCAGACAGGTCCAGCGCCATTTTCCGTCAACAGCTGCGATGCTCTGCGGCACAGAACGGGTTTAAAACCTGAAAATTAAATTTTTGCCGTTTCACGCAGCCGAGCAGCACCCTGAAGCGCATAAACGCAGGGGAGTCCGACGCCGTTAGACCAAAGTGATCAACTGCACCAAATAATATATACCATCGTTTTTACCTGATCAGCAGTCGGATATCAGTCCCTACCCCAGCCATGGTCACCGATCAGGCTGACAAAACGAACAAATTCGATGGTTTTTTCAGTAATCTGTCCATCTTTTTTTGTGACTTTCCGCAGGTCCTGCACCCCCCGGTCACCAACAGGTATGACCAGGGTTCCCGGATCTGCCAGCTGCTCCAGGAGAGGTTCAGGAACTTTTGGTCCGCCAGCTGTTACGATGATTGCATCGTAGGGGGCGTATTCCGGCCAACCGTTGGTGCCGTCATCCAACTTGGTAAGGATATTGAGATAATGTAATGAGTCAAAGATCTTTCTGGCCTGGACAAGGAGGGAATCAATGCGTTCAACCGTGTACACCTTTGCACAGATCTGTGAAAGAATGGCTGCCTGATATCCGGAACCGGTGCCGATCTCCAGGACCGTTTCATGCCCCTTGAGACCAAGGGCCTGAGTCATCAGGGCAACGATATAAGGCTGGGAAATTGTCTGCCCCCTGCCGATGGGGAGCGGGAAATCGCCATACGCCTGGTCCTTCATGGCCTCTTCAACAAAAAGATGCCGTGGCACCTTACGCATGGCTTCCAGGGTTTTCGGATCATTGATGGACCTGGGCAGCAGCTGTTCATCCACCATCCTGGCCCTTGCTTTTGCAAAGTCTGCTTCAAATAAACTCACTCGGGCACCCTGCTTTCTTGGAATTCCTCCTCACTTAATGAACGATATATACAGGTCTGGACAATATCTCCTGCAAAAGTGACCTTGACCGTTTCATATTTTTTATCGCCTAGCCTGTCTCCGATATAGGGAGTCTTGTTCAGCATATCCTTTTTCACTTCATAGTAGAACCAGGTCTCACTCCCGTCTACCATTTCATATTGCTCGTCAGGTTGGCCAAGGTAAGTGAGAACCTGCTCTTTTGAAGATACTTCCGGGGTAACAAGACACACATCAGAGGCAAGATGCCTGACATTTTTTTTTGCGCACCCGGCCATACTCATGAAAAAAGCTCCGCACAGGGCAATTGCCATAATATACCATTTACTATACATCCATTAATCTCCAGTTCGTGAACCGCGTTCAGATTTCAGGGCTGCAATAAAACCAGCCTGTTATATTTGAATTATCTTCTGACGAACGTCACAGAAGATATACTGATCATTCCCCTTTTTCAATAGATATATCGCAGCTTATGCAGCTAGCTTTTAGTGGCCCGCTCGAGGATCTTATAATTTCTTTCCACCATTTTTCGAGGGTCAACCATGAGGCCTGCCTGAATAAGGGCATTGTCAAAAACCTGTTCAATGACCTCCCTGGCAAAGTCTTCATCAGTACCGCGCAACAGGGACAACTGTTTGATAAGCGGATGATCCGTGTTGATCTCAAGGTTCTTGTTGCCTGTTTCCTGAAGCGGCTCACCTTTCTCAAGTCTGGCGGCCTGCATTACACGCTCCATGGTGCTTGTCATAAAGCCGTCCGGGTTTACGATTATGGCAGGACTGTCCACCAGCCGCTTCGAAACGATAACCTCTTTCACCCGACCCGTCAGGGCTTCCTTGATCCAGGCAGTCAGTGATTGAACCACCTCCGGCTCCAGGGAGGTATCTTTCTCCTTGTCTGCAACTGCCTCATTACTTTTAATATCTGAAAGATCAAGGTCGGCCCGGTCGGCTGAAACAAGTTTTTTGCCGTCAAACTCGCCAAGATGGTTCATGACAAAGTCATCGATGGGCTCCAGGGTGTAAATGATCTCGATATCTTTCTTCCTGAAGGCCTCGACATAAGGCCCTGATTCTGCTGCGGCCCTGGATGGACCATTGATATAGTAGATCTCCTTCTGGCCTTCAGCCATACGTTCCACATACTCAGCCAGGGAGATCAGTTTGTCTGGTTCTGATTTTGAAGATTCGAAACGCAACAGCTTACCGATCTCATCCCGGTAAGCGTAATCCATGGTGGCGCCTTCTTTCAGATAAATACCGAAATCAGCAAAAAACTGGTTGTATTTCTCAGCATCTTCTCTGGCCTGTTCATCGAGGAATTTAAGAAAGCGCTTGGTGAGGACTTGTTTCAATTTAGCTACCAGGGCTGAATCCTGCAATGCCTGGCGTGATATGTTCAAGGGCAGATCCTCGCTGTCCACAACCCCTTTGAGGAATCGCAGCCACTCCGGCAGAATGTTTTCGCTGTGCTGCTCGATGAGCACCTTCTGGCAGTATAGGTTGACACCTGACTTCATGCGGCCGAAGCCGAGCCGTTCAATATTTTCCTGCGGCACAAAAAGCAGGGCATTGATGGCTAATGGTGCATCGGCTGTAAAATGCAGGCGGAACCGGGGATCATCAAAGGCATTACCGATAAACTTGTAAAATTCCGTATACTCTTCTTCCTTGATCTCGTTTTTACTCCTTTTCCAGAGGGCCTGTACCGTGTTGACTGTTTCGCCTTTGACCTTGATCGGGAATGGAACAAAATTTGAATACTGCTTGATGATCTGTTTGATCTTTGCCTCATCGGCAAATTCATGGGCATCATCCTTGAGCTCCACTATTATTTTGGTGCCGCGCCGCAGCCCCTTCTCCGGGGTCAGGGTATAGCTGCCGCTGCCGTCAGAGGACCACTCATAACCCTCAGCATCCGGAACGTAGGAGCGCGACAGAACCCTTACCTTTTTGCCTGCCATGAAGGCAGAATAAAAGCCGACCCCGAACTGACCGATCAGGCTGACATCCTTTTTAGCAGCTTCGGCCAAATCTGCCAGAAATGTGTTTGAACCTGAGTGGGCAATGGTGCCGAGATTTGCCTCCAGTTCTTCCCGGGTCATGCCGATGCCGGTATCAATAATGGTCAGTGTATGATTTTTATCATCCACATCAATTGTTATTTCCAGGGGAACATGGCTGTCAAACACCTCTTCTTCCAAAAGGCTCTGATGCCTGAATTTCTCCAGGGCATCGGCAGCGTTGGAAATCAGTTCCCGGACAAAGATATCCCTTTCGGTATAGAGAGAATGGATGACGATATCGAGTAGCTTCTTGACTTCCGCCTGGAATTCTTTTGTTTCCGGCGTGGTTTTTTTCTTGGCCATTTATCTGCCTCCTATTATCTTTTTTATAAGGTTTAATGGTAATGTTTTTTAAAAAATACAATCCTTAACGGCTGTGAAGGTGCTTGACAAGGTTTCAAGTTATTTTGGCAAAGATGATAATCATCATGTACACTCTGTCAAGAATCCGGCCTCTAGCGCCACGCCTTCTGGATGTTTACAATAACAAAAAACCGGAGCAAAAAAGTTATTCTCATGCGAATTATAGCATTTGGGGATATTCATATGGATACGGGCGATGTGGCAGATATCCCGGCTGTAGACGCTGCCGAGCTTATCATCGTCACCGGCGATATAACCAATTACGGGTCCAGTCTGGATGCGGAAACGGTTCTTAACAGCCTGTATGCTGCCAACAGCTCAATTCTGGCTGTGGCCGGCAATCTAGACAAGCCTGATGTTGCCGACTATCTGAAAGATATTGAAATCAGCCTGCACGGCAGGGGCAGACTAATTGGCGGCCTCGGCATTATGGGTTTGGGAGGTTCCAACTATACCCCTTTCAATACCCCGTATGAATTCAGTGAAAAGGAACTAGAAAATTTTCTGACTTCAGGCTTCGCTCAAATAAGTGATGCGGATAATTTCATTCTGGTCTCCCACACGCCTCCTGTGCAGACGAATACGGACCGGTTGCTTAACGGCAAACATGTGGGCAGTTCTGCTGTGAGAACTTTTATAGAAGAAAAACAGCCGCTTCTCTGTCTTACCGGTCATATACATGAATCAAGGGGACAGGATTATATCGGTAAAACACTGGTGCTTAACCCGGGCATGTTGAAAGACGGCGGCTACATTGAAGTCCTGTATGAAAACGGCGAAATTTACGCTGCACTCCAATTAATTAAATGAAGGTCTACACTCGACTATGAAAAATTCCATTGACACAATCATCATAGGTGGCGGTCTTTCCGGACTTACAGTTGCACACTTTCTGCAGAAATACCTGCCGGAAGCCAGGGTCACCATTCTGGAAAAAACTTCTTCGTTCGGCGGCGCCATTCGTTCATTTCAGCAGGATGGCTATCTCGCAGAATGGGGAGCCCACGGTTTTCTAGATAATGTAAAAGCCAGCAGGGAACTCCTGGTTGACACAGGCCTGGACAAGGAGGCCCAGAAGGCGCCGCTGGATGAGTTTGTCCGTTACATCTGCTTAAACGGCAAACTGAATCTTATTCCCCAGAATCCCAAAAAAATCCTCAGGTCAAACCTGGTTTCATTGCCAGCCAAGCTGCGCGTTCTGGGTGATCTTTGGAAAAAACCGCGCCCGGAGGAACAGACTGTTGCTGATTGGGCGGCCTACCGTTTCGGTGCCAGCCTGCTGCCCTTTGTTGATGCAGTCCTGACAGGCACCTATGCGGGAGATTTAAACCGTTTGAGCATTGACGC
>JGI2160J19893_10000264_pt1 | contig 18039 bp, 18 predicted proteins | sample DeeMarSeWOR28_12_FD_19893 | JGI IMG/M metagenome (IMG submission 19893)
TTATACGCCATTTAGCGACCACTGTCAGCGGACAGTTGTCAAGGGAAGGAAGGCCGAAAATCTGTTTAAAGCTAAGCTGGTTAATGTTGTGAAAGGCATGGATTTCAGCCGTCTCAGCAAAATAGAAGGGTACAGCAGAACAACAGCCGGGATAATAATCAGTACTGATCTGTTTATCACATATTCCTTTAATATAATAGGTTTACCGAAAAATGCGAGGTCCTGTATTTTGGAGGGCGGCGGTTAGGTATTAAAGGGCTTAATCAACTGGAAGTGCCGGGTTTCGATGTCGAAAATAGCTCAGTGGCACTGTCAAGGAAAAAGCTGGTGAAGTTTTTTAGGTATTTCTACAGATAAAACTTGACCTCAGAGTGTCAGTGTTGAATAGTATCTGCTGTCGAGAATGATTATTGATTTTTGTTATGGCGGTGGAATTTACAATCCGATAATTTTTTTAACAGGTGAGGTGGAATCATGAAGATTACGATTGATCGAAATGTGGTTGAATTTGTCCCGGAAAATACAGCAGAAACAACTTCGATGGAGACGTTGTGGCGGATTCTTATAGACTGTGTGAACGAAACAAAAAACCTTACACCCATAGGTGAGTTCGTTCCTACAAAAGCAAACCTCGCCAGATTTGTTATAGAGGGGCTGCCGGGCGGCAAAACCCTAATGTCTGAGCAGGTTTCCGAGGAGGACTGCACTTATATCTGTGAGATCTGCAACAAGTATATGAATGTTAAGAAGGGCAATGAAGTTCCCCTTTGCTGTGGTAGAATAATGGAAGCTGTCGACTGACAGGCTGCTCTTTAATACATTTGACGAATTAAGGGCTTGACTTCATTTGTTAGGCCCTTAATTATTTTATATAATTCCTCCGTACCTTGACATATTGATTTTCACCCACTAAGATATTAGCTGCCGTTCTCGGAACAGTTAATAATAACAGTATGTTATGTTTTTTCGTGCCTGGATGCCGGTTTTAACTATAAAATCAGCGTAATGCACAAGACTTTTAAAATTAGGAAAATAGGCNGCAGCAGCATCTCAAAAGCAGTCTGATTTTTCTCAGGNTTTCTGATTACTTTGACAGAAAACCTAAGCAGGCATTTGCCTTTGACAGTATCNACTNTCTCACTGTAGTCTGGAATATANCGGGAATATAAGGAAGTATCTCCCCAGGTTGATTTTTGNGGGAAAGGAAAAGCAAACCATGCAGTTGATGACCCAGGGGTGAAAAAAATCCCGGTGGATATTATAAGGAGGACTGTTATGAGTAAAAATAAGATTGCAGACAGTATTATAATCAGGGTTGGCGGCGGTATCCGCGAGGTTCGGCGTGAACCTGCCAAGGTTGCAGCCAACCTGGAATCTGCCCATCAGGAGCATGGTATTGAACAGAAGGAAGATGTGCAACGCCTGGGAGTCGATTTGGCATCAAGCATTAAAAAAATTGGTTCAAATAAAATTATAAACTGATTCCATGCAATACTTTTTTTGTAGCAGTGACTCTTGCCCCGGAGAATAAGATTTAGAAAACCTAACAAATAAATTATTCAGGTGAATGCAGTGCCAGATCCAGGATGAAGCGTGGTTATTTCTTAAAGCTTCATCCAATAAGGAAAGCATACTCATGAATTTCTGAACTTATCCAGATCCCATTTAAAATAGTACATACACCCAGCCGCTTATTGCCCGCCCCGCCCTGTTAATTCCCGTAGGTCCCTGTCTGCAACGATATTGATTTTATTTGAGCTGTAATATCCTTGAGGTTTAAAGCGGTAATAAACGAAATCTTTGATATGGTCTGCTTCCCACCTGCAATGCTGAATACTTTATCGGTAACAGTCACAAAGACCCGGCGAGCCATTTTGCAAATTCCCCAAAGGATACTCTGTAACGGAATGAAATCAGGACTAGCGGCACAGCAGTTCGACAACGCTGCCATATACGAGTTTTTTCCATCATTCATAAAGCGGNAAATATTTTGAGACTTGATTCCCGGTATCGCAAAAACACGATANGGACAGGGATAGCGTATGAAATATACTGATATTATCCGGCCTCTTTGATGCCTCCGGGATTTTTTACGATTGTCTCAATATTGAGTTATTGATAAACTCTTCAGGAGTTGCTAGGTTGCCGCATGGGGTTTGTCCTGTAATTCCAGCACAATGGTGTAGGAAAGAAATGCAAGTTCACGGTAAAATTGACTTCAGCCATCCGTCGCCTGATATCATGCATGCAGTGATATCAGGAGCCTGGCAAATGGACAGCAAGCTGCTCTCACCGGCGGCAACATTACTCAGCAGGCTTGAATCAAATCCCAGGATCAAACGTCTTATTCTTGATGCCAATGGCCTTGCAGGATGGGATACCAGCTTTCTGACTTTTATCCGCACCATTACAAAAGAATGTCGCAAGCGGGATGTTGGCCTTGAGATAAAGGGTTTGCCGGAAGGGGTATCGCGCCTGCTGCACCTGGCCTCGGTTGTGCCGGAGCAGAAGGATTCCCATCAGAAGAAAAAACGCCAACCATTCATTTACGTGGTTGGGGAAAGCGCTGTTCTTTTTGCCACCGCAACCGTGCAAATGATAGACTTCATTGGTGAAGCGACTCTGTCCTGTTGGAATTTTCTGCTGGGAAAGGCCCGTTTCCGCCGTATTGATCTGCTGCTTTTTATAGAAGAATGCGGGGCCGAGTCGCTCCCCATTGTCACTCTTATAAGTGTTCTCGTCGGTTTGATCCTGGCCTTTGTCGGCGCGGTGCAGCTCAAACTTTTCGGTGCCCAGATATATGTGGCCAACCTGGTCGCCATTGCCATGGCCAGGGAAATGGGCGCACTTATGACCGGCATTATTATGTCCGGCCGCATAGGAGCTGCATATGCCGCCCAACTGGGCACCATGCAGGTTAACGAAGAAATTGATGCCTTGAAAACCATGGGTATATCTCCCATGGAATTCCTGGTGCTGCCCCGCTTGTTTGCCATGATGTTGATGATGCCCCTGCTCACCCTCTATTCAGACCTGCTGGGAATTATGGGAGGCGCAATAGTCGGGGTAGGGATGATGGACATAACCGTGGTGCAATATCTTACTCAGACCCAGGCAACCCTGGACCTGACCAATATTTCGCTGGGAATTGCAAAAGCAGGGATTTATGCAATCATTATAGCGCTGTCAGGCTGTATGCGTGGCATGCAGAGCGGCCGCAGTGCAGCCGCAGTCGGTGAGGCCACGACTTCTGCCGTGGTTACGGCCATTGTGGGTATAATCGTTACAGACGGCATTTTTGCCGTCCTATGTGATGCATTGGGTATTTGAAACAGAGATGAACAAACCGAACTCAAAAGTAAAAAAAACCCACATATCATTGTCTCTGACCTGACAATGGCCTACGGTGATTTTGTTATCCAGCGGGATTTGAATTTTACTGTCAACCATAATGATATTTTTATCATCATGGGCGGCAGCGGCTGTGGTAAAAGCACTCTGCTGCGACACCTGATAGGCTTAAAAAGCCCGGCAAAGGGGCAGGTTTATTACGGGGATATAAATTTCTGGGATGCCGAGCCTGCTGAGCGCAGCAGGATAATGCGAAAGTGCGGCATACTTTACCAGAAGGGGGCCCTGTGGAGTTCCATGACCCTGGCCGAAAATGTGGCTTTACCGCTGGAAGAATATACCGACCTGTCAGATCCTGCGATAAAGGAAATTGTATCCTTAAAGCTGGCCCTGGTAGGCCTTGCAGGGTATGAGGAGTTCTACCCTTCTGAGATCAGCGGCGGCATGCAGAAAAGGGCGGGGCTGGCCCGGGCCATGGCACTTGACCCCGAGATTCTCTTTTTTGATGAACCGTCGGCAGGACTTGATCCGGTCAGCGCCAGGAGGCTTGACGACCTGATCCTTGAGTTGCGGGACAGCCTTGGCACCACGGTTGTGGTTGTAACCCATGAACTGGCCAGTATATTTGCCATCGGCAGCAACTCNGTCTTTCTGGATGCGGAAANCCGCACAATGATAGCCCAGGGNGANCCGCACTTGATGTTGGCTGAAACAGTTGACCCGAAGGTAAAAGAGTTCCTCACCAGGGGCAAGACCGTTTCTGCTGAAACCTTTCCAGGGTAGAAAGAATCAAACTTTGACACGGGATACCAGATGAGTAAAGAAGTCAATAAAATTGCAATCGGAGGTTTTGTGATAGGGGGGATAGGACTTGCCGTCCTGGCTCTACTGGTGTTTGGCTCCGGCAAGTATTTCCAGCAGAAGAGCATGCATGTCCTTTTCTTCGATGGTTCGGTGAAGGGCTTAAGTGTCGGGGCTCCGGTGAAGTTCCGCGGCGTTGACATCGGCGAGGTGAAAAAGATCGAACTCACCATCAATCCTGAGAATCTTGAATTTTATGTGCCGGTATATGTGGAGATTTTTTCCAACAGAATCTCCATCCTGGGCGGGAAGAAAGTGGAGGCAATTGATAATAGAAAGGTCATAGATGAACTAGTGAACGAAATGGGATTAAGGGCCCAGCTGCAGATGCAAAGTCTGCTTACGGGCCAGCTCTTTATCAACTATGATTTTTACCAGGATACGCCGATAAGAAAGGTCGGCCTTGAGAAAAAAGTATACGAGGTCCCAACGATCCCGACTGCCCTGCAGATGCTGACCGATACTCTGCAGCAGTTCGTAGAGGATATCCGCAAAGCAAACTTTCAGGAAATTGTGCAGAATATTGCACAAACCGCCAAGGGGGTCAATGAACTGATGAACTCCTCAGACCTGCGGGAGTCTGTGGCAAATCTGAATATTGCCCTCCAGGATGTAAAGAAGTTTATAAAGAATGCAGATGAACTGGCAGGAAAAGTAAACGGCAGGGTCGATGAAATAGCTGACAGTTTTCAATCAACCATGGATGATACCCGGAATATGGTGAACAAGATTGACAGCCGTATTTATCCACTTGCCTCAGATATTGAAAACACACTGACAGCAGTTCGGTCTTCATTTGCAGAAGCACAAAATCTACTGGTTGAGGCACAAAAACTGGTATCTGGAAATTCAAAACTGCGACAGGAAATTAGAATTACACTGGAAAGCATGTCAGATGCCTCTCGTTCTGTAGAGGAATTGGCGGAATATCTTCAGCAGCATCCCGAGTCAATCATAACCGGCAAGCAATAATGAGGGAGGATGTGACGATGACTAATTGGATTCTTGTTAGAGCAGTTGCATTAACGCTGGGTATAGCTATGCTTTTCTCGGTTGGCTGCGCCGGTCGTTCCCGACCAGCCCGCTTTTATGTGCTGAGTCCTATCGCCTCTTCCGTGGCAGAAACCACAAACATTTCCGGTTTCAGTCAGAAGATAGTTATTGGCATCTCGCCTGTAACTCTGCCCAAGTATCTCAGGAAATCTCAGATAGTTACCAGGACCGGCAGCAACGAGTTGCATCTGGCTGAATATGACCGCTGGGCCGGAAAAATAGAGGAGGACATCGGGAGGGTCATAACAGAGAACCTGGGCCATATTCTGGGTACTGACAAGGTGGTTTCGTCTGCCTCAATGGTACCAATTGATTTAGATTATACTATTAAAATTGATATAATCAGATTTGACGGCAGACTCGGCGGCGATCTTGAACTTTTTGCCCAGTGGACCATTTTTGATAATCAGGACAAAGCTTTAAATGGCATTGAAACAAGCCATATCATCGAGCCGACGGCTGGCAGTTCATTTACCGATATGGTCGCAGCACAGAGCCGTGCTTTATATGGTTTCAGCCGTGAACTGGCAGATGTAATAAAAAAGTTAACAGGCAGTTAACATTATAATTGTTTTCTGGAATCAAAAAAGTGTACTTAGTAAATACGGACCTGATAATTGGAATTAATATATCCCAAGCGCTAAGGAGCATAACATGATTGGCGAACTCGAACCCATTGAAGGCAACTGGTATCAACATCTTGACAAGGAACGTGATTTCATGGTGGTGGATGTGAACAAAAGAGAAGGCACCGTGGATATCCAGTATTTTGATGGGGATATTGAAGAACTTGAAATGGAGGAATGGGAAGAGATGGACCTGGAGGAAATAGAGCCCCCCGAGGACTGGACAGGCCCACTCGATGATCTCGAAGCCGATGATCTGGGTTACGAATAAGAACTGTATCAAAATAAATCATGAAGAATGCAACCAATCCATGAACTGTTAAACCGCATCTATTGGGACCCTGAGTTTGGTCGGGGCTATTTCGAGATCGGCTATTATGACCGGGTGGGATCAAAAATCATCAGGGTCTCATTCAATGAAGTAACCCAGTTGCCGGGCAATAAATATACCTTTCATGTGTTTGATGATGACGGCATCGGACATTGTGTACCCATGCACAGGGTCCGTGAGGTATACAAGGATGGTGAGCTGATCTGGAAGCGCGACCCGGATCAAAAGAAATAATAAATGTCCAACAAGACCCTTTGTATTACCGAAAAACTGTACGAATACATGTTGTCAGTCTCGCTGCGGGAACCTGATGTCCTTCGGGAACTGCGGTTCGAAACAGCTTCGGATGAACATGCAAATATGCAGATATCCCCGGAACAGGGACAGTTCATGGCGCTGCTGGTTAAACTGCTTGGCGCGAAAAAGACCCTGGATGTTGGGGTGTACACCGGCTACAGTTCCCTCTGCATTGCCCTGTCAATGCCGAAAGACGGCAGGGTCATTGCTTGTGATCTGAACCGGGAATGGACCGATACCGCAAAACGTTACTGGCTCAGGGCTGGCGTGACAGACAAGATAGAACTCCGTCTTGCTCCGGCACAAAAAACCCTGGAAGATCTTCTTGCGAAAAAGGCGGCGGCCAGTTTTGATTTCGCCTTTATCGATGCTGATAAGATCAATTATGACCTGTATTACGAATACTGTTTAGAGCTTATCCGGCCCGGTGGCCTGATAGCCATCGATAATGTCCTGTGGGACGGAGCGGTTGCAGATGATGCCGCAGATGATGCCGACACCACGGCCATTCGGACACTGAACCACAAGATACATACAGACCCCCGCGTTGAAATAAGCCTGGTGCCCATAGCCGACGGTCTTACCCTGGCACGTAAAATCTGATCATTTCTATAATATAAAAGTTCGTATTTTCATATTGTAATTGCCATTTTTTATGAACAGATTCCGATTCAAATTATACGAGCTCTATGCCAGATACCATCTGAAATACAGCTGCCCGAAATGTCCGGCCGCAAGAAGGGTGAAAAGAGATATATACAATGAAGGTGAGTGTTTCTGGTATAAGAATTGGCAAGCCGGCAGGTATAATATTAGAACGTACCAGACCTATATTCTGTTCAAAAAGCTTGGCATGAATAAAGACCTTTTTCTAAAATAACAGCAGCTGTTCCCTGGGCTTTATCAGAGAAACCAGCTTTTCCCATATCTTCACCATGGCAAGGGTGTCAAGGCGACAGTATTCCAGCAGGTCCTGCCGGACTTTATCGATTTCTTCCTGGGAGCGTATCTTTGCAAGTCTGGCGTAAGTCAGCATGGCCGTTTCTCCGTCAGCTATGGCAAGGTTGTTATAGCTCATATAAGGGACCAGGGCGGGCAGCACTGACTTTATCGAGTGGCTGCCGCACATTGCCCTGACATAATAATCCCTGTTGCGGAAAGGAACCATAAGATCTGTAATCCTCGCTAGAAGTAACTCAATATCAGTAGTGAACTCTGGGAAATCCCTGGCAATCTCCTGCAGGCGCGCAATTTCAAAAGCCTGGTTGTAGACAAGAATCGTCCTGCAGTGTCTGGAGTCAACCAGTAATTTTTCGATGAAGGCCCGACGCGGGTCCTCATCCGGTTGGCCCAGAAATTCGTGCTGCGAGAGCTTGTCGTCTGCAAGTATATGGAGCGAGTATTGAAAGGGGATCTGCTGGTAAGGCTTCTGGTAGTCAAAAGACGGTACAGGCTCCATGAATGTCTCAAAATCCAGGAATCCCAACGGTTCTCTGATAGTTGAAAGAAATTCCCTGATATTAGGGATGTTGATAAATTCTTTGCCGGTCACTTCCGCCTCCACCTGGATCTGCATAGTATCAGACAGGGAGAAATCAGGAGGGATTTCCTCCATGTGCAGAATGTTTCCGTAGTAGAGAGCGAACTTACGGTTTTTGCGGAGATTGGCAATGTCAAATATGGAACATTCCGGGATATGCTTCCAGCAGTAGGGTATGAAGTCACAATCGTATGGCTCGGTACAGTATGGCCCGATGTCTATATCCGGTTCATCCCCTTCCAGGCTTTGGCGCATAGCTGCAAGCAACTGCGGAATATCTGTCTGCCTGTTCAGGGTCAAATCGGTGACATCATCAATCGTAAAAAGCTCCTGAAGATCCAGTTCACCCACCCTGGTATACTGGTTGTTCAGGTGTACAAGAAATACCCGGGAAACTCTGATCCCTGATCCGGCAACTACATAATACTGGATCGCGGTGTCATTTATGAAAATATCCTTGGTCTCGGAGGAGGATTTGACCTCGTATAGTTCCCAGCCGTCCGGACCCTTGTGCAGAATGTCCACCATGGCAAGAACGTTGTCATGGCGGAAAGTCGCCTCGTAAATTGTCTGTGCGCCTGATCTAACAAGCTTCTGGGTCGTTTTGATATTGTGGGATATGCCGCTGTTGTATTCCAGAGCCATACCACCGGGAAAAAGTTGCTGGGCCAGGATTCCTACGTCGGTGCCCGCGTCAAAGCGGGCTTGCAGACTGGCATCTGGTTCTGCCCGAAGTTCCCGCCTGTTTTTGAAAAGCCACAAAGATTTATGGCACTGCAGGCCGCGGGTGAACTGGGATTTTGACAGAAAGAAGGATCTGGATCTAGGCATAATATCTATTATCATAGATAAATTTCGTGAAAGCAACGTGGAATTGTATGGGAAGTGGCAGCACCCGTTTATCTGGGAAAAAAATGAATATTTATTGGACTATGGCTTTCAAATAATTTATATTAAAAAAATTATGGGCGTAAAAAAAGTTGGTCCACCAAAAAGATCAACCATGGCGCAATCGTAAAAACTCTCTTTATTGCGCGACAGGGCCAGATATAATCTATCTGGTTCCGTGTACATTTCTGCCGGAGGAAAGTTTTTTGCGAGGCCTATAACCCTAACAAGGAGGGAAAAATGGAAAAGAAATATCTGAAAAAGGTATTGACCGGGCTCAGTATTGCCGGCCTGGTGACAGGCATTAGCGGGATGGCCCTTAGTGCCAGTGGCTGAAGCGGCGAAAAAAAGAGTGCAGGTAGCACTCAAGAGGTAAAACAGGAAGCACCTGCTCCACCTCCAGCTCCGGCTTACGGGAAACCTGCTGCAGCAACAGAAGAGGGAGCCAAAGCAGAAGAAGAAGAAGAGACGAAAGAGGAAGAAGCAGAGGAGAAAAAAGCAGAATAGCGGCAACGAAATCAGAGAATTTTTGCTAAGGGGATTGGCAGCAAAAGCAGCCAGTCCCTTTTTTATTTCTTCTCTTTCGCCTGTTTTTGGGCCTTATCAATCAATTCAGCCAGGGAAAGCAATTTAGGTATGGGCGGTTTTTCGAAAGACTCCTGCCATTGGGCATCAGAGAGTTCCTGTTGAAGATACTCCGCCACCTGGAAATATATGTACCAGCAGTCAAGGGTTTTAAAACATGGAAGCCCCATGTTTTCCTGCCGGCAGTAAGAAAAATGGATTTGCTGGCCAAGTCTGGGGCAGCGGATCATAAAAGAGTCATCCGGAGGAGTTTTTTTATATTTCAAAGTTATTTACTCTCATGGATAATGATCTGCCGAGCGGCGTTCAGGAACAAGAGTATGTTCAATAGTATTTTTATTCCATGCCATGGAAACGTAAAGGTTGCAGTAACAGCTGCCAAATTCTTCAATATCAGGTTCACGGTAAACACAGGGGCAGATAATGTCCTTGTCCTTTTCGCGTTCTCCGGCTGCCAGCCTGCAAGGGCATGACATATAACCGTAGCGATCTTTATTAACCAACAGGGCCTTCAGGAGTTGAAAGGTTTTTTCCTTATCCCGGTTAAAGTAAAATCCCTTGGGTTCCTGTATGTTACGCAGCGTATCGTAAAGTTTATCAACCTCTGTCCTGACTCCCAGCATATCTTTTATTTCCTGCAGTTTCATGCCGATAACAACTTTTTCACCGTAAATGAGCGTTGGGAAGGTGCAGCTCGGATTGAACTTTTTTAATTCCTGAACAGCCTTTTCTTTCTCCTCTGTGGCCAACAGGTCAACTACAATAGCTTTATGATCAACCTCCAGGTCATCCAGCATTTTCTTAGTTATTTTACAATAGCCGCAAGTGCTTAAAGAATAAAAAATCAGAGTTTTTTCTGACATGATCAGATGCCCCCGCCTAGTTCATATTATTTATTGAGATAAAATGGCAGAATTTTATTAACAGTCTATATTACCCTAAACATTTAGGTGATTTCGGTCAACAGCGCACCTGCATCATCATGAAAAATTTCCTCAACCAAAAAAGTAAAGCAGGATCATTTTAATTTTCTACTGTTTAGTAATGACTGCACGGTAATGACAAAGAAGAAGAAAAAACTGCAGGAAGGAGTTGGCAGGATACGGTTGGGGCTTTGCTGTATTTTCAGAAATGAACCCATCAGGTTCAGAACCACTACTGCAAAATATCTGCTGCAGTTAAATCGTAAGGAGCAGCTGCGGAAACTTTCGGGGTTGTGCCTGCAAAACAGCCATAACCTGCTGGCAGCCCTCGAGTTTGTGCAGCATAACGGTATTGGGGCTTTCCGGATTCTCTCTCCTTTTTTTCCACGTTTTACCCATCCGGATGTGGGCTACAGCCTTCTTGATCTTCCTGATGCAGAGGCTATCCTCCATAATCTCAAGCTGATAAAAAAATTCGGCAAGCGGCATGATATCAGGCTCAGCTTCCATCCGGACCAGTTTATCATCCTGTCTTCACCGCAGAATAAAGTCGTGCAGAATGCAATAAAAGAACTGGAATACCAGGCAATGCTGGCAGAGCATGTCGGTGCGGACCTGATCAATATTCACGGCGGCGGAGCCTACAATGACAAAAGGGCAACGCTGCAGAGGTTCAAAAAGAATTTTGAGATCCTGCCTTCAGCAGTACAGGAAAGGTTGAGCCTGGAAAATGATGATCGGATCTATACGGTTAGCGATCTTGTACCGGTATGTGAAGAATTGCAGATTCCACTTGTATATGATGTGCATCATCACCGTTGCAATCCTGATGGTCTGACGGTTGCAGAAGCTTCTGAACTGGTGCGCAATACCTGGGATAAGGTTGGCAGGGAGCCGTACTTTCATATTTCTTCACCGGCAAATGGCTGGCAGGGCGGAGATCCAAAACCGCATGCAGACTTTGTCGACCCTGCTGATTTTCCTCAATGCTGGAAAGGGTTCAGCCTTACAGTGGACGTTGAAGCCAAAGCAAAAGAGTTGGCTGTATTGAAGTTAAAGTATGAGTTGGATGTATAAAAAATTAAATTGCGGGCCATTTTTTAAGATCGATTTCAACAATTTGGATGGGTCAACAGACCCCATGTTGCGGCTGCCAGGAGCATATTTCTTCAGGCCGNCTGTCACGGCATGACGTCTTGTGATGATGGGAATGAAGGATTATTTATTAAAAGAAGCAGGTTAGATCNAANCTAATAACCGTATCAACTTTTTTGAAATGGCCTGCAAGATAGTTTGAAATCCAGATTAGTTGTATTTAGAAAACATTACATATCCACTGGATATCTTAATCCTGTTTACGGCCATCCAAAGTCAACATTGTAACAAGATATCTGGGCAATCAATAAACCTATGACGAGTTAAGGTGTGGAGACAACATGTGAATTGTGTGTGGGATTCTTTATAATGGGCAAGTAGCTGATTTTTTTTATAGTTTATTATGTTTCAAGTACGTCAGCTATATTCTTGGAATTATTAGCGGATAAAATTTTTCTAAGGCTATATATTTCATTTATTGAAACAGCAGCTGTTGCTATTCCACCAAAAATTAACCCAATACAAAAGGAAGTTATAATTTTTAGTTCCATTTTGAAAACCTCAGAAGACGAGTTTTATAATTACTGCCCATAGTAGAACAGATGTACAGAAATGGATAGCAAGGTGTTGGATTGGGATCATTTCTTCTCTATCTCCATGATTGTCATGTTTATGACATCGAGGCAAATTAGTATTTTTTAGCAGTAATAGAACTTACTTTGTTATGTTTTATTAGTTAAAGTTTGCAAATAGAATGCCAATACTGGGCAAGCTTGAATAACTTGTTGATTTGTTGAAGAGAAAAATATGAATCGAGAAAACTTTGTCTTAATTTGGCTTCNCGCTGTGTATGATGTCCAATACAATTGGTATAAATTTTTGTACCCTTCTATTTAATCAAATAATATCGAGAGCCATCCTCTATAATCTTGATGGGAATATACATATTTATTGAGAGGTAAGAATTTGAATCGACTACTTAATAGTGGGTGGGGAATTAGGCTATGATTCGTATTGCATTTCAGAGTCAATACATCTTGCCAACACGTTGACTAAATGTGGAAGGATTACTCGAACAAGATGCACACCGGCAATCTTAACTCGGCCTAAGCTTGCCAAAAGTAAATATGTTGGCAAAGACATCTGCAATTTAATATTTATATTTTAATAATAAGCAATTAAGCGGTAGCATTCCTTCGACATTCCCTGGCCTCACTGCTTTGTAATATTTTGATGTAACTGGGAATTGCCTGACAAATTTTGAACCTGTCATCCATGTGCCCAATTTAATCGGCGCTGATGCTCAAGTTGACACATGCTTTCAAGGATTGCCATGGTTGATGCTATTGTTAGATTAGAGATGAGAGCTACATAGAATTACTGAAAGGCAGGGTGGTTTTTACCCCTGTATCATGATTTCACTGAGGTTTAAAATAACCTTCCCAGGTAAAAATAATAGCTGTTTTTATTGCCCTCAGCGAGCCCATATCCAAGATAAATTGGTCCCAGGGGTGTATCAACACCAAGGAACAGACTGCCCGCTGTGATGAGGGTATCAAAGTCAATATCGGACTTATTCTGCCAGACGTTGCCGAATTCCAAAGACGCACCTAAGTAAGTTGGTAGGAGATTAAAATCTACAATGCGCCGCATATAAGCCATTTTGAGCAATCCCAGATGCTGACCGCTTAATTCTTCGTCAAGATACCCTGAGAGGTTGAGCAGCCCTCCCAATTGAAACAGATTCTGAAGTGGTGCATCACTGTCAAGTGTTGAATAAAAACGGGCACCCCCAAGCAGGGTATTGCGGTTCCAGCTTTTAGTCATAATGGCACTGAATAGAACCTGATCAAAAGAACTGTCTGCTCCGATATCCTCCTGAGAGGTCAGATATTCCACAAAACTGAAAAAACCTGAGCGCGGAAAATTAGTATTATCCAATTTGTCGACAGTGAGTCTGAGATAGAGTTCTCCACTGTCATAATTATAGTCAGGCCAAATAGCTGCTGCACCTGTTTTAACTTCAGCTTCACCCTGCATTCTCCTTATGCCAATGCGAGCTTCACCCCAGGTTCCCAACTCCCTTCCAAATGCCAAAGCAGCACCGTATCTTGCTATATTGTATTCAGCCAATCTCTCGCCGGCCGGCGAGAAAATATTGACATTTTTTTTGCCCCAAAACAATCTCGGCTGGATAAAATATTGGGAATCAAAATCAAAAGGCTGGTAGATTTCGGCATAAATTAAAGGTGCATTGCCGATCTGAACTGCGGTTCGAAACTCGCCATTCAACCTATTGATTGCTGTGCGGGTGTANGCNAAACCGAGGTTGTAAAAATTATCGCCGTTCTGATTCCCGGAAAGCGCCAGCCCCGCCTGGATGTAATTAGGCCCCCAGGCGCGTTCTCTCACATGCAGAACAAGTCCGGTCATTTCATTCTCTGAAACTATCTCATAGGTAATATTTTCAAAAAGCTCCAGTCCATAAATTACACCTATATCCTTTTCAAGTTTTTCCACATCAAGGGGCTGACCCGTTTCAACTTGCAGGCGTGCTAAAATCATTTTATCACTGACCCTGGACCGGTTATCTAATTTGACAAAATCAATAACCGGTGGAGCGGGCTCCCTCTTTGCCTTGTTTAGATTCCTTGCGGCAAGGTAAGCGTCATAGTCTGATTGTGACAGGGCAAGGCCCGTGAGTTCCGGTTTTTTGTCCTCTGCAGCTTTATAGCCGATTGTAATTGCGTTGTCGGCTCGGTCAAAAGAAGCAGAGGAGATATCGGCAAGGTCTGGAACGATAAAAACATCTTTTTCAGAAAGTGTGGCTATCTGTTCTTCGGTATTTCTTCGTGTCAGGATACCTGTCAACTGCACGGTAATCTGCAGAGAGGATTTCAATTTTTCGGGTCCTGCCAGAGGGGTACTAATATCAACTGCAATAATGATATCAGCCCCCATATTTCGAACCACATCTACCGGGAGGTTTTTGCTTACCCCGCCATCTACAAGCATTTTGCCATTTATTGTGACCGGAGAAAAAATTGAAGGGATTGACATACTGGCACGCATCGCCTGGGCCAGGTCTCCTGAACCAAGTATAACCGGTTCACCTGTCACGATATCCGTTGCAACCGCCCGAAAGGGAATACTGAAGTTGTCAAAATCATGAATCATGCTGACCGGCAACGCCAGTCGCTTGAAGAGAATATCTAATTTCTGTCCTTGGAGAAACCCCGGGGGGAGCTTGATTTCAAGGGAATCACTTAATCCCGGTTTGCTTTTCACAAGGTATGTATAATCATCAGTTTTACGCCGGAAAGAACGATCTTCCCTTGGTATGAGGTCAGAAAATGCATCTTCCCAGTCAACGGCGGTAACGGTTTTTTTAAGTTCGTCACTTGACATCCCTGAAGCATAGAGCCCTCCGACAATGGCCCCCATGCTGGTACCGCCGATATAATCTATTGGAATTCGCATCTCCTCAAGTACTTTGATAACACCGATATGGGCAGCACCCCGAGCGCCGCCGCCACTTAAAACCAGACCTATTTTCGGCCGCGACAACTCTTGCAGGGATTCTGCCGCCAGGCCATAGCCTGAAAAAGGAGGCAAACAGAGCAAAAAGAAGATAACTGAAATCAGAAATCTATCCGGCAATTCCTCCCTGTGTCTCCTATCTCCCATCTTACAGATCATTATCCATCCTCATTGTTTGATCTCTTCATGGTTTTCAAGTTACCCTTCATGTCATTTATACCAAAGTTTTCTGAAGAGCAATACTCCTCTTTCGTCTCCTCTTAATAGAACGGATAGGTGCTTTTCATAGGTAAGTAAAAGGGATTATGCCGCAGCCGTATTAACTTTCTTTCAAAAAAATGTGATTTTTTTTCATTCAGTGCTTCAAAATTGTTAAGCCTTATCATGACAGAAATTCCTAGAAATGAAAGAAGTCATAACATGGAATTTTTTAGGAAAAATTTAAAATGAGGGAGGTATTGTAAATATCGTGGGACTCTAAAATTTATCAGGTAAGAGTTACATCGCTTAAGATGCATATGGCAGATTAAAAAAAAATGCGGATGTTTTGTCACAATGTTGACTTTCAAATACCTCAAAATCAGTCAAATATCAACGGGATAGCTTAACCTTGCTCAGCGGCCGACACAATTTAGGAAGAAGTGATTCTCAGACATATCAGCAGCCATCCCGACTTTTTAAGTAAAAAGGGCAGGGCCATTTTTGACCCTGCCCGAACAGACATTAAAGCTAGAAATTAGTAGTTAAAAAATCTCTACCGTACAATTTTTGTGTACTTGGAGCCCGCAAGGGACAGGTCGGCCATCAATCCCTTGTTGCCAAAGACAAAACCGACAATCGGGTCCTTGATGGTTGTAGTATCAATCGTCCCTGCTGCTCCAACATTAACCAGGGTCACTGAGCCGTCAACACCTGCTTCCCAGCCTTTGCTCTCCCGGAATTTTTTCAGAGCATCGTCCTGCATGAAGACAATGATAACCCGTACTGACTGGGCCCCGGCCAGGAAGCCAAAGGAGGCAGCAACCGTGTTGTAATAATCAACGGTCTTCCCGCCAATGCGCAGGGCACCCTCACCGTATGAACCACCAACAATAAAGCCTGCTTTGATAACTTTGGGGAAAACAAGAACGCCTTTGGCACTTTGCAGAAATTCATCGCCGCCCTTGATATCCGCCTTAAACTGTTCCAGGGTCACGTCAACACTGGTGTCGATTTCCATTGCTTCACTCTTAGCCTCATCTGGTACGGCTGGAGCTTTTTCTTCGGCTGCCTCACCTGTTGGTTCAGCTTGTTCCTGGGCTACCTCACCTGTTGGTTCAGCTTGTTCCCCTGTTTCTTCCTTCATTTCAGCTGCCTGTTCCTGAACAGCTGGGGCTGGCTGCTCCATGGTTTGCTTTGTTTCAGGTGGTGCTTCAACCGTCTTTTCCTCTGGTTTGCTGCACCCACTAATCAGGAGTGTAACGACAAACAAAACTCCTATACTGCTAAGTATTGCTTTCAACATAACATTTTTCTCCTTTTAGACGAAAGGTTAATAAAAAAGGGCTAAGGAAGCAAAATACAACAAATTTGTGTTACGTTTCCACTATGCCGATTGTTAAACTTTGCATTAGCATTGAAGCCAGTTAAGCCGGTCAGCCAATACGCCCAAAAACACTGCCATAAAATTAGACCACCTCTTTATAATCCCCTGTTTTAAATAGTTAATATAATGAATCTCAGTCTAGCCTTGCTCCGCCCTTTATTGCTGTATTAATCATTGCTGCAGACCATACAATGATTTTAACCCATAAGAAAACACAAAAGCCTCATAAAGTATTGAATCTTACTAGGAGGCTTTATAAACTACTATACTCATAGGATTCCATTCCTTGAGAAGAGATATATATACTAAATTATTAATGTTGATTATAAATTCCTTTTAATAAATTTGATGGATTAAATCAAGTGCCAAAATGTGTTAGGAAGGTGGGTTTAATGGGGAGCAGATTGCTTGCCACAATCTTGACTATTTGTGGAAGGAGTGACCTGTCAATGTGTCGACTGGTAATGTTGACGTTGCTATAAATCCACTTGTGGAACTTATATTGAGACCAAGTTAGAAATATTAATTAACAACCCTGATTTTCACCTCTGCAATACCTTTGTCAAGTTTTTCAATTTTTGAGAAAGCAGCTTGTGTAAGATCTATAATCCTGCCTTTAACATAAGGGCCTCGGTCGTTGATTGTGACTTTAACCTTTTTGCTATTATTTCTATTTGTAACAATTACCTTTGTGCCAAATGGCAACGACTTGTGAGCTGCGGTCATTGAGTAATTGCTAAACCTTTCCCCATTTGCTGTTTTCCGGTTTTGAAATTTTGTTGCGTAGTATGAAGCCTTTCCAGATTCACTGTAACCGACTAAATCTGACTGGGGCGTGTAATTCCTGTGGCTTGAACAACCATTAAGGAATAATAGTAATGTTAAAGAAATAGCAAATATGGAGCTGGTTCGTAAGCAAGAGCTAAATGTTTTTAAATGTATCAGAAAACTATAATAGATCATTTTTTAAGAAAGTTGAGGGAATTTATATATTATTTAGTGTTTTCTTCAAAGTCTTGTAAGGTTTCTTCAAAAACATACTTCAATGGGCCACCTAGCTCGATGGCATGGCGAATTGCTTGCATTGCTTGTTCTTTTTTACCTTGCTCCCATAATACTTGTGCAAAGTTATTTATTGGCATGCCATTTGATGGATATAATTGCATGGCTTGATTAAAAGCGCTTGCCGCTGATGGTAAATCTCCTTGTGCATAGAAACTATTTCCTAATCCCATCCAGGCGGATAAGCTTTGGGGCCATCGGCTAATTGCGGATTTGTATGCACTGATTGCCGCTTCAAATTGTCCTGTTCGTTCTAATCCAGCCACAGCATTCAAGTATTTTTCTTCAGTAACTATGGCGGG
>JGI2160J19893_10000270_pt1 | contig 17792 bp, 22 predicted proteins | sample DeeMarSeWOR28_12_FD_19893 | JGI IMG/M metagenome (IMG submission 19893)
TGTTATAAAATAAGGATACTAAAAAAGCATATAGGAATTGGGCTCAGAGGATCCTTGGGGCTCGACTACTGACCTTGCAGTATTGCTTTTTGGTTTCATGAAGCTTTCTTCTATTAAAAGAACCTGAGAATCCCAGCAACCTAATAGACATACGAAAGAAAGAAACTACTCAAAAATGCAGAATCACAAAAAATGGGTAAAAATCAATTATCAATAATAGAACAAACAAATGTAAATAAAAAAGTGAATAGACTTACAAAATTTCTTATGGCTCAAGAAAATAAAAAATCAGAGTTACCCTAACTAAAAGGAAAAGAAACAGTTATGAAACAAATTTGAAACAGCTATGACACAAAAATTATGTTAAAAAGGATTAAATTAATGAATATCTTTCTTTGAGCTGTCAAGATTCCAATTCTTACATTCAATACCCGAACAGAAATACTTACTTTCAAACTCAATTGTTGAATGTTCAACATGATGCTTTTTTAACATCTTTTTAATAACTTTTCTAGTTTCATCAGGAGATGACAGTATCTTATCTTCTAACACTACATGAGTTGTCAAAATATCAGTTTCACCTTCAAGTGACCAAACGTGCAAATCATGTACACCAATTACCCCTTCAATAGATTTGATCTCCTCTTTGACTTTATCTATATTGATATGTTTTGGAACTCCTTCAAGAAGAATATTAACTGCTTCTTTACTGCTCTTTATCACACCATACAAAATAAAAACTGTTAATCCAATAGTCAAAATTGTATCAAGAACATAGATTTCCCAAAAATAGATAAATAATCCACCAACAAGAATAACAATCCAACCAAGTACATCTTCAAGCAGATGCCAAGAGAGAACTTCTTCATTTAGGCTTTCACCTTTTTTTAGTTGAAGAAATCCTATTCCATTGAAAAATATTCCGGCAACTGCTATGCCAACCATTCCAAAAGCGTTAACAAGTTCAGGGTTTAGTAGTCTTGGTATTGCTTGAGCAATGATTATCATAGAACCAGCTATCAGAATTGAAGCTGAAAATATTGCTGAGAATAAGGATAATCTTTGGTATCCAAATGTTCTGTTTACGTCTGGTTTTTTCCTTGCTCCTCTTTCAAAGATCCATGACAATAGTAATGCAATACTATCTCCAAAATCATGTAAAGCATCAGAGAGAATTGCCAAGCTATTTGTCCAAAAACCGCCAATAAGTTCTATTATTGTAAAAGTTATGTTCAAAAAGGCGGCTAATCTGACTCTTTTCTCTCTATTTGCCATAACGTTGATTGTATCTTCTATTTGATAAAAACGTATCTGAATTGTGCAAAAAATTGAATTTTGTGATTTGTTTGTGCTTCTTGTTCTTCTCTAAAGGAATCTAGTTCTTCTCTCATTAAAAATGGGATTAGTAACATAGCTGTGATTGGATCTGCCCACCAAGAACCAAATAAAATATTCAATCCCAAACCAAAAAGAACAACAATATCCTGAAGATAACAAATCAAGCTCTCATAAGCTTCTGCTTTTAATTGAATTCCAACAAGCAAACCAGATCCTATTTTTGTCGGTAGTAGTTTGTTTGAGATAATAAAACAAGATCAACAGAACGAAGAACAAGCAGTTATGTTATATAAAAAAGAGTGATAAGCAATCAAATAATTTTCTTAATCTATTTTTAAAAAAAAATATTAGAATTATAGAAAAGTTAAGTGTTTAGGGTGGAGTTATTTTTATGGCTGCAGTTGGACATTGTGTCTCACAAGCTAAACATTGAATACATTCCTGTTCTCTTGCTGGATCAGATTTCTTATCAGAAGTAGGATGCCCTGGATTATCAACCATATCATATAATGAGACTGGACATACTTCAACACAAATTCCATCTCCGCTGCATAAATCCCAATCAACAGCAACATTAGTTCCGTGAATTCCTAGTTTTTTAGGTGGTTCTAAAGGACCCCAAACTTCATGTCCATTATGCTCCTGCACTACTTTTCTTTTTTCTTGAAAGTCAGAATCTATTGGCAAATATTCACCTCCAATTTTTTTACCATTTATAAGAAATATATTAAAACATTTTTAGTAGCAACACATAATTGTATTACAGCATGTTAATGGTCCTGTGCTTGGAGTTCTACAAACAATCTCGCAACCGCAAACATCATAATAGTAAATTGTGTTTTTTTCTGCTTTTTTCATTTTCTTCCTAGTTTTCTTACTCAAATTATTACCCCTTTTTAATAATTGATGAGTTTGCTTTTTAGAAAATTGAATTCATGCTCGCATCAATAAAAGTGGCTTTGTAGCTTCTTGTTTGGATCTCTTCTTAGCTTCTATTTGATCAACTTCTTTCTTTAACAAGCCAATTAGATAGGCAATCTTCTTTATTGATAAAGTGAATATCACCATTAGTAGAACTGAGTTTGATTTTTCTTAACTTATTTGATATTAAAAAAACTCCCCTAATATAACATTGTAATACTGATTTATACGCCTTTCTTTTATGATAAACTATAGATCAACTTTTGCAAAATGAGATAGCTAAAACATCATCCTTACTCCAAGAAACCTCTCTTCCACAAGTATTATTATGACAAACAACAACAATGTTTTCTAACTCTGAAGTGCAAAAAGATTTAAAATCCATAGAAACACCAGTATCAACAATAGCTTTGCAAACTTTACATTTAATTAAAAGATGAGCCAAGACATTTCACAAATTTCTTACATTAGCTAATTCTCTAATTTTAACCTGACTATTTTCTGATTAACTATTGACTTCTTGACCCTTATTCACAGTTAAATAGGAATCAAAGGCTTTTTTGAAGGTCGGTTAGTGGATTTCTCCGGAAATCTTTTTACCTATTTTAACTAGTTTTAAAACAATGCAATCTATTAAATAGATCAATTAAATAAGGTGTAAAAAATAGATTCATTTGATCTAAAGAAAGCATATCGCATAATAAAACCTCATATTAAAAAAACACCTTTAAAGCGCTCTCTTTTTTTCAGTCAATTTTGTGAAGGAAAAGTTTTCCTAAAACTAGAAAATCAACAGATTACAAATTCATTCAAGATACGAGGTGCATTAAACAAAATGCTCCAATTAACTGAAGAAGAAAAAAATAAGGGAGTGGTTACATCCTCTGCTGGAAATCATGGCCAAGCAGTTGGAGTAGGCGCTGAGAAACTTGGTTTAAGAGCAGTTGTTTTTGTTCCCAAGTCAACTCCTAAAAAAAAGATAGACAAAATAAGAATTTGTGATGTTGAGCTTTTAATATGTGGAAAAAACTTTAAGGAAACTGAGAGTGAAGCGATTTCTTTTGCAGAAAATAATGATATGACATATATTTCTCCTTATAATGATGAGCTTGTTGTTGCTGGGCAAGGAACAATTGGGTTAGAAATATTGGAGGATCTATCCAAATTTGATATTATTTTGGTTCCAGTTGGTGGAGGTGGTTTAATTTCAGGTGTTGCTTTGGCTTTGAGAGGTAGAAATTTTGATGTTAAAGTTATTGGTGTTCAATCAGAAGCTTCTCCTGTAATGTATGAATCACTAAAAGCTGGAAAAATTGTTGAGTTGCCCATAGGTGATTCTATTGCTGACGGTATTTCAGGTGGGGTTGAGAAAGGATCGATTACTTTTAAATTATGTCAAAGATTTGTGGATGAGATTTTATTAGTTTCGGAAGATTCGATTAAAGAGGCTATTAAATTGTTATGGGAAAATGAAAAAGAGATTTCCGAGGGTGCAGGAGCTGTAGGACTTGCTGCTATACTTAAAAATAAAAATCGTTTTAAAAATAAAAATACTGTCACTGTTGTAAGTGGAGGAAACATTGATGATAATATTTTCCAAAATGTTATCAAAAATTAAGTTGAAATCCAGCTTTCGCCTATTATTTATTTGAATTGAGTATCCTAGCAACCATCTTTTTAGCAACAGTTCAGTTTATTTCCATAATTTACGTTTTTTAAAAATCTTCGCAGCTTCCAAATCTTCATTTTCCAATTCCTCGACAATTGCTTTCTTAATCATAGCTTTAGAAACTGGCTGATCCAATTTACAAAGCCTATACTGAACTCTTTCAATAATCTCTCTTGCTAGCTTACGATCCACTCCAACATTAATTAAGGAATCTAATACTTTGCTTATTTTAAACTCCTCAATTACTCCTGATTCGCACTCTACACTTAAGGCAGGCGGCTTTGGAACACTTATAGGCAAAGCAATAACCAAATTTGCTTTGCTATTTCTCATNTTTTCTAGATTTTTTGGATCCGAAAATATTGTTATTATCTTGTTTTTTTCATCTATCCCTTTAACTTCAATTCTTTCAATAATATATTGATTATTTAGAAAAATTGTTACAAAATCGCCTATAGCCAATTTAGAAGGTAATAATTCACATTCTATTGGTATGGCAATTTTTCCAGTAGGTAAAATAATACTTAATCCCTCTTCTTTTGCTGATACAGAGAAATGTGTAATTTTGCCATCTTGAGTAATTTCTATTTCTGCATCTCCTAATCCCCAATCTGTTATTAAGCGTCTTTTTACTCGTTTCACAATAGCTTCTGGGGGAAGATCCGCGGGTAGTGTGAATTCTCTTTCTGATAATTCTGCTTTTAGTGAATCTGGAACTTTTGGTTTTGATGCAATATCAAATATTAGTCGTTCATGGGGGAGTTTGATTATAGTGAAGTTTTTGTCAGCGGCTCTGATTCCTCTGATCCTATCTATTCCCTTTTTTGGAATATTTTCTGAGATTTTGTCGCCAGTATTTACTGCCCACACAACAAAAATAAGCACTATTAGAATGGTAATTACACCTCCTAATGAGGGCTGTTGGAATATGTCTAGTAGACCTCCTGTGAATCCCCAAAACCCCAGTCCAAAGGCTATTCCGATGAATGTTGGTATTTTTTCGTTTGTGAAGAATCTATAGAAAAATGCTAGTAGCAAGACTATGAAGAATGCTATTGTTCCTGAAATTAATCCATCTAGTAATCCTGCTAGAATGTCTTGTAACATTTTGATCATTTTTTATTGATTGATATTGTGTTATACTTTTAATATTAATCAAATTAACGGTTTTTACTTTTGGATTTTTTTCTTCTTTCTCATTTTGCAGCCTTTTCTTGAGTGCATAAAAATTAGAAAAATAAATTTATTCAATAGATTCTTATCTATTTCTCAAAGACCAAAAACTAGAATAGAATCTAAGAGGAATAGGAAAATGCCTGATTCATGTTAACACGAAGATAACATATGAGAGGTTTATAACATAACGACAAACACACTTTATAATACGAGTTGGCGAGTGATTGCGGGTCTTAAAGATCTTGATAATTTCGCTGTTACTTTAGAGTTTGCTGAGAAGATTATTTCTGGTTTTAGTGGTTGTAATAATTATTGGGGACAGTACAAGATACATGGTGTACAATTTCGAATATTGGGTGCTCTTGCTAGTACTCTCAAGATGTGCCAAGATCAACAAATGTCTCTTGAAGCTGAGTTTTTGGTGAAGCTTACAAAGGTGTTTAGCTTTCGTGTTAACGGTGATCGGCTTGAGCTTGATAGCAAGCAGGGCAAGATTCTTCTCGTGCTAAGGCGTACTGGAGTTGAAGATCTGCTTGGAAAGTGGCAGGTGATTAGTATTCATTTGCCCAAGAGAAAGGCAATTGTGAGCGTTAGCGATGTTCTGTACTTAACCTTTAGAAAGGATTTTGTTCAAGTTAGTGCTGGATGCAATACATTTAGAGGAGTATGGGGTTTAGAAGGAAGGATATTGTATTTAGGTCCTTTAACTACTACCTTAAAAGAGTGCGAGGAAACCGCGATGGTGCAGGAGAAGGCGTTGCTAGATGCCTTAAATTCTGTGGTAGGTTGGAGATTAGCTGGTAATAATCTCTTCCTTTTGCGAAGTGATGGAGGCATTGCAGTATCATTGCTTAGGTCAAATAAAGCCTAAACGAATTTGTGATACAATCAGCTCACACAGTTGAAGAAGCGAAAGAAATAGGAAAAGTTGGTTTTGAACCATTTGTTATAATAAATGGTATATGCTTTTCCGTAAACGAAAATAAGTAACATGCAGTAAGAATGTTACCAGATCAACAAAAACTCCATCAAAATGCCCGAGATGAAGTAACCCATTTAGGATTGTGTAAATTCTTATTACACACCGCTATCTTTTCCCATTTTTAGATTCTATATAATAAATCAAGAAAGAATAGAATAAGTTAATTATAGTTTATAAAGGAACTGTTATTGAAGAAAATTGTAATTTTCTCCTTTTTCGTTTGTCTTGGGTATTGTAATTGTGAATTGTGCTCCTTTACCTTGTTTTCCTGTTTCTTTTATTATCCAATTATATGAATCACAAATTTTTCGAATTAAGAACAGTCCATACCCAGTTCCTTTTCCATAACCTTCCTTGAAAATCTTCTCCTTCTCACCCTCTGAAATTCCATTACTATTATCTTCATAAATTAATGAAAGATTGTTGTTTCCTTCTGTGTAATAAAGCTTGATTTGATCAACATTTTTAGCATACTTTATGGAGTTATCTAAAAGGTTATAGAACACTTGTATTAACAAGGAATCTGCCATAACTTCTAAATTATCACATTCATTAACAAGATTTATTCCATCTAAACCTGAAAGCAACATCCTTGCTTCCTTAAGACTAAAACCTACATTCACAAAGGACATATCTTCCGGACCTAACTTTTCATAATTCTTAGCAAATTCAAAAATCTTATCAGTTTGGTTTATAGCAGATTCAATACTCTTCAAATATTCTGAGATAATTTTATTGTTTTTTACTCTCTTCTTAGCTAAATGAACATTGTTTCTAATGATGGAGATCTTATTGCTTACATCATGTCTTGTTAGCTTGCCAATTACATCCAACTTTTCATTAACCAAAGCCAAGTTATCAGAAGCGCAATCAAAGCATTATCAACTTTTTTCCGATCAGATAAGTTCCTACCTATTGCACATATCCAATTTTTACCCTTAGGACTCTTTACAAGAACACCCACATATTCAAAGGGAATGCACTTACCATCTTTAGTCATAAGAGACATTTCTAATCTGTCTCTCCCATTCATGATAATCTTCTTTATTGTTTCTTTTGATCTCTTTAGATCCTCTTCAGAATAGTAACTTGTAGGAGCCTTCAATGATCTAATTTCCTTATTATTATAACCTGAAATTTTTTTGAAAGCAGTGTTCCATTGTATTGCTTTTCCAGTTTCAGGGTCAAAAATGAAAAAAGTATCGTCTATTTCATTTATAACATTGTCAATAAAATATTTTTGAGATCGGAAATTATCTTCTGCTTTTTTGCGTTCGGTTATATCTAATAGAATTGCTTGAATCCCGATATTCTTTTGATCTTTTTTAATATAGCTTAAGTGTGCTTCACCATAACGCTGAGTTCCATCTTTTCTATAGTAAACAAATTCAAAGGGTGGTGGTAGTTTTCCTCTGAGGAAACCAGTGAAAATTTTTATGTATTTAGGCATATCTTTTGTTCTGAGAGTTCCAAGCTTTGTGAAGTGTTTTCCAACAATTTCATCTTCAGAGAAACCAGTCAAGTTCAAAAAAGCTTGATTTACTGAAGTTACTCTACCATTCATTCTTAGAGTTGCAATACCTGAAGGTGCTCGCTCAACAATATTTCTGTATTTTTTCTGATTTTTTTAGGATTTCTTCGGTTTTTTTTCGTTCTGTGATATTTCTGATTACTGCCATAGAAACAGGTTTTCCTTTGTATTGAATAGAGGCTGTATGTATTTCTAATATTATTTTATTTCCATTCTTTTTAACAACTGGAATTTCATACACAGCTGGAATTGTATTTCCAGCCATACGTTTCTTATATCTATCCATCAGCATCTCTCGATTTTCATCAGAATTAATTTCTCAAATTCTTTATCTATTAACTCCTTTTGCTCATAACCAACCATTTCTCCAAGACTTTTGTTTGCAAATTTAATTATGTTATCTTGAAGAATAGCAACTCCATCTGCAGCTCTTTCGATTAAAACACGATATTTTTCTTCACTCTCTATAAGCAATTGTTTTGATCTGTGTTTTTCCACTTCTTGAATAATAGCGTAAGCAAGTTCGCCATAGACTGTCTCTGGTTTTCCAATTTTATTGATATAACGGTTTGCTCCCAAGTTTAATGCTTGAATTGCAACTTCTTCTCTTCCTTTTCCTGTAAATAAAATGAATGGAATAGTGTTGTCTTTTTCTTTTAGTTCTTTTAAGAATTGTAAACCATTTTTTACTGGCATTTGATAGTCTGAAACTACAACATCAAACTTTTTTTTATTCAGTTTAGAGTATGCTTCTTTTACAGAGGATGCCAAGTCTACTTGGATTTGTCCTTGATTTTCCAAGATTTCTTTTGAAACTTTAAAGAATCCAATTTCATCATCAATAAATAAGACATTAATAGGCTTATCTTTGGTGAATCTTTTTTTATCAGTTTTTGTTGATTCAAGACGCTCTTTAATTAATATTACCGATTTACCACCTTTTTGGATTACAGATTCTGTATCTATCCATGCATATTTACTTAAAAATAGTTACTTACAAAAAAGAGATGGAACAAAAACAAAACAAATAAAATACATCATTTATGGACGAGATGAGGTAATCTATGCCGTTTGGGGATATCTGCCAGAAACAACCCCCATTTTTTAATTAAATTTTTAAACAAATTACTTAACATATAAACATATGGCAAAAAAACCAATCGATGAATCTTCATTATTAAATCAAGAACTTAGGAAATTAAAAAGATACAAGATTATTGTGTATGTTATATTATTTGTCATATTTGCTTTGGCTGGTGTTATATATTCTATTTTAGAAATTAATTTCTTATTAGGACTTATAACTATCTTGATTACTGGAGTCATTATTTCGTTAATTATAGACAAATTTTTTGAAAAACAGAAAAAAATCCTTATGCACAAATATGGGATAAATGAAAAAACAGGCACACATAACCACAAAAAGATCCGAACCAAAGAAAAAATTGAAGATAAAATAGAAAGACTTGAAAAAGAAATCGAAAAACTAAAAAAAAGAACAGAAAAAACAGCTTGAATAAGAATCTCTCCAATTCATGGTTAAATTTAAAACCTGTGTATTTGAGATGCTTTCTTATACCATAATTCAGTTAGCAAAACTTTTTTGAACTATAGAATAAGCATTTTTTGATATACCAAAAAAAGGTAAAACAAGTTTTCATAGTTAAAAAAAAGGAGTAACAAGTATATGCCAATCCTTTTTTGCGTATACAAACTTAAAGACAAAAAAATGACTACAGAATATGACAAATATCTTGTTGACACCAAGGTTCCAGGAATAAGAGGGGCTCCTTGGTGTACTGCTTTTCATACTTGGAAGGTAGAAAATGTTCTTGCACCTGCTGTTTCTGAACCAGTTGGAGCTTTACCTTCAGAATCACCTTATAGTTATATTGCTAAGATGGAAGTTTCTGATTTGAATGTTATAGTGGAGTTTCTTGGAACGGAGGATGGCAAAAAATTCATGGGGTCTTGGAGTGTTTATCTTGATCCTACAACTATTTTTACAATGTGTCGCAATATGGAGTAGAAACGAAGTTTCACTACACACTAACAATCTTCCCTTTTTTCATTACCTAATGATCCCAGCAAACACTTTTTAAACCACAAAAACACGCAAATAAAAAATCAATAGCCGAGATGAGGTAGCCTATTTTCAAAAAAGTGGCATTTTCAATATCACTCGTAATCTTTCCCCATTTTTAGAGATTCTGTGAATTTGATTATCGAACCATCTGTGTTGAGATGATATTAAGCTAATTTATAAATAGAAATTTGTTAGCCGAGTATGGTATGCTATCTTTATTGTATTTTTTAAAATATTTTTTTGTTAATTTACGAACCTTTTTTTCATCATCTGCATATTTTAAATGCAGAAGTTCATGAATCAAAGCAGCTAAGCCACGGCTTTTTATGTATGAAAAAAGTATTTGTTTTCCAAATCTAAATGCAATTTTTAGGCATAAGTTTCTATTTTTAGGAAAAATTTTGATTTCTCCTTTTTGATTACATTTTCCTATTAGCCATTGACCTTTTTTATTTCTGACTGGAAATACCCTAATGCTTATCTGAATTATTTTATTTTCAGGAATTTCTTCTTTTTTTAGGATATATTTGATGAATTTCTGATATTTTTCTTTGGTAATTAGTTTGAGAGTATATTCTGAGTATTTTTTATAGAAAACAAGATCATTATGTACTATTTGGTTATTTTGAAGTTTTGCTTCTATTATTGTTTTGCTGGTTAACAACAAATGAACCTCTGGAATAGCGTCATCTGAAGAATTTCAAAGTAATAATTAATTATAAAAAATGTAATTTCGCTATATTAAGATTAGGTTGCTAAAAATAAGTTTTAGAATATATTCTTGATTAATTTTTTGATGCTAGAATGTCTGTAATAATTAGGATTGACCCCACTTGCATTTTAATTAGTCTTTGGATAGGGATTGGTTCAAATTGAGCTTTGAGATTTATTTTTTTTATCTGCTTTGAGATCTTTATGTCAATTTGTTTCAATAGCTTCAATATTTTAGCATTTTTTTCAGTATCATATATGTTTTTCATTATTCGCCAAATCTGTCCTAATCGAATCAAATTCTCCATATGAACCATTACATTATTTTCAAATAGCTCAAAATTTGTAGCATTTCTGTCTTCAATTGATCGAATTTTTGTTGTTTCATAATTTAATGACATTTTTGTGTTGGCAATAGTTTTTAATACTGAATTTAAAAGCAAGTAATTAGCTGAGTTAAAAAAAGGCTCAATTTTTTTTAAAATATCTACACAATATTGAACATTCTTGGTTTTTGTTAATTCACTTTTTTTAAGCAATTTTTTTAGCTCAATCTTAGATGTATTATTGTCTTTTTTTATTGATGAACTAAAAAGCGGCACTTCACAATTAAAACTAAATCCTCCAATTCTATCCAAGTACCATTCATCACTACAAGCTCCTCTTCTAATAGTAAAGAGTTTTTCTGGTTTATATCTTTGATAAAAATCAATATAATCCCTTAATCCATACATCTTATAAAAACCTGGAGAAAAACTCTTGCTGAATAATACGTCAGGATTTGAAGAAGAAAGGGGCATCTTAAGTGAATTAGATAATTTTCTTAACCGCAGGTACGCTTCTGGCAAATCCTCGCTAAAATAAAAGTATGTATTATAAAACCCGGAATGGTGAAGATTACATAACAAGTCAGGTTTTTCGTTTTTAATAACTTCTAATATAGCTTTAGATTCAGGTCTTGAGTGAACCCATTTATAATCTTGATATTCAAATGGAAAAGTCCATTCATATTGTTCTTCTGTAGATTCTCTATAATAGAATTTTGCCGTTTTTTCGAGTGAACTATAATTATGAAACCAACCTTCGTTCATTGTCATTCCTCGTTGTTCTAGAATCGGTATAATTAGCCATCTCCACTCGAAAAACTGAGCCTTAGGATGATTTGCCATCCAATTAATAAGGTGAATTGTAACTAAACTACCCAGAGGTTCATCACTATGAGGCACACCAATTATTAAAGCTGTTTTTTTTCCTTTACCAAACGTATACATTCTAAGAGGTTTATTATCTGCTGTTTTGCCAATTATTAATTCTTTGATTATTTGCGATTTCCTGAAAGTTTTCAGAATATTTTCAATTTCTTTTATTTTCAAGAATCTATTATATTGTGGAACATCCTGGAGTATTTTATTGAAGTAAGTCTGTATCAAATTTGAACTTCAACACCCAATCCAGGTTTTTCTGAAGGAATTATATAACCTTCTTCATACCTAGGTCCACCTTTTGCCACATCATTATCAAAATCTAACACTGAGTCCAAATCAGCATATTGAACATTTTTAAAGCCGCAAGCGAAATGAACACCAGCCGACATTGCAGCCATGGATTCGTTCATACATCCTACCATAATAGGTACTTGTGCAATTTCTGTGATTATATTTGCTTTAATAGCGTTGGATATTCCTCCGATCTTCATTAGCTTAATGTTAATCATGTCAGCAATTTCAAGTCTAACTAGCTTAATATTATCTCTTAACGTTAGAGCTGTTTCATCAGCCATAATAGGCACTGAACATTGATTTGTAACATCCTTTAAAGAATAAAGATAATTTGCCTTTGTAGGTTGTTCAAAGATTTCAATTGTAATATCTTCTTTTTCTAAAGTTTTTACTAGTTTTAATGCATCTTCAACCGAATAACCCTCATTGGCATCAAGTCTAATTCTAACTTTTTTGCCAATTGCTTCATGAATAGAAGTGATGTTAATAATATCCTGGTTTATGTTAAATCCACATTTAATCTTAATTGATTTAAAACCTTCAGATTCAATTTTTTTTGCTTTTTCTACCATTAATTCAGTAGGATTTAATCCAATAGTAACTGATGTTAAAATTTTTTCTCTATATCCCCCTAATAACCTAAATAAAGGCATGTTTGATTTTTTTCCTAAAATATCATAGAGAGCTATATTTATTCCAGCCTTCAAAGAAGGATTTCCTTTTAGATTTTCCTCCATAATAGAATTTAATAGATTAATTCTTGTTGGATCGGCTCCAATTAAGGTTTTCTTTGCCATATTAAAATTAGTGAGTACAGTTTTTTTTGTTTCTGAAGTGACTATGTCAGGAGCTGCACATCCCCATCCAACTAATTCTTCATCAGTTTCTAAACGAATGATAATATTATCTGCAACTTCAATTGTTTCATTAGAAATCGAAAATGGTTCTTTTAATTTCAATTCTATTGGAATTGCTTCTATTTTAATAATACGCATTTTTGGAGAAATCCTCCATGCTTTAATATTTGTTCTATTGTTATAGAAAGCTATATCAACTATAGCAGTTCTATAAGTTGGCTCTAAAAGAATTATGCAGAAGTAGTTAATTAACAATATATGATATTAAAATAAATATTATCCATGATTGATTTTGGTGATTATTTATTTGATTTGAATTAAACATGAGAAATTCTTAAAATAAATGATTAGATAACGGATTGAGAATATGATGAATGAATATCCTTCTGGGATCTATTTAGCCAAGGTTAGTGAAATTAATTCAATATATGCTATTGAAAAAAAATGTTTTCCTAGTAGGGTTGCTTATTCAAAATCACAGCTAAAAAGATTAATTTTGGATAATAATAGTATATGCTTAGTTGAAAAAAATGATGAAATAATACGCGCATTTATTATCATTGCCTATGATTTTGATTCATTAATTGGTCATATTGAAACAATTGACGTCGACCCTGATTATCAAAAGCAAGGAATAGGATTGAAGCTTCTTAAATCGGCAGAAATTGATATGAAATTAAAAGGTGTTGGTTGGTCTCAATTAGAAGTTTCTGAAGGAAATAGCTCAGCGATAGAGCTCTATAGAAAATCAGGATATAAAGTTAAAGAAAGAATTGCTTATTACTATATATTTAACCATTATAACACTAGAGCTGCCTTAAGAATGATTAAAACTCTTTGATATATTTAGGTTGAGGACTATTTATCCATGTTTCTTTTTTGATAATTGAAAATCCTTTTGTGTATTTTTTAAGAATATTAATAATTGATAATCTAAAATGAATAGGAATTAATTCTAAATCACTTGCATTTCTGTGAATATGAATAGTTTCAATATGATTTATTTTGTTATTCTTTAAATTTGGTGACATTTTTGAAAGAAAAAGCGCAAAATTTTTTTCATCTTCATCCAGCTTGAGATTTCCTTTGACGAGAAGATTGGGTAACAGAGCAACATTTTCTTTGGTGTAACCTAGAAGTTTAGGGTTCACTTTATTGGCTAATAAGAATAATAGAATTCCTTGACACTTAGAACATTTTCCGCAAGGCAGCAATTTTTTATTGTGAAAATGGCAACTATGGCAAGATCTTTGTAGCTGAGCTAATTTAGGGTATCTGCTTGTTAAAATTCTCTCTACAATTAATCCTGATATTGACCTTACCAAACTCCATTGTCTTAATCCTTTAATTCTCTTGGAAAACCATCTTTCCATTCTTAAGTCAAAATCTTGGCTTTGATCATAAATACCAAAGAAATGTTTAATTCCTTTAAAGTATGGAGCTGTACGGGGATCGTCAAACTCGCTTCCAATCAGTATATTTCCAATATTTCGTTTTATAAAAATTGGGAGAAGCAAAAACACATAGAATGGAAAAATACTTAATCTTATTGGATAAGTGTCAAACCATATCTTCCTATGATCTTTTCTAATGATTCTCATGTGATCTAGCATAAATGTGTATAATCTATCAACATTTGTCCAAACTCTCTCTGTATTAGGATCGATTTCTATGAATTTTCTATAAGCTGGAAGGGCAGTTCGCCAATGACCACCACTTTCATTAACATATAATGGATGCACTTTTGCTCCAATTTCCTTAAGAATTCCATATGTTAGAAGACTTTCTTTTCCTCCGCTAGAAAGTAATCCACAGGAATTTTTATTGAGGTCCTCTTTAATCATTTTATCAACATCTAAACCTGTGTGGACAATATTAGTTTGAAAAAATGTCTTCCAGTTTGGGATACTATTTGCAATTTCAAACTGTTGAATTATGTATGGATTTTTTATTCTTAAGAATTTATTAACTAAAATATCTTTTGAAAATATTTCCAGTAAATCCCTAATTAGCGAGTAATCGGCTTTTGTGATTCTAAAATTTAATTTTATTTTTTTTGTAAAAAGACCATAATTTAATAATGGCATAACAGAAGCCATCTGAATTAAAGGCTGAGATTCGTATAATAATAAATTATCATATTTCGCGAATAGATTAAATTCGCTCTTTTGTTTATTAAGATCAAAAATTATAATTTTTGTTATAAATCTTTTATTTTTTATAGCTGGTTCAGATATTTCGATTTTTTCAAAACACTGCAAATTAGTTGAATTAGACTTTGAGTTTTTCAATTTTATCCACTATTTTTGAAACACCATCAGTTATCGGATCTTCAATAGGAACTTTAAATTTCTCATACATCTTTATTTTGATCTGATTTATTCTTTCCAAAGTTAGGCCTTCATGATTTATACCTATTCCTAATAGAGGACGTTTAGATAATAGCCTGGCAATCTTTATCACTCGACTAGGATTAGGCATTGGAAAGCTTGGAAATCCATCTAGATGTGGTCTGCCTGGAGCATCTTGTAAAATAAATCCATGAATCTGTCCTGCAGCCATAATCTCAAATCCTCCTGGAAAGAATGGATGAACAAGACTTCCTTGTCCCTCAATTATTATAAATTCTGGTTTTTGATCTTTCCATGATTCAATTATTGCTCCTTCGATTCCTCCGGATACAAAATCATTAATCATAGCGTCTAAAACTACACCATGGAGCCATCCTTGCATCCATCCAGTTTGTCCAGTAAAAATCATATCAGCAGATCTTCCCCGGCGTTTTAATTCATTTACTAATAACACTGATGTTGTTCTTTTTCCAATAGCAGAGTCAGTACCCAAGCTAGCTATTCTGATAGATTTAACCTTGCTTATCTCGCCTGTATAAAAACGCTTATAGTCTCTGAATATTTTTCGTACATCAATTATTTCACAATTATTTTTTTCTGCTATTGAAGAATATCTTGTATTTTCTGAGATAAATTCATGTAAACCTGAAATTACATTTAAACTATGTGATAGAGCCCATTCAACAGCTTTATCATATCCTTCAGGTAGATTACCTCCTTCAGATACTGCTCCAATGATAAATACTTCTGGCTTTGTCTTAAGATATGCTTCTTCTAAACTTGAAAATAAAGGAATATTTCTCTTTTTTCCATCAAGTATTTCTCCTGCATCTCCATTTGGCGCTTTTGAGTCTATCACTCCTAAAATATCAAATCTAGTCGTATATCTTACTAATCCGTGCGCTGTTTTTCCATTAGCTGAAAGATACTGTTTTTCACAATAAATTATTGCTTTTCTCTTAGGCAAGATTACGCTTTCCTTCCTGTCAAAATTACAACGAATCTGTCTCCTGGAAAAGGTTGTTTTTTATGCCGATCCATTAGGGCAATTAGACCTGCAGTTGAGGCAGGAAGAACGCTTAACCCTTCCATCTCTCTTAATAGTTTAGAATATTCTCTCATTTTTTTATCGGTTGCAAAAGCTGCCCAACCACGGGTATCCCTTATTATTGAAAGCGCATATTCCCCATCTATTGAGCGCCAATTAACGAGTGGTTCATTAATCGATGTGTTTCTAATCCTTTCAGGCAATAAATCAACACATTTTGGAGTATTTTTTACAAAAGCTTGCACTATTGGGTTCATTCCATATGAAGATCCGGCGATAAATTGTGGAATTCTAGATGTTTTTCCTCTATTATATAGGCTTACAAACCCGCGATATATGCCTGCCAATGTTGATCCATTTGAAACTGGCACAGCTACTGCTAATGGAGCATCGCGAAGTTCGTCATATATTTCATAGGCAATTTCGCCATAAGCTTTCAATTGTAAATTGATATTGGATCCGCCTGGATTAGCATCATAATAATCATTTTTTTCTGCTTCTAATTGACATATTTTCACTGCTTCTTCATAATCTCCAGGAACACGAACAATTTTTGCTCCATACTTCGTCATTTCTTTAATTCTATTTGTGTGATAATTTGATGGAATATAAATTAAACCATCTAATCCTGCCAGAGAGGCTGCTAAAGCTATAGAAGCTCCATAATTACCGCAGGAGGCGACGGCAATTTCCTCATAGCCTCTTCTTAGAGCATCTAATGCTTGGGCAAAAGCAATACGATCTTTTTGAGTGCCGGTAGGATTTCCTCCTTCAAATTTTAAGTAAATTTGTCTTAAACCGATTTCTCGTTCAATATTTTTGCCTCTCGTTAAATTCGTATCGCCAATTTCTGAATCAATAATTATTTCAAAACTCTCTAGTCGCTCTTCTAAAGTTCTTGTTTTATCAATTACAATTTTTCTAAGAGAATCCAATTCAGGAGTAATTGTTGGTATTTGGGAAGTAGCTCCATCCAATAAAGAAAAGAAGTTATTTTTTTCTCGCTCTTCTTGCAATTTATTCAGTTTTTCTAATGGCTTCTTTTTGTTTTCTTTAACCATAAATAATAACCTAAGTATTTAATCCGCCTAATACTCAGAGGATTATTAAATTTATCGTTAAGTGAATAGCTATAAATTAAGGAAAATAATATATTTTTTGATAAAAAAAATATTGTGAGAAAATAAGAATCTAGATGAGTTTTGTTTGTCTTAATCCTCGTATTCGTCTTCTGGCCATTCTTCGTCTATCCATTCTTCTTCCTCTTCTTCAAAGATCATAAGCCATGACCTCCTTGTATGGTGTGCATCCACACTAGAATATACTCTTTTTTTTATAAAAAAAAGCTTAAAAAATTCTTATTTAGGCAAATATTCCTAGAAAAAAGCCACATTTTAATCATATATATAAAATTGTAGTTTTTAATATAATAATTACCTAATTAATTACATTTATTATACATAATCAATTCAAAACTAAACGAAATTGTTTTTTCAGGTTTTTTACCTATAAAAATTTTTGTGAATAGTTTTCCAATATTGAAAAGAGGAATATTTTTATAAGGATTAGCCAAATGGCATAAAATTGACAGGCGATGAGAAATTGCCTAAGACAAAGAAAGAA
>JGI2160J19893_10000277_pt1 | contig 17638 bp, 16 predicted proteins | sample DeeMarSeWOR28_12_FD_19893 | JGI IMG/M metagenome (IMG submission 19893)
GGTTTCATAAAAATGGGTAACAAAAAAAATGGTCAATTTTAATTATGGAGGCATAGCCGAAATCGAACATTGCGATTCCAAATTTAAACATTGCTTCATACGCAACATATTGGGGGTCGGCTATGCCACAAATTTCTCTATTCTATGATTAGATATTGTTACACAACCTCTAGTTGGGAGGGGTCGCCGGGAATGATACAATCACCTCTATTTCATCTGGGTTCGAATTATGAAGGCTTCATTCGGCAGTCTGAATTGACCATATCCTTATATTCAGCTTTAGTGATATCATGAAAAAGCAACCGCCCAGATATCTTTGGCCGGTACTGATACTATGATATGGTATTAGCAATTTTTATGAAATAATGGTGAGTTGGAGCATCAAGGGATCATATGAGGTAAGAATCACGTTGATCAATCAGGGAGACCTGCCTTGTGGAGGGCTTCGATGTACCTATTTGCTACATCTTGATTCTTAAAAGGCATAGTCCTCACATAGTTTCCAGTCGAAAACTTCGGATTCATTTGAAGAATTTTTTTTGAGGTTTTGATATAGAAACCGGTCAATACGATAATACAGTTTTTATTTTTACATCGGAGAGCGGCTCGGCATGCACCGATGCCTTTGACACCGTTTTTTTGGAGCGGTTGTATCTAAAGTTGTGGATGAAAACCAATGGCTACAACCGGGATAATTAAGACCAGCCGGAGTGATGGATTCTCCGATCATCCCTGAAGACAAGGCCTTCCCCACTAAATAAAGTTTGTGTCTTTTAGTTTGGTTTTGAAACCATTTCTGAAAGTTGCTTTTTCATGTCCCTGGGGACAGAGTCTTCAATATCAACGAGATCTACCTTTGGGACACCGCCAAAGACTTCATAGGCTCGATTAAGAACACGGTCATCCCAGATGCTGTTTAGATCATTTCGAACCAGTTTTTGAGCACCCAAAGCATCACCAAATCCTCCTAAAAGTTTGACTACCACACGGTTGGCAGTGCTGACCATAAACTGCTTTTTATAGGGATCCTTTGAACCTTTCTCTTCTTCCTCAGACATGCCAAATCTGTTTTTGAGTAACCATGCAAGGGAAACCATATCATGGGCAACAATATTTTCTGAGGCGATGACAAGACCTGTTTCAGGCTCCACAACAAACCCCTTATCAGGTCCAAAGGTAGTAAGAATCTTGGTTCCGATGGTCAAGACAAGCCGCTGTTTATCGCGTAAAGTTTTCACAGTGTTCGCGTCAGCAGTCTTTTCCTGGATGGTAGACGCATACTTGTGATATTCGAGACGGCTGTCCGTCCGCCAGTATCCTACTGCGTTCTTCATCCCCAGGCTGCTTCCTAAAAGTACATGTCGGCCGCATCTGGGCATGAGGATGATATGATCTGTCTCTTTTAGAATCGTGGGCATCATAATACCCTTGTTCCAGTGGGCAGAATCAATCGGCTCATCCTCAAAAAAGGCGTTCCATCCTTCTTCTTCCGGGAAATACAGCTCTGCACCTGCCTCGAGTGCCGCCTTTGCCATTCCACTTCTATTCATGAGTTCCCTGGAACTACCTTTCAGATTCTCCCTTGAGAGCTTAACATGCTCCACTCCGGACATATCACTAACGATGACCTTGCCCGCCCCTTTTTCCTTCAGGAGTTCCACCACAGCCCTTATACCCTCAGGATTTGTAGTGGCCGGATAGGGATTTCCGGAATTCAATGCCGGTTTGATAAACACGGAATCTCCTCTGGAGAGCCAAGAGAAGTCAGTTGCAGCCCTCGCAGAATTTTTTACAGCCTCAATTAGCACACGATTTTCAGAACCTTTTTTGACGCCTGTCAGACAGACTTTGGTGGAGAAGTTTTCAATCAAATTTTCCAATGCCCCATGCGTGACTCTCCAAGGAAAGACAGCTCCCGTTGCAGCTATGGCCATGAGTTTGAGAAACTTTCGTCTATCCATATCTAAAGAATCTAAACAGCGGCCGTTTTTCATATATTATTCCTCCAATTCAAAGCTGATTAGCACAGGAACGACAATAAACATGATCTGCTTTTTCACCCACCTTAAATATTCATCGCTTTTCGGGTCCATACCCTGGATCTCAGCATGGTATTCTCTTGCCCCTATCAGGTTTATCATCAGCAAACTAATGCATCTAAGAAATGAAAGAGTCTGTTTAGGCTTAATGTTGAAACGGCGCCGTCTGCTGAATCCATTAGCCCACATATGAAAGATATCCTGAATGAGCTGATAACCGGGTACCATTCCTCCTTTTTTAACGGACTGGGTCATGTTTAGTAATATGATCCTGAACATTTCAGGATGTTCAAAATGGAAACCTAATGCCCTGTCCAGATATGTAGACACCCCGTCAACCAGTCCTATTTCCCTGAGACCAAAAAACCAGTCCGGCATTGCCAGTCTGTGCTGTTCAATCAAATCTTTCAGTACTGTTTCAAAAAGGGCAGCCTTGGTTGAAAAATAATAGATGATAAGGGGATGATCGACGCGCGCCTCATTTGCAATCATGCGCATACTGGCTGTCGAATAGGGATAATGGCAAAAGATCTTTTTTGCAGCTTTTAAAATCTTCTCTTTCTTGGGCTCCTTAGCCGCCTTGCTCTTTGAAGGACTTTTTTTAGTTGTTGTTTTCATGGAATATGATTTTAAGGTTCCGTGTTGGTAAAGTCAATATTTTTTTACCGAGCGGTAAAATTTTCTTGACTTTAAAATTACTGCAGATTATATATTTTACCATATGGTAAAATATTTTACTGCAAGAAGTTAACCTTACAAATGGATTCGCTTATGAAAAAATATACTGCGACACTGATAAGCATTCACAGTGTTCTAATGGCGATAAACTGGAAAGGAAAGAATTAAGAAATGAAACCTCTAAGGATAATTCTCATATGCTTGGCATCAATCATAGCATTAGTGATAATATTTCTTTTTATTATCGCCCCGATCCTGACCCAACCCAAAAAAGAACTTTCACCGCTGGCCCAGCTATGGCTAAATAACGGTAAATATATAAGCTGGCGGTCAACACTGGAAGAAAATAAATCCTTTGGAGAACTCGACATCTTCACCATACAGAAAGGAAACCCGGAAAATCCTGCCATTCTGATGATTCACGGCTATCCCACCAGCAGTTTTGATTTTTTCGAGCTTTTCGAGCTTTTGAGCAATGATTACTACGTATGCGCCCTTGATACCCCTGGATATGGGCTAACGGATAAACCCCGGGATGGTTATGTCTACTCCATCGAAGACGACGCCCGTTTAGTGGACTACTATATCCGTGATATTCTGAAACTCAATTCCCTCGCCTTGTACACCCATGANAAGGGAGACAGNGTGGGNTTGGCGCTATTAAAACTGTACACCCAGCAAGATGAATATAAGATTACCCATCACTTTATCACCAATGGGAATATTTACCTTCCATTGGCTGATCTGACGAATATACAGTTGCTTCTTTTGAATAAACGAACCGGTCCTTTTATTACCCGTTATATCAATGGAAAAAGATTTGCAAAGGGCATGAACACTCTTGCGCACTCGATTCCCGAGCCTTTAGAAAAAGTGGACGCTGTGGCATCTAATATTGATTATCAGGACGGTGGAAAAGTGCAGCACAGTATCATACAATACCTGAATCAGAGACATAAACACGAAAATGAATGGCTGGCAAATCTTCAGAAGAGCATCGTTCCCACCACAATTATATGGGGAGTTGATGATCCTGTAGCCCCTTTGAAGGTCTCTGATTTTGTATGGAATAAAATTCTCAAAAATCGGCAAACCAAAGCCTGGTACTGGAAACTGCCGATGGCAAACCACTACCTACAGAATGATCAACCGGAGGTCATAAACTTGATTATAAGACAAGCCCTTGGAGAGCAAGTTGATTTTAGCAGGATTGATCAGGACATCAGACCCGTTTTAGTGAATAGATAGAGAAAACAAGAGGTATGTGAATGAAAAAAAAGCGAATTATAATTGTTTTAATTGCCCTTATCATAATTGGGGTATCGGTCAGGCTCGGATTGCCGGCTGCAATGAAAGTCATGGGCCTGCACCCGGATTACGTGGGGCAAAGGTACCTCCTGCCCGAGGGAAAGGCGCTGATTATCTCCACCAGCCATGACCGGTTGGGAGATGACGGGGATGAAACCGGGGTATTCGGTTCTGAGCTGACCGCCCCTTACTATGAATTCCAGGACGGCCGCATGTCGGTGGATGTCGCCAGCATCAAAGGCGGTCAAATCCCGATCGATCCCATGTCTTTCAAGTGGTTTATCAAGAGTGAATATGATGAACGATTTCTTTCGGATCCGGTATTGCAGGATAAGGTCAAAAACTCACTGCTGATTGACGATATCGACTTCACCAAATACGACATCATTTATTTGGCCGGCGGTTGGGGGGCCGCTTATGATCTCGGTTATTCTAAGGTACTGGGCCAAAAAATATCCGAAGCATACGCGGCCGACAAAGTCATTGGTGGTGTATGTCATGGTCTGCTCGGTTTGTTGCTGGCCCGCGATGAGAATGGCCAGCCACTGGTCCGGGGGCGCCGCATCACGGCAGTCACGGATAAGCAGGTTGAAGAACTCGGTATTTCAATTACGCCCCAGCATCCGGAACGCGAACTAAAGACGGCCGGGGCCAAATTCGAAAGTGCCACCGCCTTTCGTGACATGTTTGCCAACCGCGTGGTCGTCGACGATCGCATCGTCTCCGGGCAAAACCAGAATGCCGGACCCGAGGTGGCCAACCTGATGATGAAAGCAGCGGGAGGGACACGGAGATGAAAAACATCCTTGGAAATGACCGGGTTGAATCATTGTTGCGAATACTGTCTGGGATCATCGGATTCATATTTCTTATGATGGGGCTTGGTTTTTTGATATTGCCGGAAGTTTTTGCGACAACAATATTCTTCGCTGATACCGCCCGCGCCGTTGGTATTAACTCCCTCAGGGGAGATTTCGGTGCCTTATTCCTGGGCATGAGCTTTTTCTGCCTGCTGGGAGTATTCTCCGCGCACCGATGGCTGTTGCAGGTTCCCATTGTTTTCCTGACGTTGGTGATATTGGGCAGATTGACCAGCTTCGTCGTTGACGATCTACCGATGGTGATGGCCGGCACGCTCGTGTCTGAATTGATGTTTTTAACGGTTCTTAGCCTGTCAGTCATTTCCTATTCCTTTAGCTCAAGGGCGCAGAAAAGTCCGCCGGCGTTGAAAACGGTTTTCAACCTCCGATTCCTGGTGGTGCTTGGAATCGTGATTATCGTGGTTGCAGGCGCGTTCATGGCAAGTCGACAGATTGGAATGCGGTTATGGAACGGGCTCGCCGGCCGGTCAGTGAGACAGAATATGATCGGGGAATTGCCGGATGGACTTCATGTCGGTCTGGCAGGTACCGGTTCACCCCTGCCNGATAGAAAACGAAAAGGGGTGTGCACTTTCGTGATGGCCGGCAAACATCTGTTTATTATCGATTCAGGTCCAGGAAGTACGCTGAACCTGGAACTGATGCGGGTACCGCTGGGTGACATCCAGGCCGTCCTGTTGACCCATGTACACTCCGATCATATCGGCGGGCTGGGTGAACTGATGCTCAAAGCCTGGACCGGAGGCGCAAGAACAGAACCCTTGAAAATAATTGGACCCGAAGGTGTCGACAGCGTGGTCCAAGGGTTCAACCAAGCTTACTCTGTGGATGCAGGTTTCCGGTTTGCGCACCATGGACCGACGGTCGCAAATCTGGAAGGTGCGGGCGGCACACCCGAAACAATCGAGGTGCTCGATGAAACCAAAGGCACAGTGGTTTTCCAAACCGGCGATTTGAAGGTGACTGCCTTTCTGGTCGATCACCGCCCGGTGGAACCGGCTTTCGGGTACCGTTTCGACTATAAAGGCCGATCGGTGGTTATCAGCGGAGATACCCTGCCGAGCGAATCGCTGCGGCGCCAGGCTGAAGGGGTCGATCTGCTGCTGCACGACGCGCTGCAACCGGAAATGCTCAGAATAATCAGTCAGGCAAGCATCACCAGAAGTAAAGTCATCGCGAAAGTTACAACGGACATACTGACCTATCACACCTTCCCGGAGGAAGCAGCGCGAATCGCCCGGGATGCAAACGTCAGGCACCTGGTATTGTTCCATATCATTCCGCCGACGCCGATGGCTTTTTTTCATTCCGCTTTTCTGGGCGATTCCAAGAAGTACTACCAGGGACCTATCACCGTTGGAGTGGATGGCATGCTGTTCAGCATGCCTCCCAATTCGACAAAAATATTGAAGAAATGGCTTTTGCAATAAACCTATGGTGAATTTGCCACCGCACCTCGAAGAAGGCGTGGTACGGTGAATAAAGATGATGAGTGTATCTACTATCTACCACGCAAACTAGTCTTGAAATTATATCCATTTATGAGAATATCACCTAATGGTTCAAAAGAGGCAGCCATCCCATGCTTGCAGGAAATGCAGTTCTGGATGCTGTGGAAGTCTGGGGTATCGAAAACGCCAGGAAATGGCGCATGGGTGCAATGATTCGCTATCGGAGCCGCAGGGACATGATGGAAATGTCCATCAATCCCGAGTTCCAGAAAGTACATCCATATAAAAAAGCAGCCATGTAAAAATCTATTGCCTTCCCGGTTCGGCCACTTATTGTTGTCGGTGGCTTTGATTCGGTGGTGGCCCTGTTCCTCTTTCTGGCAGCAGGCAAAATTCGCTATTGTTTTTACCGTGCCGCTAAACCAGGAGCTGACACCCGGATTTTTGAGGAGAGAAGATCAGATCTCTCATGAAAACCACAAGTCTCAAACTAACGTGACTGCGGGTGGGCTTTCTTTGTTGGGCGCCAACTAAACAAAACAGCGAGGTTATAAAGGTAAGCCTTATGTTCCTAATAATAGCTATTGCACTATAAACCCGGTGGCGTGTTAGACATGCACCCGGAAATATATTTTTTTTATCTGGCCGTGCGGTCCGGCGTGAGGTGTTTAGACCTTTCCGGTAATGGGATCCATCCGGAACACTGCGCTTCCATCATCCTGGGCACCGTCATTACCACAGCGGAATTCGAGCCCACGCCGCCGCTGCCGCTATCCTGATAATTCTAATAAGGAAGAATTACAACCCAGATCTTGATATCATTAAATCTTGAAAAATAAATTTTGGCTATTCTTTGAGGAGAAAACCATGGTCACAAGACCAACTGAAATTGACTTCCAGCCCGACGAGAAGCTCAAGCCATTACCCGAACATGTGACAGATGCTTTGGAAAATGGATGGGCTGATCCTGCGAAAGCACTGAAACTGGAGGATGCCAACGATTTGCTGAAGCCTGGATATCTGCCGTTGGAGACAGGCTACGCACGGCTGGCGGATGGCAAAATTCTTGTTGCCTGTTTGACCAAAATGCCAGGTGTAAAAGGACGGATGATCAACTGGTGGTTTGGCTGGATGATCAATACCACCCATTACAAATGGTGGCATCCCCAGGCACATGTATGGTCCGGTTTTGAAAAAGGCATTGAAGGACGCAATAACAATCCTGACGATGCAAACTATATTGGGGATGCACACCTGGTGCATGAGACCATCGGCAATGAGACGAGCAAGCTGCGAATTGAATTTAAAGATCCCTCGGAATACCTTGATACTTCCTTATTTAATGAGGCAAATGTTGGCGCTGTCATCTGTGCCCGCCCCGGATATCTGGATAAGCCGCTGAAAATCGGCCACATGATCCACTTCATTCGCGATACCGAGGATGGGTGTGAAATGCGCAGCAGGTTCTGGACGGGGGATATCGAGATTGGCATCCCAATTCTGAGAACTTTTTTGGGCAAAATCATGAACACCCGAATCATGAGAATGAAGGTACTCCCGGAATTCCTTGGTAAGGAATTGTTGATCCACTGTGCTGAAGAGATGAATCATCTGGCAGGATTCCTGCCGGAGCTGTTTTACAAAATGACTGGAGAAGAGCCTGTGGGAATCGGATAATTCCGCATTATTCCTGCCCTGCTAATCTAGTACATTCAGTACGGGAGGGCAAATTTTTGAATTTTCACTGATCGATCAAAAGGGGTATTATGTCAAAACTAAAACTTTTAATCTTCATAGTACTGATATTAGCGGTTCTGGCAGCTGGAATAGGGTACTTTACCTTTGATTTGGATAACTTTCTGTATAGCCATGCGAAAAGGGAAATCCAGAAGGATATCACTGACAATCTGCAGGGCGATGGCATTGAAATTTTGTTTGCCGGTACCGGAGCTCCGCGGTTTTCGGAAAAAAGAGGACAGTCATGCCTGGGTGTGATTGCTGCTGGTAAGTTCATGCTTTTCGATTCAGGACAGGGCTGCCTTGACCGGCTAAACAAAATGGAAGCTCCCGTCACCAAAATTAGCCACATATTCCTGACACACCTCCATTCCGATCATATGTCCGGACTGGGAGAAGTGATCAATAACACCTGGGTCCAGGGGCGGATAAACCCCTTAGAAATATATGGTCCTCCCGGCACCATCGAAGTCATAGACGGCTTTAACCAGGTCTATAAAGAAGATATTGCTGATAGAATTGCACGCCGTGGTTCAGACGATATGAATATAGATCTTGCGTACGGTGTTCCCCATATTGTCACGGTTACAGATAATGAGGCAGTTATTGCATATGAAGACAATGGCCTGATCATCAAGGCTTTCCGGGTCGATCATCCAGAATGGCAGTATTCCTACGGATATCGCATCAAATACGCTGGTCGCTTAGTCGTGATTAGCGGTGATACCCGTTTCACTCAGCAAATGATCAGACACGGCAAGGGTGCCGATATGCTCATCCATGAGGCCTATAGTCGGCGGATGTTGGAAGCACTCAAGAAAGCAATGGTTGCAGCTAATCATCACGTCAGTCCCGCCGCACTTGATTATATTATGGAAACCCATACCAGCACACTCGAAGCAGCCACAGTTGCCAGCGAAACCGGCGCTGACCAGCTTGTATTGACCCATATTATTCCGCCACTAGAAAATTGGATCGCAGAGAAAATCTTTTTGATCGGCATCGATGAACTCTACGATGGTGATGTGATATTGGCTGAAGATGGGATGAGGCTCTATTTAGCTAAAAATTAAAGATTGAATGAAATTTGAGGTTTTATAATTAAATCCCCAATTCTCAAGTATTTTGATAAACCTCTATATGTTGTGGTTGCTTGGTACGCAGGAGAAGTTTGCATTCCGTGCCTAATAAAGTTTATCCTAAACATTGTCCTCATCGTCTTAATTTTCCATAAAAGGCTATATGATCAGATTATGGCTTGGTGAAGATAGGGTAGGGAGGTAAAAATCGACTGAAATGTGCCCAAATTGTGCCCGTCAAGGTCAAATATTTCCAAACATTTTCAAACGAAACCAAAAGTTAGGTAAAAAAGTTGAGTAGAATCAACCGGTTGAAATCACAATATTTTTGAATTTCAAGATTCTTGCTCTTCGAATCCGTAGGCCGCAGGTTCGAATCCTGCCGGGCGTACCAGTAAAATCAAAGGGTTACAGCGAAAATGCTGTAACCCTTTTTTTCGTTATGTGAGACTTCGTGTGAGAAAAATTTCCAAAATATGTATAAAGCCGGATAAATCGAGATGACTTGAAAAATCCAATATTACGTAAATTCAGATGGATATAAGAATGGGAAGAGGGTAGGAGACTTAAGCACTAAATCGACGAATCCGCAGGCCGCCTGAGCCTGTTGTGATTTAGTCAAGGTTTAGTTTGCTTTTCGGGGCGAAAACTTGAGAGGAAATATACCTGCCTAGTGTTTAGTATTGACTATGGAATATTTACTTTTACAAATGTTTATATGAGGCACGCAATCTCCAATCCGGGAGCCTGCAGATTATTGTAGATTTGAATATGAAATAAATGATTTTCAATTTTCTGGGCTATGGTAAGAAGTGAAATGTTTGTTAAAGCTGATAGAAGTGCCAGTTTGCGGACGCACAATTTTTATCTTTGAAAATAGTGAATTTATGAAATTGCTATCCCTCGCTTAGCTGACCTTAAGAGCACTTATTCAAGTTTAATGTTCAATGGGTTGTTCAGTGTTACTGACTTTTTTTACCTTTAATTGCCACATCGCCTCTCCAGGCAATAAGTCATAAATCAGTTTCCGTGTCCCGCCGGTCGGGTTTTGATTCGTGTCGCCCTCAATATATATGGGAAACAACCGCACAAGTTTTTGGTCCTCTAACTTGAAGGTATCGTGGCCCATATACCCTTTAAAATTCTGATCTCCTTTTTCTACAGCCGGGAAATGAACCATGGAAAGGCTTTTGTCTTTATTGGAGGCAAAAGCGATTACATTTCCGTAACTGCCGGAACCAGTTGATGTCGTGATGATATAAAGTTCATCAAAACCATCAGCGTCAAGATCGGCCAAGAAGATGTCCGATATGGGATCCTGATCTTCGTAAACCTCCCTAAAATCGTGTTCAAAGTTTTTGGTGGTAATTGCAATAGTGCTGAGGCTGCGGCCGACTGGATGGGTTTCGGATACGATAATGGTTTTACCAGTCTTCGTTTGAAACTCTCTTGGAGCATCTGATGGGTTATCTTGCGCTTCTATGGGGATGGCCTGGCCGTTGAATTCGACGATTTCGACGATCTCAACGACTTCTCCCACCATGCGGATTCCGGCGACATCGTTTTTGACGCGGACGGTTGCTTTGACCCGCATGCCGTTCTCTTTGAAAGCCTCGGGGAGGTTGACCGGATCATAGGTTCTGCCGTCATCTCCAGCGATGGCAAAGAAACCGCCTTCCAGGTCTTTGTACACAACGATTCCCTCTAGTTCGATGGTGTCAACCTGCGAATGGGCCGTATTATTTGATGACTCGGTTTGACTGGACCGGGCCGAGTCGTTTTCGGATCCGGCGGCAGACGCTGTAGCGTCCCAAACCATACCTGGGTTTTCCAAAATCATGCTACCGGTAATAGCAAAGAAAAAAAAGGCGATTGGCAGACCAACCACCGTCATAGACTTTCGCTGCATTGGTCTTCTCCATTTGGGTGTTTTCTTTGAATCGAGATGCGTCTCCGTCCCTGAGCGGTTGCCTCTTCGATACCCTTGATAAGGTGTGCCGTTTTTGTTCATCGATATCTCCCTTTTATTCGACAGGATGTTTAATAAGAAATTTCTCGGCTTTGCTGTGCGGAAAGGTTCACCCCCCGAAGACGAGGGCGTCGATGATTTCGTATTGCTCCCCGGAGTCAAATTTCACAGTCGTTACACCATCCTGACGTGTGACCCTCATTGCCGCGGAAGCATCCGATGCCACGGGCTTGCCTCTCAGGAAGAGGAGTCGGCGCTTCACTTTGCCGTCCTGCTGAATTTCGACTGTGGCTGTGCCGTCGAAACCGCGACGGATGACAAAGGCCTCGCAATTCTGCGGTTTCACTTCGGCATACGGATTTGCAACACAGGTGAAGGGCGCCCTGGCATGATACGGCGTCCCTGGAATGACAGCGTCTTGAGACGATGGAACGGGCGCCAACGGCTTGCCGGTTATGCCGACTGTCAGGGTGTAGTCACTCGACTCGTTCCTGCGCGCGGCAGAGCGCATTAAATAGACCCGTATCGTGTAGTCGCCATCAGTCGGCAGGATGCCCTTATAATCCCCGCCGGTCTGACCGATGAACATAGCAATATCTGTGCTGTTGGGCGGCAGTACGTTGAAATAGTTTGCCCCATGGGACCTCTTGAGCGTGACAGTGAGGGTCTGACCAGCGCCTGCGCGAAGGACATAATCGACCGTTTCTTCGCCCTTCAGTTGCCCTTTGATTAACGCCGATGAGGCGCCCTTTGCAAACGTAACCCGCTCTTGGCGATGATTCTGTAACTCGGCTGCAGCAGGGATGGTGGTCACAGATATAACGGCCGCAATGGCCGCGACAATCCAAGTTTTCATATGGTGTCTCCTTTTGTTCCGTATCGGCGTGAGAAACTGTAAGGCCGGTTTCATCACCATTTTCGATGTAGCAATCTTAAATACATTAAAACAAATCTATAGCACAAATTTTCACTTTCAATATGCCAATTTTTCAATAATTTACCATGCAGATACTGGCCGCAGATGTCCAGTTCTATCGTTTTCCAGGGGTTCAGCATCCCGGAATGGAAATATCATGTAAATTTGCTATTTATGGCCCGCGGAGTTGGAGATCGAGCCATTAACCCTCACTGACTGGATGAGTAGCATAAGCCAGGAAAACTAAAAAAATTTCTCAAGGGGGATAGTTGAGTTATGTATATTTTGCAGCGCGGGGACAGGTGCTATGCCGGTGTATTATGAGCTTTTTTTGTGCCATTAGCCTAAGATATCAAACAAAAGGCGTAAAATTTAAACCGGCATCAGACAGAATTGTTTGATGGTGGTTTTTTCATTTTTCAGTTCGATTCAACAAAATTTTGACCGAAATAATGGATTGGCAGATGATTTATACAACGAAATTGGAAGGTTGTAAAAATTAGACTAAGGCACGAAGTCCAAAATGCAGAGCATCACATCAAATGTTGCATTACAACATAAAACCTATCGCAGGGGAATAATTTAACGACTGTATTTTTATGCCATAAATTTATTCACATATTCGCAGACAGTTAGAATTGATGGTGCTTAATGATCTTAAAGATGACCGAATTTTTTGTTATTAGATTAGAATCGGAGTGATCGCAATTTGGCATCAATCAAGCTAAAATCGTTATTTTAATGGCCTTTTGTCAAATATAATCGAGAATTCCGGCACGTGAGAATATATTGAGATAATCTGCAAAAATCCAACTCTTTAAAAAGCTGTGATATCCTAAAATATCACAAGTTCCCCCAAACTACAGATATGTAGATGATATCTGTAGATTGTCAGATTTTGTTAAAGCTACTATTTTAGCTGAACGTTACATACCCGATCACCGCATTTCGATGTTGCTTGGTCATGCCCTCGAAGGACAGACCAAAGGCAGATACATTAAGCGGTTCCAGCCAAAAATGCTGAAAGAGAAGGTGGTGGATCATATCGATTATGGTATTGACCTGGAGCATGTGAAGCGGTCAAAGCTTGTCGTCAAGTGACTGAAAGCGTGTCGCTGGGTGAGGTTGATGTTGGGATATGCGTATGGTATCTGTAAATTGTGTAAACCGGCAGTACTCTCAATTTATCAAAAGCTGACGTCGTATCGGAAAAATGGGAAGGCACTAAAGTCTAAATACTCAGGCTGAACCGTTTTTCAATTCTTTAACAAAATATTTTATTAAGTTGAAGATTTGCAATCCAATGGTAATTTGGGCGCTGAAGACACTAATCATTTGGAGCTCGTCGAAAAATTTAAGGGAGGTAGTGTGAAAGCCAATCAAAAACCAATTATTGTTATTGTCGGTTTGCTCTTAATCGGCCTGCTGACTCCGTCTTTTACGACAGCTGCCAAAACTCTGGATGAGCAGATTATCACCGACGCCTACGTCTATCTGCTCGGCCGTGCGCTGGTGATTCGTCAGGAGCAGATGGATATCCAGGAACCGGGTATCGACTACAACGTCATTAAATACAACCCACTCGGCAGCGCCGATTTCGTCAATCCGAACCTTGATGTTGCGTATCTCGAAGCCTGGATTGCTGTGGATGATAACACACCGGTTCTGCTCGAAATACCGCCGATCAAAGGTCGCTATTATACCGCACAGATATGTGATGAGTGGGGGGAGGTGATCACTAACATTAACCAACGCAACTATCCGTTGCACCCGTACGGCAAGTTCGCGTTTGTCGCACCAGGATCACGGTCCGAGGTCCCTAACGATTCCGTGCGAATCGAGTTGCATTCATACAAAGCGAAAATGCTCGCTCGGGTCGAGCTTCAAACTGACAAGTCTGGTGCGGTTGAGTTGCAAAGGCAGTTTAAGCTGACCACGATCAGCAAGGCGAACATCGAGCCAGCGGTTGAGCTGCCATCCTTCAACAACAAGGATCTTATCGGAGTCGAAGTCTTTGATCGTGCGGACGTGATTCTTAAAAGCGCCATGGATGTTTCACCGATTGCGGCTCAGATGCAAGCAAAGGTCCGAGCTGTGGCCGGCATGGCTGCCGATCCCAAGCAGCGCGGAAAACTAGATGACCTCCTCCGCGAAAAAGTGATCCCGGGTTTTCTCAAGTACGCCGTCACTCAGGCGGGCAAGTACCAAAATAACTGGCTGGGTACGGTCGTAATCGGCAACTACGGCGACGACTATCGCATCAGATCGGCCGCCAATCTGGTCGGCATCTGGGCGAACGCCAGTAGCGAAGTCATCTATTTCGTCGCAACTCGCGATTCCGATGGACAACCACTCAGTGGTGCAAACCGATACCGGCTGCATTTCCCAAGCGACGGACTACCGGAAGCCGTCGTGGACGCCTACTGGTCGGTGATCCTGGTGGACATCCCCGATTACCGTGTGGTGCCCAATCGGATGGATCGGTTCAACTTCAACAGCTACTCGAAACTGAAACCGAATGCAGACGGATCGCTGACGATCCTGATTTCAGCGCAACCGTACGGAAGCGTTCCTGAATCCAATTGGCTTCCAGCCCCTGAAGACAAGCCGTTTTCGCTTACATTCCGGACTTATGTACCCAAGGATGTTGTGAAGACTGGCCAATGGTTTCCACCTGCCGTCACGCGAGCTCAGTGATTGTGTGGGAGCAGAAGATTCTTGGTTCGCATGCGTATTTGAAATAAGTGTCTGATGGAAAGGAGAATATCAATGTCGCGAAATGCTTACTTCCTATTTTCCCTGATCTGCGCAGTGATACTTGCGGTGAATCCGATTGTAGCGCAAGGTGTTGGGCCCAAGTACGAGGCGGAGGTGCCACAACACATCCTTACCCCCGACACCGTGGAGACCAAGTTTCTCGGAAAACTGGAGTTCTTTGACGGCATGCCAAGTAAGGCCACCGTCGAAGAATGTTATGACTTCATCGATTTGGCCCGCGGCGCAGAGGCGTTCCTGAGCGGCGTGCCGGCGACTTCCGTGTACGCCATCCTCGAGGGCTTCAAGGATGCAGGAATGCAGCCTGGTGATATGGGCATTACGGAGGAATTGATGGATGCGCGCTCCCTTTTTCTAACGCCAAACTCCACAACGCCATACTGCATGATGGAACTGAATCTGAGAAATGGCCCGATGATCATGGAGGTTCCACCGGGCGTGTTGGGGCCGATCGGCGACGCCTTCTTTCGCTGGGTCACAGACGTCGGGCTGACCGGCCCGGATCAGGGAAAAGGCGGCAAATATCTTTTCGTTCACAAGTCCTATCAAGGCGAGATTCCAACCGGGTACTTCGTGGTCAAGGTTCCCACGTATCGCAACCCGGCTTTCTTTCGCGTCTTCGTCAAAGATGGCGACATTGCCGGAGCCGTGCGCAATGTGAAGAAAAACTTCAGGTTGTATCCGTTAGCGCAGGCCGAAAACCCTCCCCCTCAAAGGTTTGTCAATACGTCTGGCAAGAAGTTCAACACCGTTCATGCCAACGACTTCAAATTCTACGAAGAGTTGAATGCCGTCATCCAATACGAGCCCGCAGACGCGTTTAATGCCGAGATGCTGGGATTGTTCGCCGCAATCGGCATCAAGAAAGGCCAGCCTTTTGCGCCGGATGCGCGCATGAAGAAAATCCTCACCGACGCGGCGGCGATTGGCAATGCCACGGCCCGGTCGATCTGCTTTTCTCCGCGCGATAAGAGCGTCTACTACTACCCCGATCGGCAGTGGTTTGCGTCTTTCGCTGGCTCCTATGATTTCATGAATAACGGCGCGATGGGACTTGATAACCGAGTGCTTTGGCACTACATCGCCACCGGTGTGACTCCAGCCATGTCCACTCCGAAAGTTGGCACGGGGTCCGTCTATCCCATGACCGTCCGTGATTCAGAGGGCAATTATCTCGACGGTGGCAAAACCTACTCAGTAACCTTGCCGAACCCTGTTCCAGCAAAAGCCTTCTGGTCTTTCATGGTCTACTCCGGACAGCACCGCTCGATTCTCGAAACCGATCAGAGACTCGGAGGTCTTGACAGCCTCAATCCGAACGTCAAACCCAATGCAGATGGCTCTTACACAATTTGGTTCGGGCCAGAACCGCCCAAGGGCCATGAAGGCAACTGGGTTCAGACGATGCCGGGCAAGAGCTACTTCGTCTTCATGCGTCTCTATGGCCCACTGGAACCATGGTTCGACAAGACCTGGAAGCCGAGAGATTTCGAACTCGTCAAATAGACAGCAAACAAAACGTTTTGGTGGAAGCGTTTGGTACCGTGCGAATGGGAGTTACAACATGCGATATGTATGAGCTCACAATCAATCTAAATAAGGAGTTGCCCATTTTAGATTTGCCGTCGAAACTGACAAAGGACGGTAGATAGAGATTGCGGCTATGTTTAAAACACCTGTGCTAAAGCTAAAAGTGATTCATTTTGGTTACCAATACACAAGGAAATCCATTAAAGTTGTGTGAGAGTTTGTGTGAGAAAAAGTTTCCAAAATTTGCTAAAACATGGAAAATCAGCAAAAACATGGAAATTTTATGTTTTATGATTTCAACATGTTTATGTAATTTGAGGAGGTTAGGAAACTCAGAGGCTCTGTCTTCGAATCCGTAGGTCGCCCGTTCGAATCCTGCCGGGCGTACCAATGAATGCGAAAGGGGATATGAACGGAGAATGTTCAGTCCCCTTTTTTGTTGTTTAAATTCAGCGTCTTTGCTAAATTATTATTAAAAGGCGGTGACAATCAATGAATCTAAGGAAAGGCACGTCAAAAGAAATCGAGGAACTGGCCAAACACATCGTTCCACTTTTACGTGAGGGGGGCGTTATCGAGGCATCCGTTTTCGGCTCCTTCACGCGGGGAGAGGTTCAACCCGACAGCGATCTCGATTTGCTGGTTAGATATAAAGAGAATGTGAGTCTCTTTGATGTTGGTGGCTTGAAATACGAGCTTGAAAAGCTTTTAGGAATTAAGGTTGATTTGGTTTCAAAAGATTACCTGAAACCCAGAATAAAAAAACGCATCCTACAAGAAAGCGTTCGCATTTTATGAAGAAAGATCCTTTGGTTTGCATCGATGATATTCGTGACTCGATTGAAGCTGTAAAGCGCTATATGGTCGGTTTGACCAAAGAAGATTTTTTTAACTCCACTGAAAAACAGGATGCAGTTTACAGGCGTCTTGAATTAATCGGAGAAGCTGCAAATCGGCTTCCGGATGAATTTAGAAGCCAATATCACCGGATTCCCTGGAACAAAATAATCGGGATGAGAAACGTTCTGATCCACGAATATGACAGCATTGATCTCGATCGCGTGTGGGAAACAATTCAAAAGGATATTCCCGAGTTGGAGGGATATATCAAGTCAATTCCATCCTAATCCCATCTATGCCGCACTCGAATTAAGGGCCCAATAACTGGGATTGTGCCCAAATTGTGCCCGTCAGGGTCAAATATTTCCAAACAGTTCCAGACGAAACCAAAAGTCAGTTAAAAACGTGCTGTAGAATCAACCGCTTGAAATCACA
>JGI2160J19893_10000281_pt1 | contig 17547 bp, 14 predicted proteins | sample DeeMarSeWOR28_12_FD_19893 | JGI IMG/M metagenome (IMG submission 19893)
TAAAGACCGCCGGACCAGGCTGGTCCTGTGAAAGCAGACAACAGCATGCAGGCGAAGACTAAAATATAGCTACCCCTTAGTATACTAAGGAGCAAATTTCGCTTACATTGCATAATGCCTCCTATGAAAATCTTTTGCACATTATTGAATAAAAATCAATTGGGTTTTTAAAGCCGGACAAAGATCGTTCACTTCGTATCAAAGGGATTCTTACTTGTGTATTGCGAATACCAATCTCAAACATATCAGCCGAAATCTATCATTCAGCTATATTGCACATTGCGTTTCCCAATTTAACACAGAGCACCACAGTAAAAAATAATAAAAGCGAAAGGGTTGTCTGAACTAATGAGTTATGGTTTCTTCGCGCCTTTCGTGGCGAAATCTGCCTCTGTGTGGACTTGTTCGCCTTTGGCGAATCAAATCCATTTCGGTGCCACTTCCAGAGGCTTACGTTTGACAGCTAATCCATCCACTTGAACAGCGCCGATGGGACGGCCGGAATAACGTAGAATCGAAAATTCCACTCCTGCCCAACCACATCGTCAGGCTGGATAATGGAGTAATGCACCTCTGCGCCAAGGCGCACCGGCAATTTTCCGAACTGAAAGGTACGATTGATGCCGAGCCCGACTGGGACGGTCCACGTGTTGTCGCTGTCCTGTTCCCAGTTGGCAATGACGTTAGGTGCGGCACCTATAGAGGTCACTTCATCGAGGCTGTAGTAGATGAAGTACTGCAAATTCATCAAGCTGACATCGTCGCGGTCGCTGTCGCCCGCGTAGTCCCAATACTGCTGAACCAGAGCGCCGACTTTCCACTTCGGCCCCATATAAACGCCCAATGCGGACGGCCCCGCTAACCACTTTCCGGTTCCCAAAATATCTTCGGTCGCCGTCGGAAAACCCAAATCGAAGCCGAGGCCCCAGAGCAGACTGCCACCGCCCTCGATTTGGTAGCCTTTCTTGGGGGAGAAAAGACCATTGTAGTAAATATCGCCGAAGCCGGTGGTACGTCCGCTGAAAAGGTCGATAGGGGCAATGTCCGTATCGGTGGGAGGCGTGACGATTGGTCCTTCACCGCTTCCAAGCTGTCTATCGCGGCGGTCTTGTGCATCGTCGATCTTGTCCTGGTCAATCGGCATGCTGGGAACGTTCCAGATAACGCGGTTGATGAGATTCCAGTTTTTGCCCAGGCCCTTGGGAAACTGAGCGATGCCCATGTAGTTATATTTATAATCGCTTTTATCGAAAGTAGGATTCTCCAATCTGGTTATGTCGATTTGGGTGAAGAGCATGGCCACGTTACCCAACGGATTGTCCATCAGCGCCGACATCTGCCCGATAGTCGGTTGACAGCCGGCCCTCAACATCACGCCGATGTCCGCATCGGGATTTTTGCGCCACTCGATGCATTCGGGTGAGAGGGGTTCTTCCTCATCGACTTGATCCTTATCTGCTTGTGCCATCAGAAAGGGCAGTTCACCGCTGTCTGTCGATACGTCTGCAGCTGCTTCGGGCCAGGTCTCTTCCAACAGGCTATTCTCGCTTAATCCCAGGTATTCCCAGATAGGTTCCTGTTTCTCTGCCGGTAATAATTCGTTTCCGGAAGGTTCCTGCCCATAGGCACTGCCGACTCCGGCGAACACCATCAGCACCAGTAAACTGAAGCAAAATCGAAATTGCTTGTTTTTGAGCATCATGATCTCCTTCTTCTTGAATTATTTCAGATCATTTCATTTTTAGACAGCTTTTCGAGGACCCTTAATTGTGCTTCTGACCTATCTCAGGCAACGGCATTATATTGTCGAGCGGGAGCAGCCAACGCAAGGGCCCTGCCTTTCTAATCATGCGGCGTAAGTTCCGCTCCCTTCGGCGTGACTTCTGATACCCGATGGGGGAACTTCTGGATCATCTGCATGTGTTTGCGCAGGGTGATCTGAATTGGCGTCACCGCGAATAGCCCTGGGTAGAGCTGTCCAAATTTCTCGCCGGGGTCGCGCATCACGTTGTAAAAATCCATGCCCGGCAACCCGCCGTGGCCCTCCTTGATGTGGACCTTGAAGTCCTCATAGCGGATCGCGCCAAGGACACCGCCGCTGTAATGAAACATCATGTGCCGTCGGCCATGATCTTCACCAAGCAAGAGCAGCGCCGTCTGATCGATGCCGTCGGTGACGCGGTCACTGGGCACCTTGTCGAGTGCTCCAGCCAGGCGAGCGGCTGTCGTGAACAGATCGGTGAGATGAAGGATGTCCACCGGATCCTGGTTGGGCGCGATCATGCCCGGCCACCATGCGATTGCTGGAACGCGCACGCCACCCTCCAGCACATCGCCTTTCCCGCCACGCAGCCAGGAGTAGCCAGAGTTCGGGTAGAACGAGTACATGGGCCCGTTATCGCTTATCCACACGACCAGTGTGTTTTCGGCGATTCCCGCGGCCTGCAGGGTATCAAGCAGCTGCTTCATGTGCGCGTTGTGCGCAGCCATCCCGGAAGCTTGGGCATTGACCTTATCGACATGCTTATCGTTGTGATGGACCTTCGAACCCTGCAACTGCTGCGTGTAGGTTGCCCAATAGATGAAAAAAGGCTTATCGCTCTTGGCGTTGTCCTTGATGTAATCCGTGATTTGCTTGATCGACTCAGCCTCAAAGGCTTCTTGTCGGTCGGGACCTAGTTTGCCGGCAGCTCCCTCAATAGGCTTGCGTTCCTTCCCCTTGCGCCCGACGTAACCGGCCACCGACAGATCAATTCCGGTTCGCTTCAAATATTCCTCTTCCCCGGGAAAGTCGTAGAACATCGCCTTGTGGGCATTCGGAGCGTCCTTATACATATTGTATGATTCGGGCCAGTTATCGGGGGCGCCATTCCACAGGCCGTAGTATGCGTAGTCATAGCCCTGGCTCTCGGGCAAATGCTCCGGCTCTTCGCCCAGGTGCCACTTGCCCCACATGGCGGTGTTGTAACCGGCTTCGGATAGTACCTCGGCCACCGTCACCTCCTTGCCGGAAAGCCCGTCGGTCTGTCCTGGCCAGAGTACAGACAGCAGTCCGGTGCGCACCGGATGGCGGCCCGTGTTAATGGCAATTCGGGATGGTGTGCAAGATGGTTCCGCGTAGGCGCTCCAGAAACGCATTCCCTCAAGAGCCATCTTGTCCAGCTGTGGCGTCGGCGTGCCGCGATGTTTACCGCCGCCTTGCCAACCCATCTCGCCCCAACCGACATCGTCTGCCAGAATGTAGATGATGTTGGGTTTCTTACCGAACTTCTTTTCCAGTGCGGCAAGCTTGGCGTTAATTTGCTTGTCTTCGGCAGCCCACTTGTCCTTGTTTTTTTCCTGCAGATCATAATACGGAGCGTCGAATTGCGCAGCGAATGATGCCATTGGAAATATGAGCATAGATCCAACAATAAAGACTAAAAAACGAAGCAGTGTTTTCATACGGCCCCCTTTCATTCAACCTCAGCGTGAATTATTGAGGTTGGAATTTTATTAGATATGAGATAAAGAGAGTGCTGAACAAAATTAGTAAACATTCTGTACACAAATGTCCAGTAAATTATGCAATTTTAAAAATGAAACCACCAAAAACAAATAAAATTAAACGTATAAGTAAAGATCAGTGGCTTGCCAAGGCACTTGATACACTCGGGTCGAGTGGTGTTGAGGCCATCAAAATTGAAAGACTTGCCAAGGCGTTTGGTATTTCAAGAAGCGGATTCTACTGGCATTTTGAAAATCGCCAAGATTTGTTGGAGCACCTTCTTGATTATTGGGTGCGTCAGTACACAGGGGTTGTCACTGATAATNCTGANGTTNCAAAACTTGATCCGAAGAAACGGCTTCTTACCACAATGGAAATGATCAGGGATAAACAGCTGACAAAATACGATCTTGCGATGAATTCATGGGCGAGATTAGATTCTCATGTACATAAGGTTGTTAAGAAGGTTGTTAAAATGCGCCTTGATTATCTTCGAGGGATTTTCGCTGAATTAGGTTTTGAGGGTGATGAACTTGAAATGCGAACACGACTGTTTGTGTGTTATCATTCTTGGGAAGATACCATGTTTCCAGACCTGTCTAACCAGAAACATTCAAAATTACTAAAATTGCGCTATAAATACCTTATTAAAAAATGATTGCGCCTTGCATTTAGCATGTGAGTCTATCATGAAAGAACCCCGCCAATGAAGCACCAATGAATGTAGTCCTCTTTCCACTCTTCAATCTTTCAATAAAATGAGAAACCAACAATTATCAAATTAACCGAGATTTTTTCAGATCAAATCTGGGTACATGAAACACACTATGAAATCAATCGGTATTAAATTTTTTATCAATTCAGACATCATCGATCCATCCTAATTAGCCGAAGAGCCTGACTTTATAATGCATCAGCTAATTGAACAAATTTTGGCTTGCCTATAATTGGGGGTTTCGTGCCTGAATCAAATCTAAGTAATTCAGTTAAAATTATTGCAAATTTGTTAGGCAATCCTAAAATCAAACTAGCCGCAGAAGTCTCCAAAAAGAATTGTCGCTGGCAGGACCCATATTTTTGGCAACTACTTTTCGACGATGCTTTTCTTGCGCTCATAAACGAGGCGGTCGGCCCAGGCGAGCACCTTTTTGATGGCCGAGGGGGAATGAATGGCCGTGAATCGAACCAGGTTGTGAAAAGCGTTGAGGGGCTTATTCCAGGGGCACACGGCGATGCAGCGGCCGCCGCAGGTTATCCATTTCTTGCGATTCTTCATCCAGAAAAACAGACAGCGGTCCGCCCTCACATACCATTTTATGTACCCCGGATTATTAAACATGGAATCGGGCGGACCGGTGGGTTCCCCGAAAGTCAGCGCGTTGGCCGGGCAGTAAAGGGCACAGTTTTCGCAGGCCATGCAGAATTCATGCGCCTGAAACGACACGGGGCGGTCCACCTGAAGCGGCAAGTCCGTGGTGACCGCCTTAAGGCGCATGTTGACGCCGAACTCGGGGGACATGACGCGCCCGGTGCGGGCAAACTCACCGACACCGGCATCGATTGCCAGGGGAACCATCAGCATTTCCGGATCCCAGCCAAGGGTTTCGCGATACATGGCATCATAGCCCAGCTGACGGATGAAATCGGTCAACTGGGTGGTGATAAACTTCAGGCGGGAATAGGTGTCGGCCACCGCCAGTCCGGAAAAGAAGGAAGGGGCCGTATTGTTCATGGGGTACTGGTGTGGCACGACAGCAACAATCGCATAGCGATGAGCAATCTCCCTGTCCTGGTACACCCAGCGCTGGTCAACCTGGGCAATTCGGATCATCTCTGCGCCGAAAAACATGCCCACCTTCTTGATGATTCGCGACATCCAGGCCGGATCGTTGACTTCGAAGCGGCCATCGGGCGGCGTCAGCGCCTGGGGCAGGGGTTTGTAGTCGGTGCATAGCCGCCAGGAGGCAGTTGCCAGGGCCTGGGCCAGGCGGTCTTCGGGTTCCAACTCGCTCTGAGGCAGGGGTTTGGAGAAGTGATCGACACCGGTCCGTTGCCGGTAGCGTTCCTTGAACGCCTGGCCGTAGGGGTTATCCGGCATCATGACCGCGAAAGCGTTTTTATGGCTGTCAAACCGCTTAACAGGGCCGGTAATGTACCGCTCGTAGGTTGGGCGCTCCACCTCTTTGACGCCCAGAAACTTCCTTAACCTTTCCTGAGACTTCAGTTTCTTTTCATAGGGCAAAAGAACTTTCTCAAGTCTATCGAAATGCATGGCGTTATCTCGAATCAGAACCCATATTCATCTGCCTGGCAAAATTATCCATGTGGCATTGCCAAAAATGCGGCTGCACGGAAAAAAACAACGGCACCGGCTGCAGATCCGCGCCAGGTCGAGATACATTAGCAGGGGGCGGACAGGCTGTCAAATCCTGAAATCTAATTCTCTATATCATTTATTAATAACCTTTACGGACGGAAACAGCCTGGTATTGGTGTGCGGCAGGAATTTGGCGGCACTGAAGCGGTTCATGAAATCCTGGTTGACATTGAGCTCCAAATAGGTGATGCGCTCGCGGATGCGGTCGATTTGATCGTGATAGGCGTCGGATTGAAGGGCCAGGGCGGCGCCGCTCAGCGAGCTGTTTCCCAGCGGTTTGTACCGTTCCAGCGGCAGATCCGGCAGCATTCCGATGGCGATGGCCGATTGTGGATCGATAAGAGAGCCGAAGGTGCCGGCCACGTAAAAAATATCCAGATTCTGCGGTGTGATGCCTACGGAGTCGGTGATGGTTTCCAGGATAGTATACATGGCCGCTTTGGAACGGATAAGGCTGTCAAGATCCGCCTGGCTGATGGTTAGATCGGAGCCGGTGGCCGAGTGCTCGGCCGGCACAACAACCAGATGCAGCATGCCGTCGATCATTTTAATTTTTGGGCCGCAGACCGCCGGCACCAGCTTGCCGCGGATATCGATCATGCCGCTTTGAAACAGCCGGGCGGCCAGGTCGATGACGCCGGAACCGCAAATGCCTTTTGGCGGAAGATCATCGATGGTGTGGATCTTGAACTCCGGGGTACCCGTTTTAAGCGAAATCTGATCGATAACACCCGGTGCGGCGGTCATGCCCATACGGGTGACGCCGCCTTCTAAAGCCGGACCGGCGGCTCCGGCGCAGCCAATCAACCAGTGTTCATTGCCGAGCACCACTTCGGCATTGGTTCCCACATCAACCAGAATGCCGGTTTGCGCATTTTGATGAATTCCGGAGGATAAAATTCCCGCAATCAAATCTCCGCCGAAATAACTTCCGATATTGGGAAATATCAGCACCCGGGCCCGGGGATGTACCTGTAAACCCAAGTCGTCGGCTTTGACGTCTTCAGGTGTGTTGACCACCGGGATATAGGGTTCCCGAATAACCCAGCGGGGACTGAGGTTCATAAAAAGATGGGTCATGGTGGTATTACCGGCCACCGCCAAAACATAGATTTGCTGCGGCTCTAAATGCTGCGACGCACACAGTTGCGCAATGGCCAGGTTCAGGCCGGAGACGATCAGTTCGTTCAGCTCCCGGAGGCCGTTTTCTTTTTCGGCAAAATGAATGCGGGTCAGGATGTCGGGCCCGATCTTTTCCTGGGGGTTGTCAAAAGCGGATTCAGCCAGCGTGCGGCCGGTTGCCAGATCCAGGAGACGCAGCACCACCCGGGTGGTCCCCAGATCGACGGCCAACCCGGCCGCAATGTGCTGATCTTCTGCGGCGGACACCTCAAGCAAAAACCATTGCTGGCGTCGCTTCCAGAGAATACAGCGGATTCGATAGCTGGATTGCCGCAAAACTTCCGGCAGTCGCCGGATCAGATCCAGGTCAATATGAACCCTATTGGTATTTAAACGAAGGGACAAAGCGTGCTGCAACCGGTCGGTATCGGCCGTATTATCTCTTAAGCTGGGGGGTTCTAATGAAACCGTTTGAATCCAGGGCGTACACATGTTTACTTTGATTGCATATCATGCAGCTTTGTATCGAAGTCTATCATTTTTAACTAGAAGTGGTTTCAAAACCTCAGATCAGGTTCAAGGGCAAGGCGTCAGGCCGATCGGGAAAGCGCAGCATACATGAGTATGTGAGCATTTACCGGAGGACTGCAACGCAGCCATTGGACCTTAGATGGGGTTTTGAAACCACTTCTAAAGCATTTTCTCCATTTGCGCCAGGATGTCTTTCATGACCTCTCCGGCGGGTCCCTTGATCAGATAATCGCTGATGTCGCCGGTTAACAGGGTGCTTTCAGGGTTGATTTCGATAATTTTAGCCCCGGATTCTTTGGCGACCACCGGCATCAGGGCGGCCGGTTGCACCACGGCAGAGGTGCCGATAACCAGCATGACATCGCAATCGGTTGCCACCTGCCGGGAACGCCAAAGCGCCTCCTGCGGGATCATTTCACCGAAAAAAACCGCGTTGGGACGCAATATGCCGCCGCAATGGCAACGTGGCGGAATCTCGCTCATATCCACCCGGCGGGTTTCCATATGGGCGTTGCATTCCATGCACCGCTGCGAGGCGAAGGTTCCGTGGAATTCGATCACATCGGTGTTTCCGGCTAATTGATGCAGCCCGTCAATATTCTGGGTAATCACCGTCTGCAGTCTGCCAAGTTCTTCCAGTCGGGCCAGCCCCTTGTGACAGTCGTTGGGCTGCGCCTGATCGAGGACGTCTTTCATGCCCTTGATCAAAAGATTCCAGACTTTTACCGGATCCTGCAAAAACGAATCAATGTGGGCCACCTCCATGGGGTCGAATTTTTCCCAAAGCCCGCCCTTTCCCCGAAACGGCGGAATTCCGCTTTCTATGGAGGCACCGGCTCCGGTTAAGGCGGCGACCATTTTTGCTCCCGTCAGATCTTTGGCCGCTTTTTTGATCAAATCATCCATAACACTGCCTTTGTTTAATTCATTTTATGGGTTAGATTGGTTTAATTAGTTAATATTATTAGTGAACAAACCAATAAAACCAATCGAACAAATTCAACCCATTTAGCACCGTGCCTACAATTTGAACCTCATATCGCTGGCGACACCGACACATTCGATGTTGAGGCTCAGGTCGGCAAAATATTGCCGGCAGGTGTCCACCATCTTATCCATCTGCGCATCGCTTCGTTCCTGGTTGATATGAAACAGCCCCAGCTTCTTGACACCGGCTTCCCGCGCCAGCCGGAGCACATCGGTGTAAACCGAATGACCCCATTCGATAAACGTCCGATATTCCCCGGGCGTGTACTCGCTGTCATGGATTAAAAGGTCGGCCCCGGCTGTAAATTCTACATAATCCCTAAACTTCCGGCCGCCGGGGTGAATATAGCCCAGTTCATTGTCGGTCAGAAAAACAAAGGTTTTACCGTCTTCAACAAATTTATAGCCGCTGCCGCCGTTGGGGTGGCTGATGGGTATGGGCGTGACCGCTAGCGGGCCGATGTTAAACTCCTGCGGGCAGGCTTTTTCATAGATCATGCGAGCTTTAATGTCGCCGTACTTTACCGGGAAATTGGGGGGTGCCATGATGGTTGACAGAATCGCCTCGACAAACTGGCTGTGAAACGGGCAGCCGTGCATGCGAAACCGGGAGTGCTTGGAATAGAGCGGTTTAAAGAAAGGAAATCCCATTAGATGATCCCAGTGGGCGTGGGTGAAAATAAAATGAACCTCGTTGGCATTTTCTCCCGCGAGCGTGTTGCCAAATCTGCGGATTCCGGTACCGGCATCCACCGCAATGATATCGTTGTTTTTTGTGCGGATTTCCAAACTGGTGGTATCGCCGCCGTATTTCAAATACGATTTGCCCGAAACCGGAATCGAGCCTCTGGATCCCCAGCATGTGATTTCCATCTTGGACCTTTCAGGGGGAGTTTTGAAACCGCATCTAGATTCCATTGCAAAAGCAATCACGAAAACACGAAATCAAGGAAGCACGGAATTTAAATAGTTCCTTTTTCGTGTTTTTGCGCTTTCGTGCTTTCGTGACAAATGAATTTCTAAATTCCTCAATTGACGATCTCTCCGTAAAACGTATGCCAAATTCCATCATGTGTCCAGCTTTTTAAGATCTTGGCCGGCATGCGTTCCAATTCGATTCTAACCTGTTTAGCTTCACTGCGTAATAGACCGGAGAGGATAAAGCGTTTGCAGGCTGCAAATCCATCTGTACGAATCAGCCTTTTCATGACCTCATAATGAATGTTGGCAATCAGCAGATCGTTCGGGCAATCAACAAACGCTCTCGCATCGCCCTGTACCACCGCAATCTGTTCTTCAAGCTTATTCAAGCGGACGTTTTTTTCAGCCGTTTTCGCCGCCAGCAAATTCAGTTCAACCGCCAGGTTCAAGCGGCAGCCCAGGCGGGCCGCAGCCAGGGCCAGCAGGCCGGTGCCGGTGCCTAAATCCAGAACCCGGTCCGGTGCGCTCTCGCGGCAGGCCAGCTGGACGGCGTCCAGGCAATCCCGGGTGGTCGGATGGGTGCCCGTACCAAAGACCAGACCCGGGTCCAGAATAATCCTGAGTTTATCCGGCTGGTTGTTGCCGCTGTTTTCCCACGGGGGAATGATCTGAAAACACCCTTGATTAAAAGCGCTAAATTTCTCTCCCTGCCACTGTTCGTAGGACATATGATAACGGTCAATAAGGGTGAGCTGCGGCTGGATGCGCAAAATATCCTCAATGGTTTCATCGGCCGGGGCGGAAAAAAATAAAAACGAAAAGTCGTCTTCCTCCCAGTTGCCAACAAAGCCGCTCAGGGGGAGATTTTGGTCGGAGGTTAATTTGCCGGCCAGCTGGTAAATATACAGATCATGGTACGGACAGGAGCCGGATAGGCCGGATGCCGGAATTGAGCGGTGGTCATTATTCATTTTTAGGCAGCTGATCCAAATACCACTCCATAGGGTCCAGCAGGGCAAATCCCATTTTATTCAATTTTTCCTTCACACGGGCGACATTCTGTGTCAGCAGATACGGAAAAACTGCGCGTTTGTCTTTTTCCCAGTATCGGGCGACCAGCACACTGCCAAAAGAAATGTTTTCTTCAGTGATGGCATCGACGATTTTTTTCAGCTGGCCGATTTTTTCTTCCACTAAAATACACAGCAGCGTGCCCGGTTCTCCGATCCCCAGAACATTGGTAAACGCGCGCAGCAGATCCCGCACCGAAATGATGCCCTTTAATTTGCGGTCCTCGTCGACGACCGGCAGCGCACCGACTTTGGCATCCTGGATTATCAGCAGAGCATCCTGAATCGTATGGCTGGGAGAAATGGTAATCGGTTCGCGGGTCATGATTTCATTGATTTTCAATTGGGCAAAATTTTTCTTTTCTTCCTTGCTCGGCGGCTTCTTAAAAAAATTGTACGGCAATGCGCTGCGAATATCTCGATCGGTCACAATTCCAAGTAATCGGCCGTTTTCTTCAATGACGGGCAGGTGACGAATCTGGTTTTGGGCCATCAATTCCTGGGCCTCGAAAATATTGGCCTGCGGTCCGACGGTGATCACTTTACGGGTCATGGATCGGCTGACAAACATAGTCAATTCTCCTTTTAATCCGGCTTAACCGGAAAGACGAAAAAAGATATATTTACCACGAAAGGCAAAAAACACGAAGCACCTAAAAAATAATTTCGTGCTTTGAATATTTCGCATTTTCGTGATTAAGAAGTTTTACTCCCAAAAATAAAAGGTTTTATCGCTAGCCGTTTAACAAAATCTCCACATGGTTGCGTGCCAGCTCCGGCAGGCGTCTGATCGAGTATCCGCCCTCAAGCACGGATATGAGCCTTCCGCGGGCATATCCGTTGGCCATTTCAACAATTTTTTCGATGATCCATGAAAAGCCCTCGGTTGTCAATTTTATGTCCGACATATTATCGTCAATGTGAGCGTCGAAGCCGGTTGAAGCCAGAATCACTTCCGGCTTAAAGTCGGCAAAGGCCGGAAAGAGGTCTCTTTGCAGCAGCTGTTTATACTCTTTATCGCCCTGTCCGGGCAGCACGGGTGAATTTTTGGTGTAGCCGTATCCGGCATCTTTGCCTAACTCGAACTCGCGACCGGTTCCCGGGTAGGCAAAGGTGGGGTGCTGATGAATCGAGTAGTAAAATATCGTGGAATCGCGTTCAAAAATGTGCTGGGTGCCGTTACCGTGATGGACATCAAAGTCCACAATGCCGACCCTTTTTACATTCCATTGCTTTTGAATATAGCGGGCCGCAATGGCAACATTGTTGAAGTAACAAAATCCCATGGCCCTGTCGACTTCGGCATGGTGGCCGGGGGGTCGAACGGCGCAAAAGGCATTGTCGAGATCGCCCTCCATGACCCGCCGTACGGCCTCCAGGACACCGCCAACTGCCAGCAAAGCAGTTTCATAGGTTGCCGTGCACATCTGATTGTCGGGACTGTCAAAGATATTTTCGCCGGCATTGCATGCCTTCTCGAAGCGTTTGATATAGTTGGATGCGTGTACGGTTTCCACCCATTTCAAATCCGCCGGAGTGGCCCTGATCAGCGTCAGTTTCTCAAGAAGACCTGCCTCCGCAATTCCTTTGTAGACTGCTGGAAGCCGGTCCGGCACTTCCGGGTGGTAATTTCCGGTCAGGTGCTGTTGGTATCTTTCATCGTATAAGAAGCCGGTTCTATTGCTCATAGGTATTCTGCTCGCTGTCAACAACTTTTAGCTAAAGTTATGAAAAAGTTAAAGCGCAAATTGCCTGGCGTATAGCGCTTGGGGCATGGGGTGTTTAACCTGAATACCAGTTATTTGCACAGTTGAAACTCGCGATGCACCATGCGCTTTGCCTGATACGAAATTCTAAGCCACAATTTTATCAAATATTTCAAATGCGGCCTTCACAGACTTGCTGTCTTCAGGCATCTCTATGGTCGGGCGCCCGTTGAAATCAAACTCATAAATAACGTCATCTTTGGGTACGGTTCCGATCAATTCAAGGTTGGCTTTTTTGATCATCTCCATGGCCTGCGGGTGAGGGGCCTCGCGCACCTGATTAATGACGACATAGCTTTTGCCCACCACGATTTTCAAACATCTGGCAAGCTCATCGATTCTCACCGCAGCCTGAAGGCCACGGCGCGAGGGGTCCGATACAATCAGGAGGATGTCTACATTGTTGGTCGTCAGCCGGCTGATATGCTCCATACCGGCCTCGTTGTCCATTACGATATAAGGGTAATTTCCCGACAGTCTCTCCAGATAATTGGTCAGCAAGGTGTTTGCGGCGCAATAGCAGCCTGCACCTTCGGGCTGGCCCATAACAATGAGGTCAAAACCGTTGCCCTCCACGACGGCCTCTTCAAGCTTCATCTCCATAAAAATATCTTTGGTCATGCCGCTGGGCACATCGCCTTTTTTCATGTCTTCCCGGGCGTTTCCCAGGGTCTCAGCTATTTTGACGCCCAGCACTTCATTCAGGTTGGAATTGCAATCCGCATCCACCGCCAGAATCGGGGTTTTATTTTTTTTTAACAGGTATTTGATGAGCATGCCGGCCATGGTGGTTTTACCGGTCCCCCCTTTGCCAGCCAGTGCAACTGAATATGACATATTTGTCAGCTCCCTTTTATCTAAATTTTGATTGCATATCGCGCTGCTTGAATTTTGAAACTACAAAATGGTTTCAAAACCTCAGATCAGGTTCAAGGGCAAGGCGTTCCGCGGATTGAAAACGGAGCGTACCTGTAAGTACGTGAGTATTTCGATGCGCGGGACAACACGGTCATTGGAACTTAGATGAGGTCTTGAAGCCACTTTTAAGACAGTTTAGGATTTCAGTCAAGTAGCTTTTAAACTCCTTGCTAAGCCGCCGGTCTTATGTTAATTGGGTTTTCCAAACCGGGTGGTTGTTTGTGAGCGAATCGCATAAACCGTTTTTTGGGAGGACAGGCATGGACTTTGAACTGACGAAATCGCAAAAAGAGATTCAGAAAGCGGCGCGGGAATTTGCCAAAGGGGAATTCGACAAGGAATTGGCCCTTGAGCTGGACCGCAAGCACGAATTTCCTACAAAGATCTGGAAAAAAGCCTGCGACCTGGGATTCGTGGGGGTGCACTTTCCTGAAGAATATTCCGGGCAGGGTCTGGGAGTAATGGAAAATATCATTATTGCCGATGAGTTTTGCGCCCGGGATTCGACCATTGGTGCGGCCGTCATTTTATCCGGCTTCGCCTCTGAATGCGTGCTGCGTTTTGGCAGTGATGAATTGAAGCAAAAATTTCTACCCGCGGTTGCCGAAGGGCAGATGCTTTCCGGTGGTGCTTTTACCGAACCGGGCCACGGATCAGATATTACTTCGTTGGATACTACAGCGGTGCGTGACGGAGATGAATGGGTCATCAATGGCACCAAGACATTTATTACGAACGGAGGTCTGGCCGGATTTTATTCGGTGATGTGCCAGACCGATTCTGAGTGCCAGCCCTCCTACAGAGGGATCAGCCTGATTCTGGTGGAGGCTGAACGAAACGGGCTCAGCGCCACCGATGTGGGCGACAAAATGGGCATCCACATGATGGCGACAGCTGAATTGAGTTTTAAGGATGTGCGGGTGCCGGCGTCCAATCTTATCGGAGAACAAGGCAAAGGATTTTACCAGGTGCTGGAGTTTTTTGATGAGAGCCGCATCCTGGTTGCGGCCCAGGCACTGGGCACCGCCCAGGGCGCTTATGACCGTGCCATGGCCTATGTGAAAGAACGCGAGCAATTCGGTCGCAAAATTGCCCAGTTTCAAGTGACACAGCACAAGCTGGCGGATATGGCGACCAAAATAGAGCTTGCCCGCCTGCTGACGTATAAAGCAGCCTGGAATTTTGATCAGGGCCGCATCGACCCCAAATTAACTTCTATGGCCAAGATGTATGCCGCGCGAACGGCAGTCGAGGTGGCGGACGAGGCCATTCAATTGCTGGGCGGATACGGGTATATGACCGAATATGAAGTTGAGCGCTTCTATCGGGATGCCAAGATTACTGAAATTTATGAAGGCACCAAGGAGATTCAAAAGAACACCATCGCCAGTGCCATACTTGGCAAAATAAAGTAGAACTCATCTCAAAAATGTCTTTTGGCCCCATGTCTTTGTTGGCGCCTCGTTTTAAATCCTTGATCCGGCTCGGGCGGACCTGCGGTTTGCGACCCACAAAAGGGATTTGACCAGGCGGGACGTCCCGCTTTGCGGGTAAAACCCGGCCCTGTGGTTGTTGCTACGGTTCCACATCCTGCCAGAAACCACCTTTCATAATGAAATAAAGTCAGTATTTTCAAGACTGGACGTTGAGTCTTATTTCTACCTGCCTTTGATTGTTTCCGGGTTATCAAACCTTAACCCCCAGAAGAACCCATCTCAAAAATTGAGATGGGTTCCCGTTGTATTTTAACAATCCTGTTATATTATTGATATAATCTGTCATATTTCATTTCGGAGAAGAAAAGCATTTTCCTTCAAACCTTGCTCACAGCATCAGAAAGGAGTTCACCATGCTCGAGATCTTAAAGAAAACTTATGTGGCGGGAATCGGCCTGGCGGCCAAAACCTGGGATGAGGTGGAAGCGCTTTCCAAAGAAATCGCTAAAAAAGCCAAGATGTCGGAACAAGAGGGGGCTAAATTTTTAAAGGACATGAAAAGCCGCTATGATGATACTCAGAAAAAAACAGGAAAATACGTCGAAAAAGTCGTCAAGGATATTATGAAGAAAATGGATATCGCTACGGCGGCGGATATCAAAGCTTTGAAAAAAGAGATCCAGGATCTCAAGAGGGCAAGCAGCGGCACCGGCGCCAAAAAACGGGTCCGCAGCACAACGGCTAAAAAGCGAGCCACGACAATGGCTAAAAAGCGTAGCACGACCGCTGCCAAAAAGCGCACCCCTGTCGCGCCGGCAAAAAAAACCACCAAGCGTGTAAGCCCTAAAAAAAGTTAGTTTTTGAAATCCTAGATGTTGAGCATCAGAAAAATAGGCGTCATCGGGCGCACGCATCGACACCTGAATCGTTACCGCCAGATCCTGGCGGTATTGTTCAAGTATGGATATGGAGACCTGCTGGAAAGACTGAAGCTTGATCAATACATTGAAGCCGGGATTCAGGCGATTTCAAGAAAAAGAACGGAGCCGGTTGAAAAACTGACACGACCCCAGCGCCTCAGAATGGCATTTGAAGAACTGGGACCGACGTACATCAAACTCGGACAGGTGCTTTCAACACGACCGGATCTTGTGCCGTCTGACTTTGTCGATGAACTGGCAAAGCTTCAGGACGAGGTGCCGCCTTTCTCCTTTGCAGAAGTCAAAGATGCCGTACAAGCTGCATTCGGAAAGCCGGTTGAAGAACTGTTCGATCAACTGGAAGAACAGCCCCTGGCATCCGCTTCTATCGGCCAGGTTCACAAAGCCCGCCTGAAAGACGGCGAGGCAGTGGCGGTTAAATTCCAGCGGCCCGGCATCCGGAAAGTCATCGAAGTTGATCTTGAAATTATGCTTCATCTGGCCACCCTTGCCGAACGCCACATCAAAGAATTCGAAATCCATCGACCGGTGAAAATCGTTGAGGAATTTGCGCGCACGCTCGAAAAAGAAATCGATTATCGCATCGAAGCCACCAATATGGAGCGCATCGCACGCCAATTTTTAGATCGCCCTCACGTATACATACCCTCGGTGTTCAGAGAGTTTACCACTTCACGGGTGCTGACGACCGAACTCATTGACGGCATTAAAATCTCAAAGACTGAAAAGCTGGAAGCTGCCGGGCTCAATAAGAAAGTGATTGCGGACCGCGTGGTCGGACTTATACTCAGGCAGGCTTTCGATCACGGATTTTTTCACGCAGACCCCCACCCGGGGAATATCTTTGTTTTAGCGGACAATGTCATCTGTATGGTGGACTATGGGATGATGGGCACGGTAGATCGGCGGACCCGGGAAGCGTTTGTCGATTTGATCGACAGCGTGATTCGGCAGCATGAGGTCAAAGCCACCCAGGTGCTGCTGAGTTTAACCGATTGGGATGAGGAGCCGGACATACGCGCCCTGGAAAGGGAAGTGGCCGACTTTACGGGGCGCCACCTCTACAAGCCTTTAAAGGACATGGAAATCGGAAAACTGCTGCAAGATCTGATTGAATTAACGATCCGGTTTCGGCTGCGAATTCCACCCGATATTTTCCTGATGATCAAGGCTTTAAGTGCCGTAGAGGATGTCGGCCGAACGCTGGATCCGGAGTTTGATCTGATTGACCATGCCACTCCGTTTATAAAGCGCGTCAAGCTTGAACGTTTTTCCCCGCAACGTTTATCTTCCGATGGATTGGACATGATGTCGCGGCTGCTTCAATTCTTACAGCAGTTTCCCAAGGATCTCATGGATCTGACCGGTATGATACGGGAACAGCGGCTCAGTTTTCAGTTGGAACACAAAGGGCTCGAGACGATGCTGGAAACCCAGGATCAGACCAGCAACCGCATGTCCTTTGCGATCATCATTGCAGCATTGATTATCGGTTCGGCGCTGATCGTCATATCAGAAATTCCGCCGCTGGTCTACGGTATCTCATTGATCGGGATCATCGGTTATCTGGTTGCCGCTGTTATGGGGATCTGGCTGCTGGTGGCGATCATTAAAAAGGACGGCTATAGAGAAGATATTTTTAAATATTTTAGCGGGCGAATTATTTCAGATTTTTTGATGTCAGGAGCAATAAAATGAAAAATCCAATACTTTTGATAATCGTTGCAATCCTTTTATCAGGACTTTTTTTAGTGCCTGAGGCCATTGGTCAGGATAAGTCATGCCAATTCGAAGCCACCGGCCCGGATGATGTTTATCTGGTGATTCGGGAGAAAACCGGTCCCGGTGAAACCAGGGAATACGTAACATGGGAAGGTTGGGTTAAAAAATACCAACAAAAGCAGCATGCCAGCCAGACCGGTCGGGTTCGTTATGATTACAGACTGTCTTCCGATGACCGCACCATCGGTGACAATCAGAGCCCATGTGAG
>JGI2160J19893_10000291_pt1 | contig 17292 bp, 13 predicted proteins | sample DeeMarSeWOR28_12_FD_19893 | JGI IMG/M metagenome (IMG submission 19893)
AAACCATATGTCAGAAGCTCGGCCAGCAGGGCCGCCCTTCGACAGGCCGTTGAACTCTCGCAACCGTAATTCACGGAACCGTATACGGCGGCCAGCCGCTGAACCGCGGCCCGGGGTTCCTTCGGGTCACCCACATAGAAAAAGACCGAATGAGGCCCGTGCTCTTGTTTTATTCGATTCAGCTGGTCCACGATCGTTTCATAGGCCTCGTCCCAGGAAATGCGGACATAATCCGGGGATCCCGATCCCTTGGGGTTGGTTCGTTTCATGGGATATTTGAGGCGATTGGGGTTATACAGTCGCTGTAGACCGGCGTAGCCCTTTGAGCAGAGGGGAGAAGCGGGGTAGCCGGGCCAGGGCTCGATACGGGTGACAACATTTCCTTTATGATAGAATTTTATGCCGCAAAAGGGAACCTCATTGCAGCCGTCACAAATGGTATATCCTTCCCTTTCTCTCTCAGCGCTTTCCTCATGCCCTTGAGATCCTCTTTGTCCTGCAATCTCCTCAGCTGCCATAAAATATCCTCCTTTGCTAAAATTCTTCATCTCCTGCCTTCATCAAATCCCAGAGAGTTTCAACTGTCAGGCCTTCCGGATATTCCCTCGCGCCTTCCAGAAAAAAAGAGCAAATCAGAGAATCCCTGACCTGCTTTTTTTATTAAAATTGGTGGTCGGGGCGAGAGGATTTGAACCTCCGACTTCCTGCTCCCAAAGCAGGCGCGCTACCAGGCTGCGCCACGCCCCGATTCGAGTTCTGCGTGAGGCTCCATACCATGCATTTACCATCACTGCAAGTCATAAGGCTGTGAGGGTGGGATTCGCATAGGCCAGAAAGCCAGGAGGCTGGAAGGCTGGGAAGCTTGAACGCTTTTAACATGCATAATCTGCAGTATTCGGGTTTACTTCGGCTTTTCCGCAAAAAAGGCATCAATCCCGCTGCCGATCGCCTCTGCAATCCGAGACAGAAACGCCGGATCACCTAACGCTTTCTCTGCATTTGCGTTTGTCAGGTTGCCGATTTCAATTGCCACGGCCGGCATATCGGCGCCTTCAAGAACCAGCAGCGGCGCCCCCTGAACTTTGACATCCGGTGGCTGCCCGAGCATTGTCAGCCGGGATTGGATCTGATGGGCCAGCTTTTCACTGGTTATGCGGTATTTTGCCTGAATCATGCTCCAGTCGACTTCCGGTTTGTTGTCCTGCAGCGGTTTGGTCTGCTGATTTTCAACCGTCAGGGCAGATTCCTGAAATGACTGATAAAAATATACAGTTGACCCATTGATATTATGGATAAAACTGCCTCCGGTGTGCAGGCTGATAAAAATATCCGCATTGGCGTGATTGGCGACCGCCGTGCGGGCTGCCGGATCGAGTCCGTAATCTTCGTTACGGGTCAAAAGCACCCGGTATCGGACTTTCAGTTGCTCTGCGAGTATTTGGGCCAGGTTAAGCGTGATTGTTTTTTCAAACGTATGGCTCGGGCCTTTCGCACCGGCATCTTTTCCGCCATGCCCGGGGTCAATTACGACCAACGGCATGTCCTTTTCAAAGAGAGGCTGTCTGGCATTTGCATCCGGCAATATGATGCAATTGATTAAAATAAAAAGGATAGCCGATATCACGTTCAGGCTCGAGCAAAATCTTTTTGTCGCTGGCATGTTCATCTTGCGGTTAAGGTCAACCTCCGGCCGGTTAAATTGATTGGTTCCGAAAACCATTTTATTTTTATATAAAATACAATCATTTTTTTCAACTCTCTCAGGCCGGCTGTTGCCAGTTTTTACTTGACAGCCGATTAGATTGACATTATCTGTTTTGTCTTTTATACTGGGATTTAACGGATTTGGGTACCGAGTATAGTCGTTAGAGCCCAAAAAATCATGATTGAAAATTTTATCCTCCAAGGGCAGTCTGCCCAAATTACTTGCCCGGATTTCCTTTTTATAAGCAATTGCGAGAGTGGCGGAATTGGTAGACGCACTGGACTTAGGATCCAGCTCTGGAGACAGAGTGGGAGTTCAAGTCTCCCCTCTCGCACCACTCAAAGACGATAAGTGCCTTGGGTTTGTGTCGAGTGAATTTATTCTACCAGGCGCTTAAATTTTGTTGAACTGGGAACATTATGCCATTTAAAGTTGAAGATGTCAGCAGCGTCAAAAAAACGCTTCATATCGAGATTCCGCAGGATGAAGTCGTTCGGGAACTCGACAAAGCCTATAATCAATTGAAAAAAAGCGCCAGGGTAAAAGGTTTCCGGCCCGGAAAGGTTCCGCGTTCGGTTCTGGAACGGATGTTTAAAAAAGATGTGCATGCCGATGTATCCTCCCGACTGATTCAGAGCTCGTTCATCGATGCCATCAAACAGACCGAACTTAAAATCGTCGGCAATCCCGAACTGGACCCGCCCGAGCTGGCAGCCGACCGTTCGTATAAATATATTGCCACCGTTGAGATCACACCCGAAATTGATACGATCGATTTCAAGGGACTGAAGCTGAAACGAACCCTGCATGAAGCCAGCGACGAAGAGGTGGACATTCAGCTCAAATCGCTGCAGAAGGGGATGGCTAAACAACAAAAGATCGCAGAAGATCGGCCGGTTAAAAAAGAGGATTTTGTCTCGATCGATCTGGAAGGGTTCCAGAATGGAGAGCCCGTGCCGGAATTTGCCCAGGCTGACAATTTTAACCTGCAAATCGGCAAGGCACTTATTTCCAAAGATTTTGACGACCGCCTGATCGGCATGAAGCCGGGGGAGACCCAATCGTTTAGCATAAAATTTGACAAAGAATTCCCCAACGAAAAATTGGCCGACCGGGAGATCGATTTTAAGGTGGTGCTGAACGAAATCCGGCAGGAGATTTTACCGCCGATTGATGATACGCTGGCCCAAAAAGCCGGTCCCTATCAAACGCTTGATGAACTGAAAAAAGTGATCCTGGATAATTTGAAACAGGGTTACCAAAAGCGTATTGAGCAGGAGCTCAACGAGCAAATTTTCACCCGCTTAATTGCCGCAACGGAGTTTGAAGTACCGGATGCCATGGTCGAAATGGAGCTTCAAGGAATTATTGAGGAGGCCGAGCGCTCTTTTGCTTACCGCAATACCTCTTTAGAAGAGATGGGGCTCTCAAAGGAGACGATTGCTGAAAAATACCGCGATACGGCGCTCAAGCAGGTTAAACGCCATCTGATTCTGGGTAAAATCATCGATCAGGAAAGCCTTAAGATTGATGATGATGAACTGGAAAGCGGGCTGAAGGAGATGGCGGAAAATTTCAACCAGCCGCTGGAAGATATCAAAAGTTATTATGATCAAAACCAGGACAAGCTGGGGTATTTTAAGCATACGTTACTTGAAAAGAAGGCGATCAAACTTATAATTGATAGTAGTACGATCACAGATGTGAAGCCCGAAACGCCGGATAAAGCCAAAGACGAAAAACAGGCCAATAAGGCAAAGAAGTAAGGTTTCAAGAAGGCTGAAAACCGCAACGTCTAACGAACAAAGGAGTTAAACTGTGCCTCTGATTCCGATGGTAATCGAGCAAAGCAGCAGGGGTGAACGCGCATATGACATTTATTCGCGCCTTCTCAAAGACCGTATCATTTTTCTCGGCACGGCCATGAACGATGAAGTTGCCAATCTCATTATCGCTCAACTGCTTTTCTTAGAATCTGAAGACCCCGACAAGGATATTAATTTTTATGTGAATTCTCCCGGGGGGCTGGTGACTGCCGGTCTGGCGGTGTATGACACCATGCAATACATTAAACCGGATATTGCCACAGTTTGCATTGGCCAGGCTGCCAGCATGGGTGCGGTTTTACTGGCGGCAGGAACACACGGCAAACGTTACTCTTTGCCCAATTCCAGGATATTGATCCATCAACCCATGGGGGGATTTCAAGGTCAGGCGTCTGATATTGAAATCCAGGCCAAGGAGATCCTGCGAATGAAGGAGCGATTAAACCAAATTCTGATGAAGCATACCGGCAAAGAATTAGAAGACATCCAAAAAGATACTGATCGCGACTTCTTCATGTCTGGCGAGGAGGCCAAAAAATACGGAATTATCGACCACGTCATTGCCAATCGTGACGATCTTGACCATTTAGAAGAGTCGGAGACCTAAAATGCCAAAGAAAAAAGATGAAAACGACAATCTGTTTTGTTCTTTTTGCGGAAAAAATCAATCTGAAGTTCGCAAGCTGATTGCCGGTCCGGCGGTATATATTTGTGATGAATGTATCCAGCTATGCAGTGAAATCATCGAGGAAGAAAGCGAAAAGGATTCCCAGGCGTCGGATCGTATCCTGACGCCGAAAGAAATTAAGGAAAAGCTTGACGGTTATGTAATTGAACAGGAAGCAGCTAAAAAGGTGCTGTCGGTGGCGGTTTACAATCATTACAAGCGCCTTGACTCTTCATTTAATTCCGGGGATGTGGAAATCCAGAAAAGCAACATCCTGCTGATCGGTCCGACCGGCTGTGGGAAAACATTGCTGGCACAAACTCTTGCCAGATTTTTGAACGTGCCGTTTACCATAGCAGATGCAACCAGTCTGACCGAGGCCGGTTATGTCGGCGAGGATGTTGAAAACATCATTCTTTCCCTGCTTCAGAATGCGGATTACGACGTAGACAAAGCCAAGCGCGGGATCGTCTATATTGATGAGATCGATAAAATTGCCAGCAAATCAGACAATCCATCGATTACACGTGATGTATCGGGGGAGGGCGTTCAGCAGGCACTTTTGAAAATAATTGAAGGAACAACAGCCAGTGTACCGCCGAAAGGCGGCCGTAAACATCCGCAACAGGATTTTGTTAAAGTCGACACCTCCAATATCCTTTTTATCTGCGGGGGTACTTTCAACGGACTGGAAAAAATTGTTCAGCGTCGTCTCGGATCCAAGCAGATGGGGTTCGGAGCCAAGATCCTTATGGAAACCGAGAAAACGATCGGCGAGATTTTGATCAACGTTCAGCCGGAGGATCTGATAAAATACGGTTTGATCCCTGAGTTTTTAGGTCGCCTGCCGGTGATTGCGACTCTGGATGAGCTCAATGAGAATGCACTCATCCGGATTTTGAAAGAACCCAAGAATGCCTTGCTCAGACAATTTCAGAAGCTATTTGAAATGGAAGGCGTCAACCTGAGACTCACCGACAGTGCGCTGGTGGCGATTGCCAGAGAAGCGATGAAGCGCAAATCCGGCGCACGCGGGCTGCGGTCAATTATGGAAACCTGCATGCTTGATATCATGTATGAACTGCCGTCAATTACCAATGTAAAAGAATGCGTCATTGGAGAGGATGTCGTCTTAAACAAAGAGGATCCCATCCTGTTGTATGAGCAGACCAAGAAGCAAGCCTGAATTTTTTAAATAACAAGGAGTTGAGGAATCAAATATGTTTTTGCCCCTTTTGCCATTAAGAGACCTGGTTGTTTTTCCGCACATGGTGGCGCCCCTTTTTGTCGGGCGCGCCAAATCAGTCAATGCGCTGGCTGATGCCATGAATAAAGATAAGCTCGTTTTTCTGTCGACCCAGAAAAGGGCCAATGTGGACAACCCCGGAGAAACCGACATTAGCCGCATTGGAACCATCGGCAAGGTGCTTCAGCTGCTTCGGCTTCCGGACGGAACCGTCAAAGCCCTGGTGGAAGGCAAAGCCAGAGCCCGAATTGGGCGCTTTTCAGTTGAAAATGACTTTTTCCAGGTACAGGTAGAAAAAATAATAGAACCGGTCGTGCCGGCAGCAGAGGCCACAGCGCTTGTTCGATCGGTTATTAAGGAGTTTGAGGAATACGCCAGCGTCAACAAAAACCTGTCAAAAGAGCTGGTCACCAACGCTGCGGTCATTGCTGATCCATCTCAGCTGGCCGACACAGTGGCATCGCATTTTTCGTTTAAAATCGAAGACAAGCAAAAACTGCTTGAAACCATTTCACCCACTGAGCGGCTGGCATTACTCCTGAGCCTGATTAAAATGGAAATAGAAGTATTTCGCATGGATCAGCGCATCAAAAACCGCGTAAGAGATCAGATGGAGCAGACTCAGAAAAACTATTATCTGAACGAACAGATGCGGGCGATCAAGAAGGAAATGGGCACCGATGACGACCCGGCCGATGAGATCAGAGAGCTCGAAGAAAAAATCAAGAACAAAAAGATGTCCAGGGAGGCTACCGAAAAAGTTGAAGGCGAACTGAAAAAATTAAAAATGATGACACCGATGTCGGCCGAAGCCACGGTGGTGCGAAATTATATCGATTGGATCATCAATTTGCCCTGGTATGAAAAATGCGAGGTGTCCGATGATCTCGATGAGGCCGAAAAGATCCTCGATGAAGATCATTACGGCCTTGAAAAGCCCAAAGAACGAATTTTAGAATATCTGGCGGTTCAAGCACTGGTAAAAAAAATTCGGGGCCCGATCCTTTGCTTCGTCGGCCCGCCGGGCGTTGGTAAGACCTCTCTGGCCAAATCCATCGCCAGGGCCACCGGTCGCAAATACGTGCGTCTTTCCCTGGGAGGTGTGAGGGATGAAGCTGAAATCCGCGGGCACCGGCGCACCTACATTGGGGCTCTTCCCGGTAAAATTCTCCAGTCGCTGAAAAAAGCCGGGGTCAACAACCCGGTATTTTGCCTGGATGAGGTGGACAAAATGAGCATGGATTTCAGGGGCGATCCATCAGCGGCGCTCTTGGAAGTGCTGGATCCCGAGCAAAACTTCAGCTTCAATGATCATTACCTCGATATGGATTATGATCTTTCTGATATCCTTTTTATTACAACGGCCAATACATTACCGGATATCCCGCTGCCGCTGCAGGACCGCATGGAAATTATCCGGCTTCCCGGTTACACCGAATATGAAAAGTATCATATCGCTGAAGGCTTTCTGGTCCCCAAACAGATTAAATTCAACGGCCTGGAGGGGAAAAACGTCATTTTTTCCCAGAATTCGATACTGGCCATTATCCGGCGGTATACCCGCGAAGCAGGTGTCAGAAATCTTGAGCGTGAAATCGCTTCGATATGCCGCAAATTGGCCAGAGAAGCGGTTAAGCACAAGGATAAAATCGAATTCAGAGTTTCCGAGAAATCAATTGCCAAATATCTTGGTCCTTACCGCTTTCGGCAGGAGCAGGTTGAAGAAAAAGATCAAGTCGGAATGGTTACCGGCCTGGCCTGGACCCAGGTGGGCGGCGAGCTGCTCTTCATTGAAACATTGATCATGCCCGGCAAAGGCAAACTCACGGTGACCGGCAAGCTGGGCGATGTCATGCAGGAATCGGCTCAGGCCGCTGTAAGTTACGTTCGATCGCGCGCACATAATCTGGCGATCGATGAAAAATTTTACCGGAAATATGATATTCATATTCATATCCCCGAAGGAGCAATTCCCAAAGACGGACCATCTGCGGGCATTTCCATGTGCACTTCACTGGTATCTGCCCTGGCTAAATTTCCGGTGCACCGCGATATTGCCATGACCGGCGAGATCACCTTGCGGGGACGCGTGTTACCGATCGGCGGGTTGAAAGAAAAAATCATTGCGGCTCACCGGGGCGGAATCAAAAAAGTTCTGATTCCCAAAGAAAATGAAAAAGATCTAAAAGATGTGCCCAAGAGCATCTCCAAACAGGTTGAAATTATCCTGGTGGAGCATATGGATGAGGTGCTTTCCCATGCGCTGATCCTTACCGATGGCACCACGATCTTTAGAAATGTTGACATTCCGCTTGAAATCACAGCCGCAGAAGCGGAAAAACCGCAAAATTTAATCTAAGGGATGTCGCCTTCCCGGCGGTCTTTTGCCTTGACATTATCGGTTGAAATTGTTAGCAATTGCTTTCTCCGGATACCTAAAGGACTGACAGAATTGGGCGGGTAGCTCAGTTGGGAGAGCACCGGCCTTACAAGCCGGGGGTCACAGGTTCAAGCCCTGTTCCGCCTACCACTTCATGATGGATTGACCGGGTGGCGACTACCTTGCAGATAAAATAAAAATATGGGGGCGTAGTTCAGTTGGTTAGAACGCCGGCCTGTCACGCCGGAGGTCGCGAGTTCGAGTCTCGTCGCTCCCGCCATTTTAAAACAAAAAGGGGTAAGGTTATCACCGAGCCCTTTTTTTATTTCCTCCGGCGTTCTATGCCTTCGATCGATGCCGCATTTTTCTACATCTGTTTTATCGTTAAACTGGTCTTAAAATATCTGGATTTTGTTCGATAGCAAGGCGCGAGGCGCTTTGAAAGCGGAGCGCACACTAGAAAGTACGCGAGTATTTTAAAGTGGCTCGGAACGCAGCTGTCGGGCAAAAGACGGGTATTTTAAGGCCCGTTTTTAGAATGTCCCGCCTATTTAGCGGGAAGGTCGCGAGTTCGAGTCTCGTCGCTCCCGCCATTTTAAAATAATGTGGTTATGCAGAAAGCTCAAGTGAGGCATACATAACCACGAAGGGCACGAAGGACACGAAAGGATAAAAAAAAAATTATGTATTTTCCCTTCGTGTTCTTCGTGGTGAGACCCATAACAAAATTTATCAAATTGGGGTTTCCCGGATAACCGCATAAAATAAATAGGGGTAAGGTTATCACCGGGCCCTTTTTTTATGTCTGCCCGCGTTTATGGCTTTGATGGTCACACGTTTTGCTTACCTAACAGGGCGATCATGGCGCGATAAATATTTGCAATCTCGGGTCAAAAACGATAAACTTAAAAGCATAAAAATCAATGATTTTAAGATAAATTCTAAACCCGGTCTTCGGAAAAATGAGTCGTTTATGGCCTCACATCACCTTCAACCAGACGAGCTGACAGAGATTCTTGAAGCCTGCCGACGTCTGAGTCATATTCTGGAGCCAGAGTCGCTATACGCGGCACTTGCCAATCTGATAAAGGAAAAATTTTCAGTTCGTGAGCTGGCGATCTTTGCTTATGGCCCAGCTGAAAAAATGCTTTCGCTGGTCTTCAGTGAAGGTCTCGGTGATCTGCATTTTCAAATTCCCCAAATTAAAAGCAGCCTCTGGGAATCCATCTTAGGCGGTCAACCATTTGCGGTCAGCAACGATGCGGGAAAATCTTTGTTTCCGGATGATTTTCAAAAGCTCAATCTGGCCGGGCTGTCATCCGAACTGTGGGTCCCCCTCGGCAAGGGGGCAGAATTGACCGGACTGCTGGCCGTCGGATCGCGGGGAAATGACCAACCTTTCGATGCTGGCGATCGATATTTTCTTCAGCAACTCTCCGCTCATACTGCCGTGTGCTTTAACACCTGCCGCCTCTATGGCGAGCGCCAAAAAGAAAAAGACGATTTGAATAAAACCATTCAAAATCTGTCTCTGCTTTACAGCATCGGCAAGGCCATGAATTATATCAGTGATCTGAAGAACCTTTTGCAGTTTATATTGGGCCAGGCCGTTGAGGTGACCGCTGCCGAGAAAGGGTCTCTGATGCTTTACGACCTGGAGACCGATCGGTTAAATATCCGTGTTCTGGCCGGAATGGAGGACACCGCCTTTCAGGAAAAAGTGAACAATAACGAAATACAATGCCGCAGTTTTAAGCCGGGCGAAGGGATCGCCGGCCGGGTATATATGACCGCAAAACCCATTGTGGTAAACAATATTAAAAAGGATGATGTATTTATAGACTCGGAGAATTCCTACGTTCGCTCAATTGCCTGTATTCCCATGATCGTTTACAAGGAGGTCATCGGTGTCATCAATGTCACCAATAAGCGGCATGGAAGAGAATTTACAGACGAAGATGTTGAAATGCTGAAAGCCGTTGCCGATCAGGCCGCCGTGGCCATCAATAAGGCCCAGCTCTGGGATATGGCGGTTACGGACTCTTTAACGGGTCTTTACGTTCGCCGGTACTTTATGGTCAAACTGCACGAGGAACTTCAGCGGGCCGAGCGTTATAAAAATATTTTATCCATTGTCATGGCTGATCTGGATCGATTTAAAGATATCAATGATACTTACGGCCACGATGCCGGGGACCGGGTCCTGAAGTCCATCGGCAAATTCCTGCAGCAAAATATCAGAGATGTAGACGTGGTTGCCAGGTACGGCGGCGAAGAGTTTGTCCTGATGATACCGGAGGCCGCCAAGGACGCCGCCCGCATTTTGTCCGAGCGCTTGAGAAAAAATTTGTCAGAGATGAAAATTGAAGATCTGCCCCCCATCACCATCAGCCTGGGAATCGCCACCTACCCATATGATGGCACGGATGCTGAAGACCTTATCAAAAAAGCGGACGCGGCCATGTATGCAGCCAAAAGGGCCGGCCGCGATCAGGTGGTCCAATATACCCGGAATGTTAAACTGCCACGTGACGACAATTCTAAAGGGATTGAGAATTAAACCTGAGTCGCGCGTTTCACATTTTAAAAAGGGATAATCAGGATAACGTCTCTGCTACTCGGCAACACCAGCTCTTTTTTACAGATAGCGGCGTAAATCTTAGCAGAATTATTGCAACGCGATTATTGAGCACCCGATACCATTCGGAACGAAATTCGGGTCAGAGCATCGAGGGAGGAAACATGTCTGATATATTAAACATTGTTAAGAACAGGGATCCACAGGAAAAAGAGTTCCACCAGGCAGTCAGCGAAGTGATGGAATCGGTAAAGCCCGTTCTGGACCAAAACCCGATTTACCGCCAGGCCAAAATACCGGCCAGGCTTGTAGAACCGGAGCGCACCATCATTTTCAGGGTGCCTTGGATGGACGACCAGGGAGAAGTACAGGTAAACCGGGGATTTCGCATCGAAATGAACAGCGCCCTGGGCCCTTACAAAGGCGGGCTGCGCTTTCACCCGTCCGTCAATCTGGGCATTCTTAAATTTCTTGCTTTTGAGCAGGTATTTAAAAATGCTTTAACCACCCTGCCAATGGGCGGCGGCAAGGGTGGGTCGGATTTTGATCCCAAAGGTAAATCAGACAACGAGGTCATGCGCTTTTGCCACAGTTTTATGTGCGAACTATTTCGCCATATCGGACCCGACACGGATGTGCCGGCCGGAGATATCGGTGTGGGTGCCAGAGAGGTCGGCTATCTTTTTGGGATGTATAAAAAATTGCGCAATGAATTTACCGGCGTATTAACCGGCAAAGGGCTCAACTGGGGCGGAAGCCTGATCCGTCCCGAGGCCACCGGCTTCGGTTCGGTGTATTTTGCATCTGAAATGATTGCCACCCGCAATGCGACGCTTAAGGACAAAACCTGCCTGGTATCCGGATCGGGTAATGTGGCGCAGTTCACCACCGAAAAATTGATTGAACTGGGGGCCAGGGTGGTCACCCTCTCGGATTCCTCCGGTTATATTTTCGATGAGAAAGGCATCGATGCAAAAAAGCTGGAATTTGTCAAAGTGCTCAAAAACGTACGCAGGGGCCGGATCAGGGAGTACGCCGACAAGTATTCAGAGGCCGTTTATACTGCTGTTGATCCGGCCCTGGATCACAATCCGCTATGGCACCATAAGGCCGATTGTGTTTTTCCCAGCGCCACCCAAAATGAAATCAACGGCAAAGATGCCCAGAATCTGGTCAACAACGGTGTAATGCTTGTCTGTGAAGGCGCCAATATGCCGACCGTGCCCGAAGGGGTGGATATCTTTTTACAGGAAAAACTGCTCTACGGACCCGGCAAAGCAGCCAATGCCGGGGGAGTGTCGGTTTCGGGTCTGGAAATGACCCAAAACAGCATGCGTCTGGGGTGGACCCGCGAAGAAGTGGATAATCGGCTCAAGATGATCATGAAAAGCATTCACCGGACCTCGCTGGAGGCAGCGGAGAAATACGGCACGCCGGGAAATTATGTCAACGGCGCCAATATTGCCGGTTTTGTTAAGGTGGTCGATGCGATGCTGGATCAGGGCCTCGTCTAAAACTGGTTTCAAAACCCTCATCTTTTGCCCGCTGGCTGCGTTCCAAGCCGCTTTAAAATGCTCACGTACTATCGTGTACGCTCCGCTTTTAAAGCGGCTCGCGCCTTGCCATCGAACAAAATCTAAGACTTTTGAAACCAGTTTAACTCTATTTATTTCTGCCCATAAGCTACATGCTCAAGACAAGCCCTCCTGTCCAAAGGCTGACACCTGAAACCCGACACTTGGTAATTACCCCAGCGCAATCAACAGCACCCCGACCAGCACCAGGCAGATGCCTGAGACGGTCTTCAGGGTAATTTTTTCCATGCCTTTAAAGAACAGGCAGCTCCACGCCAGGATGAATACCGGGTGCAGGCTGGACAATGGTGCCACGATAATCGCCTTACCGTATGACAGGGCATAAAACATGGTGAGCCATCCCGCAGTCAAACATGCCCCGGCTGCACATAAAAACACAAAATCGTTTCTGTTCAGGGAAATCGAATTGCGCATGCTTTTAAACATCAGGCACAGCATCGAGTAAAAAACCAGAGATGTCAAAAATCCGACCGTCACCCCAAAAAGAGGCTCATCCAGCGCATTTAAGCCCATCTTGCGGAATACGATCGCAAGCCCCAAAAAAATAGCGGACAGCAGCGGAAATATCAGGTCCTTCTTTCTGCGGGCTTTAAAATTTTCGACAGCGTTGATGCTTCGTTCCTGGATGATAATTCCGATGATGATCAATCCGATCCCAAGGCTGACTGAGACTGTCAATTTTTCTTTTAAAAAAATGGCTGCGATGACCGCCGTGAATGCGGGGCCGGTCGATAAAATGGATGAGGATACCGAAGGACCGATGCGATCCAGGCTGATAAAATAAAGCCAGCGAACCAGCGCCGGCGAAAAAATGCCGGCCAGGATAAAAAGCAGGAATGCCGTTGATTTCAGGTAATCAAATTTAGCCACCGGCAGTGAAATTGCCACAAAAATCAAGCTTCCCACCGCGGTTACGACCAGCATGGCCGAAGTCGGATTCGTTCGCGCGATGCCTTTTTTCATTAAGATGGTTGTAAAACTGATCAGGAGTGATGATAGAAGTGCCAGCGCAATTGCCATGTCGTGTTCTATGGTTCAGGTTTCAAAGGTTCAGAGGGTTCAAGGTTCAAAGGGTCAGTGCAAGAAGTCATAAAATCTTTAATAAGTGCTGAGGACTGGGGACTGAGGACTGAGCAGAAAATCTGTTTGATGTCCGATATCCAGAATCGGCGCATTGGAGGTTCAAAACCAATCGACGCATTAAGACTCATCCTACAAGATATGAACCTTTGAGCCTCTGCGATCGGTCTTCTAAGCTTAGTCCTCAGCACTCAGTCCTTGCTTTTTCTGCTACCCGCTGCTTGAAACCATCTACTGAATCCATTAAGTCAACTGGACTAGTTTTCGGTGCCGACTATTTTCCCATAGGCGGCAAAAGCCAAAATGCCACCGATGATACCGCCGCCGGCCTGGATCAGGTTGGGTATGATTTCCGACACCGCTCCCTGAAGCCCGATGTTGGGCATTAAGGCTTCTGCAATAAAATAGCATGCGACCATGGAAGCGCCACCCAGCAGCATTAAAATCCAGCGGCTGAATTTATGCCGGCCGGATGCCAGTGCACACAGACCGCCTTCAGCTCCTTTGGCAATGAAGGTGATCGGTGCAAACATGCCAAATCCGCCGATGATATCCGCTAAAGCCGAACCGATGCCTCCGGCGGCTGCGCCCCACCAGAAGCTTTTTTTTCGGGTCAGATTCCCCAGCACCAGTCCGGAGAACACCACGGCGACATCTCCAAAATTGAAATAGCCTCTGCTTGGCAACGGGATTCTGATAAACAGGGTGATCAGGGCAACGACAACCGTCAGGGCGATAAACGCAATTTTGATATTTTTCATTCGTTAACCTCGTAAAGATGCTGGTAGCGATTTATTAGCAGACGATTTGAATTTTCAATCTCTTCATAAAGATACAAATACAGGGCAATGATCAGGCAGGCATATTTTTTTAATCCGGATTTTATTCTGCCCCCGCTTTGCAGGGAGGCATAGGTATTCAAATACCAGCTAAATCGGCGCAATATTTTTTCCCCTTTTTGAAATGCCGATTTCATTGTGATCAGGCTGATCCGTTTTTTCATTGAAATCGGAAGGTTAAGGATATCCAGATAGGTAATATAGGTCAACAGGATTTTTAGAAAGAACAATGAACTGGGGAACACCAGACATTTAATCAGCGTGTCCTGCAGCCAGTCCGCCCTGCCGAACAGCCGCATCATGTGAAAAATAAGTCCGAAAATTAAAAGACTCAATACAAATGGAAGACAGAACTTCAGCGATGAAGCGGTCTCTTTGAAGGAGAATCGCACGGTATTCCATCCCATGACCGCGATAAAAACAGCCAGTTGAACGGCGATGTTGTCATAATAAGGGCCGAAAACAAACAGCCAAAAAAATGATAGGATGAAAATGAATACGATGGCGAATTTTAACATGACGGTATTATTCATGCCTCACCCTGACATTTTTGACACGATCTTCGATGTTGATCAATTCAAATTGCACGTTGCAAATCCGGTAATGATCGGCAACCGCCGCTCGGCGATTCATGTTCAGATGCGTGACGATGATGTAAGTCCGGATAAATGCCTTCGTCCAGTCAAAAATGAAACCATAATCGGGGAAGTATTTATCAAACTCATCGAGTATAAGGATGCTTGCCGTTTGGCCTCGGGTGATCCACAGCTTTAAAAGCTCAAGCTCATCCATGTCGGATATTTTAAGTCCCTGGATCGAGAGAAGGGCCCGCAGGGTGTAGAACTGGGTCCGAATATCCTGACCGACATATAAATAGGTAAGATTGTCCGCCCTGAGGGCCGGAATAATTATTTTCTCCAGAAAGGATGTCTTTCCAAAGCCGTTGCCTCCTCTAAAATAAAAGCAACTGCTGCCGGTAAAATGGAGGTCATTGACGATATCAAAGTTCAGGTTGCGGCTTTCCAAACGATATTTACCCTTGAGTATTTTCATTCTCTGAGAAAATCTCCCGGATGTGGCCATCTCTTTCTGTAAACAGCCTAATATTGTGGCTTGAACGAACTTCTTCGAATTTTTCAATTAGCTGAGTTCGGCTTTTATCGCTGATGGAGTCCAGGATGTTATTCAGCAACAATTTCAGACCCTGAATGTTCCGGTCGCCAATCACTGCCAGCGTCAACAGGCAGGCCAGAATGGCTTTCTGTCCGCCGGAATAGGTCTCGAAATCTTTACCGCCGCTGACTTCATGAATGTTGAATTCTCTGGCGGCCCCGATGATCCTATCGATCAAGCCTGAATCATTTGTGCGCTGAAGCAGCCAGACTTCCTCGCGTATGGACGATGAAATAAAGAGATGATTGAATTCCAGAATCAGAAATTCATCGCTGTACTTGTCCAGTAAAGCGTTTAAATTATAAATAGCCATAAATCTGTTGGAACCTGCACGTTTAGGAAATGCCGTTTTATATATCATAGGAGGCCTTGAAAACAAACATGCAGCGATAAAAATACAAATTACTTGACAGTTTCAGGCGTGAGCTCTATTTATGACTTACCACTTCTAATCTGATTGCTGTTTCGGGAGCTCGGATAAACCGGGCTGAGAGGGACTCTGACCTTTAATCACGGGTCCGACCGTTGACCTGATCCGGATAATGCCGGTGGAGGGAAATTTTCACCAAGGCCGCCCTTTATCCGGGTGGCTTTTTTTTGTTCAAAAGTTCCGTGTTGCGGGTATCAGGAAAATATTATTTGTTTTATTGGTTCAATTGGTTAAATACGCTCGAGTCGCCGGCTTTCAGAAATAACCAATCAAACTAATGAAACGAATCAAACCAATGAAACCGGCCTTTAAACCTTTGAACCCTGAACGGTGAACTCTGAAACTATCACGAGGTGAGATAAATGGACATTCAACCAATTGGCTCTGGCCAGCGCACCCTCAGCGGTTTGGACTATTTTTTGCTTTGGGCCGGCGTGGCCATTTCCCTGGCGGAAATTTGGGCCGGCGGGTTTCTGGCGCCGATGGGGTTCTGGCTGGGAATCTTTGCAGTTCTTCTGGGCCACATTATCGGCAATACCTTTATGGCTCTGGGGGGCATTATCGGCTCGGAGCACGGCATCATGTCAATGGTTTCCGTGCGGCCTTCTTTTGGAATTCGCGGATCAAATCTGGCAGCGGTTTTAAACATTATTCAGCTGATCGGCTGGGCTTCGATCATGCTAATTATTGGCGGCCGTGCCGGTGCCATGCTGGGCAAGTCCATGGGGGGCATTCTGGCATCCAACCATTTCTGGATCGTTGCTATCGGCCTGGGAACACTCTTATGGGCTCAGATGACCGGAAACCCGATCTGGCGCATTATGCAGAAACTGACGGTGATCGGACTGCTGCTGGTTATCGTGCTGATGAGTGGCGTGACTGTTGACGAATTCGGCAGCCGTGTTTTTGGGGTCGAACCACAGGAAATGCCTTTTATGATCGGTCTGGATCTGGTCATCGCCATGCCGATTTCATGGATGCCGCTGGTGGCAGATTACTCAAGATTCTCCAGAAGGACCGCTCCCGCTTTCTGGAATACCTGGCTGGGCTATTTTCTGATCTCATCATGGATGTATGCCCTGGGTTTAACGGCGACCCTGGTTGCCGGAGCCAGTGATCCCGGTACGTTAATCTTACAACTCATGGGCAAAATTGGCCTTGCGGTGCCTGCCCTGATTATGGTGGTGTTTTCAACCATTACTACCGGTTTTCCGGATGTGTACTCGGCAGCATGCTCAACGCTGAATATCTCTCAAAGATTCAGCTCAAAAAGCATTGTCTGGGCGGCGGGAATTATTTCCATATTGGTTGCGCTGGTTTTTCCAATGGAGCAGTATGAAAATTTTCTTTTTCTGATCGGCGCGATGTTTGTGCCCCTGTTTGGTGTTGTCCTGACCGACTATTTTCTGATTCGCGGCCGCCGGCTCGACACGGAAAACCTTTACCGGCGTGAAGGCAAATACTGGTATATAAAAGGCTTTAACGGGATTGCGCTGATTTGCTGGGCGCTCGGATTTTTTGTTTATGAACTGATTGCCCTCATGAAATACCCCATTGGCGGTTCCATGCCGTCATTGCTGATTGCCGGACTATGTTATTATTTCATCACACGATGGAGGGGTCGGTTCAAAGGTTCAGGGTTTGAGGGTTCAAAGGTTTAAAGGGCCAGTCCAGCGATTTGTTGGATTAGTTTCATTGGTTGAATTGGTTGGTTTAGTCCGAACCAGTTGAACGAATTAAACCAATCAAACCAATAAAACACGCAATTGAATT
>JGI2160J19893_10000297_pt1 | contig 17246 bp, 13 predicted proteins | sample DeeMarSeWOR28_12_FD_19893 | JGI IMG/M metagenome (IMG submission 19893)
TCGCCAGAGGCGGTTTTGCGGAAGACGGCGGCAGCCTCCTGGAGAAGTCCATCAGCGTCGGGGGCGGCTATGCGCCGAACGGCATCGGGCTGCCGGGATCAGGACAATTGCTCGGGTTCGGAGCCAACTGGGGGCAACCCAACAGTTCCCTGTTTGGCTCCGGTCTGGACGATCAGTACGCGCTCGAAGTGTACTATCGATTGCAGATAACGAAGGAATTCGCCATCACACCGGACGTGCAATTGCTGATTGATCCGGCACTCAACCCGGAGGAAGATACGATTTGGGCCTTCGGCCTACGAGCGCGCTTAGCTTTATAGACAGGCAGGAAGATGCTGGAATCCGGCTGCCGCCCGAGGAGGTGGATGATACTTTTTGGAGGTAGAAGATGAAGAAATTAATGATTGTAACCATCGTACTAATGGTATCTAGTGCCGCTTATGCCGGCCAAGGAACGCATTGGGATTATTCCGGTGCCGAAGGACCTGAACACTGGGGCGAACTTAATCCTGAATACACCCTCTGCTCCGAGGGGAAGAATCAGTCGCCGATCAATCTCACGAGTTTCATTGAGTCTGATTTAAAGCCAATAAATATCCATTATCAGGTTAGCGGAAACGATATTCTCAATAATGGCCATACCGTTCAGGTGAACTTCGCGCCCGGCAGCAAAATTTCTATCGACGGCCATGAGTTTGAACTCAAGCAGTACCATTTTCATGCCCCAGGCGAGAATCTTATTAACGGTAAACTATACCCGATGGAAGCGCATCTCGTGCATTCAGACAGTAATGGACATCTTGCTGTCATCGCCGTGATGTTTGTAGAAGGCAAAGCGAATGAATCCATTGCGAAAGCCTGGGCTCATATGCCCGAGAAGGCGGGTGACAAACACCGTCTGTTTCCGAGTGTCTCGGCCGAGGGCATTCTGCCTGTTAATCGAGATTACTACCGTTACAACGGATCACTCACGACACCACCTTGTTCGGAAGGGGTTCGGTGGTTCGTCATGAAAAACCCTGTGACGGCTTCAAAGTCCCAAATAAAGAAATTTGCTCATGTTATGCATCATCCGAATAACCGTCCCATACAGCCGGTGAACGCGCGTCCGGTGTTAAAGTAGCTGATCTAACCGTGGAGTCTACCGCGAACCTTCTGCTCTGCTTCAGGGCATCTTGTGATGAAAGCTTCGTTTAGCGTCATGCAGTCAGCGTCAAGAAAAGGAAGCAACATTTTGAGGAACGGGAAAAAAGGAAAAAGTAATTCTTTGCTTCTATGGCCAATTGAAGCCCTGGTTCGACTAGGAGCACCTCATGAGTGAGAATCTCCTCATAGGTTTGGTGACAATGACGGTCTGTCTGTCTATTCAATGCGTCGTCGTGGGCGCTCTGTTGGACGCCCTTGTTTTTCTGGAAAAAAAAGGACTCATCAGACATACACTCGTCGGGGTATCGTCCCTTCTTGTCGCTGTCATGCTCCTTATGCTGGCTGGGAACCTTGTACAGATCACCCTCTGGGCCGGGCTGTTTTTCACCTGCGGAGAGTTCAAGGAGTTCGCCACGGCCTTCTATCACTCGGTCGTAAACTTTGCGACCCTCGGCTACGGGGACATCGTGATGAGCGAAAAGAGGCGTCTCCTTGGCGCCTTAGAGGCGGCAAACGGGGTGTTGATGTTGGGTCTGACAACGGGCTTTCTGTATACGCTCCTCAGCGGATTGTTGGAACGATACTGGGACGAGCAGGTAGGTCAAGATGCTGGAATCCGGCTGCATCAACCGAAGAAATGATTTTAGGACGAGGTAAAACATGGGAATTCACTGGAAGAAGGTCGTTTGGTTCTTGCTCTCCCTTGCGGTAGCAATTGCACTGTTCGGAGGTCCCGCCATCTCTCAAGAGGAGAACGGNGAGAAAAGCACTCCAGCGGAGNCAACACAGGCGGTCGCCTCACCAAGTCTGGCTGATCTCATTGCATTAACCGCCGAACTCGATAAACGTCTCTCCACCCAGGAGAAGGATTTGGCACTGGGATTCGATTCAACTGCGACGGAAGAGGAGTTCGTGCAGTTTAACGAGAAACTTGATGCTCTTTCCGGTCGACTGCAAAAACTTAAGATCTCAAAGAGATACGACTACGATCAACTTACCGGACTGAAAGAGACCATCCTTGCAGAGGGTGCCTCTTTTGACAGTATCCGGGAACCTATCACCGAACGGATCGGGAAGATTGAACTCTGGAGCAAAGAATGGTCGGAAGAGGAAAAGCAGTTGAAAGAGTTGCAGTCCTCCCTGGCAAAAGACGCCTCGGCTGCAACCTTGAGGCCAACCTTTGCAAAAGCGCGAAATACCATTGGCAAGGCGCAGAGACTCCTGGCGAGTGACCTCAAGCCAGTGCTGGTAGCAGAACAAAAAGCGGCGGATATCCAGGCCAGAATAGATGGACTTCTCGCGGAAGTGGACGATTACCTTCGCCTTCTGCGAGGCGACATCTTGCAGAGGTCAGCACCCTCAATGTTTTCCACTAACTACTATGCCGCTTTTAGCAAAGGTCTATGGGTAGAAACGAAAAAGGGACTGGGCGAAATCTCATGGTCCAAGTCGCAGTTCTTTGAAAGACACGGCCTGATGCTCCTGCTCCAAGTCTTTCTCACTCTGATTCTCATTGCTTTCATCCTGCGAAAGCGGAGTTCCCTTGCCGGAGAGCAGCGTTTGCGTTTTCTTGCCGAAAGACCGTTCTCTGCTGGAGTGTTTGCCGGCTTCTTGACAGTTTCATTTTTCTACGGAGAAGGTGTCGGCGCATGGCGTGTTGTCTTGTTGACCGTCATAAGTATCTCTCTCGTCCGGGTTGCCGGTGCCCTGATCGAAACCGTCTGGAAGAAGCGGGTGGTTTACGTGCTGGTAATGCTTTTTGTCTTGCATGAGTTTCTCCAGTTCCTCTCCTTGCCGCTACCAATCTTCCGGGGCTATGTCTTCCTTGTTGCACTGATGGGTCTGTGCCTCTGTGGCTGGCATGCCCTGAAAAGCTCTCGTGAAGGAGAAACCCGCTTTTACAGGTGGTCCTTGAATCTGGGAGTAACTGTCTCCGGCGTGATCCTCATAGCTGAACTAAGCGGTTACAGTGGACTGGCTACCCATTTGCTGGAGTCCGCGCTGACCACAGTTGCTTTTGTTCTTGCAGCCTGGATGTTCATGGGGCTCGCAAGAGGCGGCCTGGACTTTGTCCTATGCAATACCGCCCTGGCAAAGATTCCACTCTTGCGCAGGAATGCCGGCGTTATCGTCTCCCGCGTCGCACGATTGACGGATTTGTTCATAGGAGCCCTTCTCTTTACGTACCTCCTTGGTGTCTGGGGAGTTTACAACAGTGCTGACGAAGCGATGAAAGGCGTCCTGTCACTTGGAGTAACCATAGGATCCTTACGGCTCACGGTTGGATTTGTCCTCCTTGCTGCCCTGCTGCTTTACGGCTCACTTCTCTTATCCAAGGCCTTGCAGAGCGTACTGACGGAGGAGGTCTTTCCCAGACGCAATCTAGAGAAAGGGGCTCAGATTTCCATGGCGCGACTAGTGCACTACTGCTTTGTACTGTTTGGCTTTCTTTTCGCCTTGGCGGCACTTGGGCTCGATCTAAAGAATGTCACCATCATCGGCGGCGCTCTGGGAGTCGGCATTGGCTTTGGACTCCAAAACGTAGTTAATAACTTCGTCTGCGGTCTCATTATGCTTTTTGAACGACCTGTCAGGGTAGGTGACACTATCGAGCTTGGTGGTCTGTGGGCCGAGATCAAAGAAATTGGGCTCCGATCCACAATTGTCCGAACCTTTGACGCCGCGGAGATTGTGGTTCCCAACAGCGATCTCATTTCCAACCAGGTTACCAACTGGACACTTTCTGATCGCGTTGTGCGGCTTATCATTGCGGTGGGGGTAGCCTATGGTTCTGACGTTCCCCTGGTAATAGAAACTCTGATGGAGTGCGCCATGGCTAGCTCCAAGGTGCTAAAAATGCCCGAGCCCGAAGTGCTTTTTAGAGAGTTCGGGGAAAGCTCTCTCGACTTTGAGCTTCGACTCTGGATAGTGAATGCGGACGACAGGCTGCGGGTGGCAAGCGACCTTCGCCACGACATTGACCGGAGGTTTCGAAAGGCGGGAATCGAGATTGCCTTCCCACAGAGAGATCTGCATATACGTAGCGTTGATCCATCCCCTGGCTCAATCTTAATCCCACCTGGGGATCAACAGTCCGACATGGTTGTGGTCTCGACTACGGAGAAGGAAGACTAACAAAAGCGAGAACATTCTCTATCCTCCTTTCAGGTCGCCAAGGAGTTGTCCAATCCGGCGGGGTCTCCGGCAAGTCTCAACCTCAGGTGGTCGATAGTTTTTGCCTGGAAGGCAAAGACATTATCCAAAGGAGAAAGCGCATGAAAACAAAGAGCTTGTTCATTTCGTCCCTGGTAGTGGTTATGCCGATATTACCCCACTGACGGAGATGGCCACCGCATTGAGTGTTCTGGAGTCCTTCGTCGGTCAAATTTACCTGGTGGTCGTGATCGCCTGGCTGGTAGGCAAGCATGTATCGCAAAAATCGAAATGATCAAAGGAGCTTATTGTGAGATTTCACAATATCATTTTTATCTGTGTGGCCGTCGGTCTGGGATTGAAGGTTTGTCCAGGAGCGATCCTGGCTGAAGAAGGACAGTCGGTCGACGAGGTGGCCAAAGAATTGTCCAATCCCATCGGGTCACTGGCCAGTCTGAATGCCAGCTTTTTGTATCAGACCTTCAAGGGCGATCTGCCCAATGCCGACGATCAGGACGGCTGGCTGTTCCAATTTCAACCCGTGTTCCCGTTTCCGTTGTCCAACGGTTACAACCTGCTTGTGCGACCGCTGGTCCCCGTGTTCCTCGATCAACCGGTGTTCGACCCGGCAGAGAACGACTTCGATAACAGGGGCCCGGATCTGGGAGATATTTCGGCCGACATCGCTTACGGGCGTACTGACACCGAAAAGGGTCTGCTTTATTTCGGGGGGCTGTTCTTTTCGACCCCAACGACCACCGACGATGATCTGGCCACCGACCAGTGGCGTTTGGGCCCGGAGGCAGCCTTCGGTTTCATCGGAAATTGGGGCGTGGCAGGCGCGCTGGTTTTCCACCAGTGGAACCTAAACGACACCCAGGCGCCCAACACCAGTCTCACCTCTGCCCAGTACTTTTATGCCATCGGGCTCGGTAAAGGGTGGCAGTTCACCTCTTCCCCTATTCTCAGCTACGACTGGCATGCGGACAGCGACGACGCTTGGACCGTGCCTATCGGCGTCGGAGTCGCCAAGACGACTAAAATCGGCAAGACGCCCTGGAAGTTCAAGCTGGAGTCCCAATACTATGTCGAGCAGCCCGATCCTTTCGGCCCTGAGTGGTTGTTTAAATTGACCATCACGCCGGTCATCAAGAATCCATTTATTTTCTAAGGAGGAAACACAATGAAACCAAAATCCCTGTTCACCCTGGCCCTGACCGTGCTGATGGCAACCAACCTTGTGACAATAACCTGGGCGAAACCGCCCAAGATGGAGATGACCACCGACATCCCGCCGGGAATCGCAACGCCGGACAAGCTGAAGACCCGCCTCGGCACTCTGAACCTCATCGACGGGGTGCCCGACAAGGAGACGGCCCGGAAGGTTTATGACAACCTCGATTTTCAGCGCGCTGTGCAAGCCTATTTAAACAGCATCCAGATCGCGTCGATGGCTGGTATGCGTAAGGGTATTCTAAACTTCGGGCCGGCGAATACGACCGTCCTTTTATTTGAAAACCTTATGGATTCCAAGGCGCTGTGGCTGACACCGAACACGGTGAGCATCTACATGGCGATGTGGCTTGAATTGAGTGATGAGCCCATGGTGATTGAGACGCCGCCCAACGTCCTCGGCCTTATTGATGATCACTGGTTTCACTATGTGGCTGACTTCGGCAATGCCGGGCCGGATAAGGGAAAAGGCGGCAAGTTCCTGATCATCCCTCCAGGCTACGAAGGCGACGTACCGGATGGCTACTTCGTTGCGCGAACGAAGACATATGGCCACTGGGTCATCTGGCGTGGCTTTCAGGTGGATGGCGACACCGCCCCGGCCATCAATACAACCAAGAAGATATTTCGCGTGTACCCGCTTTCACAGAAAGCCAATCCGCCGAAGATGAACTTTATTAATGTATCCGGCAAGTTCCACAATACGATTCATCGTATGGACTACGGGATCTTCGAGGAAATCAACGAGGTTGTGCAGGCGGAGCCAGCCGAAGGACAGGATCCCGAACTCCTCGGCCTGCTGGCGTCCATCGGCATCAAGAAGGGCCGGCCATTCAAGCCCGACGCCCGGATGAAGAAGATCCTGACCGAGGCCGCCGACGTCGGCGCCGCCACGGTGCGCACCCTCGCGGCCCGCCCGCGCGATGACAGCTTTTACTACTACCCCGGCGAGGGCGTATGGGCGACGCCGTTCCCGGGCGGGAGCCACGAGTTCCTCGAGGACGGTGCAGTCGTGCTCGACGGCCGCGCCTACTTTCACTTCTACGCGACCGGCATCACCCCGGCGATGACCTCGAAGATGGTCGGCAAGGGTTCACAATACGCCGTGGCCTACACCGACGCGGGGGGCAAACCCCTCGATGGCAGCAAGACCTACAAGGTTCACCTGCCGCCGAACGTCCCGGCCAAGGACTTCTGGTCCTTCACGCTCTACGACAACCAGACGCGCGCCATGCTGCAGACCGATCAGCAGTTTCCGGGTGTCAGCAGCCTGGACGAAGACATGCAGCCGAACGCCGACGGTTCGTTCGACGTTTACTTCGCTCCCGAGGCCCCGCCCGGGAAGGCCAGCAACTGGATCCAGACCGTTCCTGGCAAGGGCTGGAACATGCTGTTCCGGCTCTACGGCCCCCTTGACCCCTGGTTTGAGAAGACCTGGCGGCCGGGGGATCCGACGTTGGTAAAGTAGCACTCTGGTGTTCAGGGGGCAGCGAAACTCAAATCTTGATAAATGCCTCCGGGATCGAAGCCCTGACGCTAACTCCGAAAAAGAAAGATAGGAAAAAAAATGAATATGAAATCAATAATCATTTTAACATTAGCCGGATTAATAGCAACCAGCATTACGGCAACGCTTGCGGCGAAGCCACCCAAGATGAAGATGACCACCGATATTCCGGCCTCGATTACAGCCCCGGACACGGTGCCGACATCGATCGGCACCCTCGATTTCTTTGATGGCGTACCAACCGATAAAACGGTGGAGACAGTGTATGAGTACCTCGATCGTTCGCGTGCGGTGAACGTTTTCATCAATTCCATCCCGATGATGTCAATGTACACCTTGCGGGAAGGTCAGGCGAGCGTTGGTGCCGATGCCAGCCACAAGATCTGCATCTGGGACAACCTGATGGATTCCACGACCCTGCTCCTGACCGGCAACACCTCGACCATGTATGCGGTGGGTTTTCTCGATCTTCTGAAGGACGGGCCCACGGTCATCGACCTGCCACCCGGGATGCTGGGCATTCTGGATGACATGGCCTTCAGGTATATGACCGACCTGGGCGTCGCCGGCCCGGACAAGGGTAAGGGCGGGCGTTTACTGGTGTTGCCTCCCGGCTATAAAGGCGATGTGCCGAAAGGTTATTTTGTCGTGCCGTCGAAAACCAGCGGCGTGTGGGTGTTCATGCGCGGGTATCTCGACAAGAGCCTGCCGCTCGATAAGGCGATTCCGGCAGCTTCTGCCAACATCCGCAACACGCTCAAAGTCTATCCGCTGTCCCAGAAAGATCAGCCGCCGAAGATGGAGTTCATTAATGTGTCGGGCAAAGAGATGAACACCATCCTGCCAAACGATTACTCCTTCTTTGAAAAGCTGCATGATCTTATCCAAACGGAGCCCGACGATTATCTCGGACCGGAAGCCAAGGGCATGATGGCGGCCATCGGCATTGAAAAGGGCAAGCCCTTCAAGCCGGATGCACGCATGAAGAAGATCCTCACCGATGCCGCCGCCATCGGCAACGCCGCCGCCCGCGCCATCAGCTTCTTCCCGCGCGAGCCGGGCAACCTGATTTATGGAAAAGACAGCGCCTGGATGATGGCGTACGCCAACAAGAACACGGCCTTCGAGAAGAACGGCGCCTATAATCTGGATGCGCGCGCGCTGTTCCACTTCGGTTATATCTGCGTGTCGCCGGCCATGGCGGTCACCGTAGCCGGTAAAGGTTCCGACTATGGCCTCATCGCGCTTGATTCCAAGAAACGACCGCTGGACGGCTCCAAGACCTATAAACTCCACCTGCCGCCGAATCCGCCGGTGAAAGACTTCTGGGCCCTGACCATGTATGACACCCAGACCCGCTCGCAGCTGCAGACCGATCAGCAATTCCCGACGCTCGGCAGCCAGACAAAGGGAGTCAAGAAGAACCCCGATGGCTCGTATGACATCTACTTTGCTCCCGAACCGCCAGAAGGTAAGGAAGGCAACTGGCTCCAGACCATCCCCGGCAAGAGCTGGTGGCTGGCGCTGCGCATGTATGGCCCATTACAGCCCTGGATCGACCAGACCTGGCGGCCGGGGGAAATTGAGTTGGTGGAGTAAGGAGATATTGTCATGTATGAGGAACTGGCCGTTCTAGCGGCATTCACATTCATCTACAGCGTTATTTCAGGGCGCGTGGAGAAGATGGCGATATCAGGTCCGATCATCTTCGTATTCGTGGGGCTGGTTTTCGGGCCCCTGGGCTTGGACTGGTTCAAGGACGACGTGAGCCGTGTAGAGTTCCGGGTCCTCATTGATCTGACCCTTGCTCTTATCCTGTTTATCGACGCGGCCAATGCCGACATATCGGTCCTGCGCCGGCAGATANAGATCCCTTCNCGGATGCTGCTGGTCGGACTCCCGGGGGCCATCGCACTGGGNTTCGGTGTCGCGGTGTTCCTGTTCGACGCCATCACGCTATTCGAAGCGGCGATCCTGGCGACGATGCTCGCGGCCACGGATGCGGCCCTTGGTAAGGCGGTGGTCACGAACAAAGATGTCCCCGCGAGGCTGCGTGAGGGATTGAACTGCGAGAGCGGTCTAAACGACGGGCTGTGTGTTCCCATACTGTTGATATTCATCGCATTGGCCCATGGCACCGCAAAAGCGGGCGAGGGATTCGGGCTGAAACTGGTGCTCGAAGAGATCGGGATCGGCGCGATCGTCGGCCTGGCTCTGGCGTTCGGCGGGGCCTGGCTGCTGAAAACTCTTTCAAAAAAGGGTTGGGTCAGTGCAGTCTGGGCGCAGATAGCAGTCCCGGCTCTTGCATTCACTTGTTTCAGTATCGCACAGAGCCTTCACGGCAGCGGGTACATCGCCGCCTTCACGGGCGGGCTGCTGTTCGGATTCATCGCCAAGGACGCCACACACGAGCTGGTCATGCCGGGTGAGGGCATCGCGGAGAGCATGGCCATGCTGACCTGGCTGATATTCGGAGTGTCGGTTATCGGACAGAACGCGCGGTACTTCACATGGGAGATTGTCGTCTACGCCGTGGTCAGCCTTACTGTGATTCGCATGCTGCCTGTTTTCCTCTCCCTGACTGGTGCGGGGGAGAGCAACGCTAGCAAGCTGTTTCTCGGCTGGTTCGGGCCGCGCGGTCTTGCCAGTATCGTGTTCGCCATCATCGTCCTTAACGAGAATCTGCCTGGCGGGCATTACCTGGCGATCGTCGTAACCTGCACCGTCGGATTGAGCCTCATCGCTCATGGCGTGTCGGCCAATCCAATGTCACAGTGGATCGCTCGAAAGGAGGGTGCGTCGCCAAAGTCACGGGAATGACAACGCAACGCTGTTCGCGATTGCCGAGGTCCTCGGGTCCGACGCGATCCGGGTGGCCATCAACGCACACGGCCAGGGCTGTGATGTCACGGTCTTCGTCAATGAGCCGAAGAAGAACAAGGACGGATCCATCGATATCTATTTTGCTCCCGAGCCGCCCAAGGGCTGGGAGAAGAACCATGTGCAGACGATTTCAGGTCGTGGCTGGTTCCCCTACATGCGCATGTATGGCGCCACCGAGAAGGCTTTTAACGACGCGTACAAGTTCCCGACCGTCAACAAGGTCAAGGACTTCTCGGAATACATCGAATAGACCTGTTGTGGCGGGCGCCGCGCGCGCCGGGCATGATCAGGCGGCCTGGTGAGGTCGAGTTGGTGAAGTAGTTACTAAAAGAACTTTCTTAAAGGACGATTGGCACCGTCCGTGGCAGTCAACAGCACCATCGTGGTCAATAACTCCAAGGTGCTCAAAGGAGTTTATCCGGGTAAAGCAATACGCACGCCTGTCATGGAATAGCTGGCCGAGTCTAAGATTCGGGCGGTGTTGAAACAAAAAGCGATTGTAATACTGTCGTTCAGAGTAAGTAGGTGAGTGTGATTTATCTAAAACCATCCAGTGTTCTGGGGGAAACAAGGTGTTTTTTTATCCTGCTCATTGTTCTCATGCTCGCCCCATTCGCACCATCGGTTTCGGCGGAAGATAAGGCCAATGAGGAGAGCAGCTGGGAATTTCAGGTGGCGCCCTATATGTGGTTTATCTCCATGGAAGGCGATGTCACAGTGAAGGGACAAAAAGCGGACGTGGATGCTTCATTCTCAGACATCTGGGATGAACTAAATATCGGCGGGATGGTAGCGTTCGAAGGACGTAAAGGCAATTGGGGCTTCTTTGGCGATGCGATTTATGCCCATCTCGGTAAGGATAAAGATCACCAGGGCATTCGCATTGATCCCAGTATGAACGCCCTGTGGCTCACTGCAGGAGGGTTTTACCGACTGGGAACCTGGGATTTTTCGGACACCCCGCAAAAAACGGCGACGGGTGTCACTGTCGACATTTTTGCCGGCGGTCGCTGCACCTATCTCGACATCACGCTCGAAGTTGAGGATTTTCCAAATCAAAAAGGAGACAAGAGCTGGGTGGATCCGCTCGTTGGGGCCCGAACCCTCTGGGACTTTTCCGAGCGCTGGGCCTTATCGCTGGTGGGGAGTGTGGGCGGCTTTGGCGTCGGCTCCGATTTCACCTGGCACGCCTCGGGTTTACTGGGCTACCGCTTCCCCCTCTTCAGTAAGGAAAATAACGCCGCGTTTTTTGCGGGCTATCGGGCACTGTATCAGGATTATTCGGACGGTAGCGGAGACGACAAGTTCCAGTGGGACGTAACCCTTCACGGGCCAATCCTGGGGCTGACAATAGAATTTTAGAGGGTCTCAGCCGGTAGAGTCCATTTATGTGTTTTATGGCTTTTGATTGGTTAACCACAATAAAAATACATTATTTACAGTCCATTTGAGGTGTCTAGGGTAGGCCTGGATAATTATTCTAGGACTGTTTGCTTAGTATCCCAGAAATAGAAGGAGGAACGATTATGAGGACAAGCGGAATTAAACTAGTTGGGTTGGCGATGATTGTTGGATTGATCATGCCAGGTCTGGTTGTGACCAATGTATTAGCCCAAAAGCCCATTGTGAAACAAGTACCTGTGCAAAGGGTTCGGATGGTAAAGGAGGTTGTAAAAACTGCGGATAATTTCATTGTTTTGTTCGATGCCTCAGGCTCCATGCAGGATATGTATAAAAATACAGGCATGAAGAAAATTGATCTTGCGGAGGCAATGTTCAAAGGCAGAGCCGGACAAGCCCCGGAGCTGGATTGGAACGCCGGTTTGTATTTGTACACCCCATGGAAGAGCTTCTACGAGATGCAGCCATTTGACAAAGCGAAGTTTGGTCAAGCAATTGATGAGATGGCGGCGTACAAGCCTTCACTTAGTTACAGAAATCAACCCACACCATTGGGAACTGCGATCAAGAACCTTGACCCCATCCTTGCCAAGCTGTCTGGTAAAACGGCTGTGTTTGTTTTCTCAGACGGCCAATTCACCTTGAGCCAGCCAAAGATATGGCCTGTGCCAGCAGCGAGGGAGATAGCCTCCAAATACAAAGATGTCAGTTTTTATATCGTCAGTTCAGCACAGACTCCGAAAAGCGAAAAACTGGTGAATGATCTGGCCGCGGTGAACGCTAGCTCCCGGGTGGTAACGTTTGATGCAATGCTCGCCAGGCCAGAGTATATTACCGGGGCGATTTATGTAGTCAGAGACAGGGCCCTTTTGGAGACCCAACTTATTAGCAAAGTTGTGGGGGTGGAACTCGATAGCATCCTGTTTGATTTTGGCAGCGCTGATATCCGTCCGGAGTACCACGACAAGCTGGATGCTCTGGCAAAGTTTTTGGAGAAAAATCCTGATACATACGCTGTCATTGAAGGCTTTGCTGATAGCACAGGCGATCCGACATATAATATGCTGCTGTCACGGCGAAGGGCTGAAAGCGTTAGGAATTACTTGATGCAGAAGGAAATTTTCTCAGCAGGAGAGGCAAATATCAGTGCTATTGCTGAGAAACGGCTGGTGACGGTGTGGTATGGGCCAGTCGTTCCTGTGGCCAGTAATGAAACAGCAGAGGGACGCCAATTGAATCGACGTGTAAGGATATCGATAGGGGGGATAAATTAGCGAGGGTTTGAGTAGAGTCTCACGTCCTCGAGGCAAAGATCTAACCTGAAAGCAAGGATTAAGGGATAGAGGAAGGATACATTGTATCCTTCCTTCACCCTATTAATTAAGCTCTCGGAGTTCAGTTTGCCGTAGGTTTAGAATTTACTACTATATGATGTATTGGATGAGTCCGAGTAAATAGTTCACTTCACTGCTATAGATGTGAAGTCCTGGATGTCTTCGAAAACTTGCCATACGCATATCATAACTAAGCTTTTATGAAAGCTTAGATCTTGGCCAGAAACCTGAAGTTTTAAATAAGGAGGTCCCCCCTATGGATTGTGTCCTCCTCAGTCTTTCTAATTTAGAACTGTCGGTTGAAATACAGGATGCAGGTTGGTATATTTTTTGAAGTACTCCCGACAAGTTATCTCCACGCAACATCATTAGCCGGAAGATAGCGGATCACCATCTCACATCAGGCAGACATGTTTGGCTGACATGGGAGAAATTGTGGAAAACTATGATGGATGATCTTAAGTCCCGCCTTAGTTACCTAAGGACATGGTAATAAATCCACTTCTTTTATGATCTGAGAACAGGAGGAATTGCAAAGTGAATACAATGGTGGTTGTAACGCAAGCGGAATCCGCCACAGCCCTGGTGCGTTGGGCAGCGAGATTGGCAAGAATGCGTGGGGAATCACTCACCGTTGTTTGCTGCCTTTTCGGCGAGCCGACTCTTCCTCTCGAACCTGCTCGTGCAAAGCACCCTGAGGGTGCTGAAGAGTTACTCCAGGTCGCTTCTGAAGCGGTAAGTGAAATCCAAGATATGGAAGTTCCCCTATTCGTCATGCGCCATACCGCTCCGGCCAGGGCCATTATTAACGTAGTAAAGGAAAGGGAGATAGAGCTTCTTTGTGTTGGCATGGATTTTACTCTGCCAAGAGACGCCATGATCAATAGGTTGGGCCGCCGGCTGCTGCGCTTTGCCCCCTGCAAAATGTTTGTCTTGGACCCGGGGGATCAAGACGGTTCACGCTATCAGCGCATTCTCCTGCCGCTGGGGTTGCATCTAGGAGCCTTTGCACTGCGCACGGCTGCAAGTCTTGCCGAAAAGTTGGATTGTACGGTAACGCCATTCGAAGTGGGTTCCTACTTTGGCACCGATTCTCGGGAGGTTGCCCACCGCTCATTGCTGTCCAAGCTCAAAGAGGCTGGGATCGAAGCATCCAAGTGGATTAAGCCCATGGTCACCCTGACCGGTGAAACCTGGAAGTCAGTCGTGGACAAAAGTCGCTACAGCGATCTCATGCTTACCGGGGCAACAGCAAGCCGCGACATGCGAAAATTCCGAGTCGAAGAAAGAAAACAAATCGGCCCCGAAGGTCCAAGAGTAGCTATTGGCTTAGTCCGTCGCTGGACTCTGGAACAAAAGCCGTCATGGATCGGGATGATGACAACCCATATGTTTCGATGGCTGCCGACTCTCGATGCCACGGATCGGATCGATTTGTTTGATCGGCTTCAGGTGGGGGCACGCTGGAATATTGACTTTATGATGATGATGTGTCTGTCCACAGCAATCGCCTCCCTGGGGCTCATACAAAATTCAACCGCAGTGGTAATAGGCGCCATGGTTGTGGCCCCGCTGATGACGCCGCTCATTGGGGCGGGTCTTGCCCTTGTTCAAGGCAATACCATATTTTTTCGGGACTCCATCAAAGCAATGGGCTTCGGCATCAGTGCAGCTCTGCTTATTTCTCTGGTTCTTGGCTTTCTTGTCCCAATGGAGCAATTAACTCCAGAATTACTCGCCCGCGGAGCTCCCACTATTATTGATTTGGGAGTAGCGTTTCTGTCCGGAGCTGCTGCCGCTTATGCGGTGGCCCGACCTTCACTGCTGGGAGCTCTCGCCGGTGTGGCAATCGCCGCGGCTCTCGTTCCCCCCCTGGCAACAGTAGGGATTTCTCTAGCAGAGGGCGTGTGGGAAATCTCAGAAGGTGCTGCAATTCTTTTTGCCACCAACCTGGTGGCCATTATCCTTGGTGCAGCATTTATATATCGCCGTCTTGGCATCCAGGGCTCCAGATTACGCAAAGGCTTGCCACTCTGGGGACGCCGGACGGTTCTTTTTCTTTCTCTTCTGGCGGTGATATTGACGGCACCTTTGGGATATAGACTGGCCCACCAACTCCGAGAAGGGCAGACTCGCCCGTACACCTTACCAGTTAGCCAGTCAGTTCGAGAGGCTATCAAAGAACGGGTGCATCAAGAATACGGAGTGACCTTTATCTCTGCCTCTCGCTTTGGAGTTGAGCATGACATTGATGTTGCGATTCTGCTAAGTGCGACAAAGCCTGTATCCATTAATCTCATATCCGATCTAAAGCAGTTGGTAAACCAAGAAATAGAGGAAAATGTTACTGTTGCCGTCTATGCGCTTCAGGAAGCAGGGGTGAAAAACACAAAATTTTGATGAGACAGTATCAAAGGCAGTATATCCTGCAACAATGAGCACAATTTATCTTGCTGACCATGGAGACATAATGAAAACTGTCGCAGAGAGAGAACGATATTTGCATTTCAAACAAGCTGGTCGTCTGGATGTAAACACCTTGGAATCGTTCAGAGAACACCTGCTGCAAGTTATGGAAGTAAAACAAGTATTATTCTTGATTGCCAGAGTCTGAACACATATCAAGTGGAGGCTTGCGAGCAGTCCTGGAAGCATCAAAAAGAATCTCCCCATCAATTCACCACTTTGTCTCACAGGCTTCTAGCCGCTCAATCTTTTTCAATCCATAGTAAAAATACTCCATTTCTCCTCCATTTCTCCTCCAATCGGGAGGATGTGCTACTGGCTCGAAGCCACTAAAGTCAGAAGCAATGGATTTGTGGGTGAATCCTTTTGACACTCGAATTAAGGGATCTCCAGTTATGGGGAATTCAAAAAGCGGGGAACATCTCAAACTACTGAAGCCGGCAAGCTATTGCATCCAAGGCGTAGGCTTAGGGGGTATTGTATGACTGCAGACCAATGTCATGACAGTAATGGTGGGGGCTTCATGCAGTTTTATTTCGCCTATGGGCTATCAGACGAACCTGATGGTCTATGGACCGGGAGGATATAAATTTACGGATTTTGTCAAAATCGGCGTGCCTATGACATTGGTTGTTGGCGTTATTACAATTTTAGTGGCGCCATTGGTGTGGCCGTTCTAATCCGAATATTTCACGGAAAACACGCACAAAGATCAGTCTCTTGGAGAAGATTGTGGGCACGACATGGACAGGTTTAGACAGACCGAAATTTTGTCCAATAGCCCATGCATTATGCAATCTAAATTTCATTGCCCCCATCTTCACTCCGGGGCCGGTTCCAACCCGGAGGATTAAAGGTCGGAGGCTTTACATGGTTTACTTTCTTGAAGGAGAGAAAAATGGAAACGAGAGCTTTTCGATTCCAAGTTTTAGTGATTTTTTTGCTCGGGTTAATGTGGTTTTTTGCGGGTTGTGCTAGCCGCGGCAAGGTCGAGGAGGGCCAGATCCAGTTCAAGAAAGCTCCCTCCCCCAGTGTGAAAGGTCAATTCCCCAACTGGCAACTCCCCCCGCAGGAGTTGGAGACCACGATATACAAAAGAGAGGTGGCAGGAAAGTTACAAACAGGGGAAGTGAAGAGAACGGCTAGAGGTACTACCGGCGCACTTTATGTGATCGACTATGATCAAGTAAGTGGCAAGGAGCTGAAGTGGAAGTTCAAGAAGGTGGTTCCGGGATGGGTCGACAGCTTCAACACCTCTCCCCGCAAAGAGCTTGCCGCCTATGAGGTTCAGAAGCTGTTTCTGGATCCCGAGGACTATGTGGTGCCTACTTGCCTTGCGGCCTGTATACCCCTTGAGCGCTATCTGAAGGCAGCCGGGTATGCTGCTGCCAGCCTTGAAGGAACGGATTGCGTCCTGGGGCTCGGTTCCACCTGGATGGTGGATGTCACAATTCCCGACACCTTGTACGATGAGTCCCGTTTTCTAAAGGATCCCACCTACGCCTACTTTATGTCCAACTTCAACATTCTCACCTACCTGATCCAACACCGCGATGCCCGGGTGGGACAATTCCTGGTTGCCAAGGACGACAAGCGGCGTCAGGTCTTTTCCATCGACAATGGCATATCCTTCGGTTTTTGGCCCTACAATTTTTTTATAACTCAGTGGGATGAAATTCATTTGCCGGCCCTGCGTAAGGATTCCATCGAGCGGTTGCGCAAGGTAAAGCGGCAGGATCTGGATTTCCTGGCCGTGATAGTGCAGCTTGAATTAGACGAGAACCTCGTCTTACTACCTGCTCCGGTGGGAGAAAATCTGGACCCCACAGAGGGTGCGAAGTACAAGGGGGGCACCGTGCAATTTGGCCTCTCGACATCTGAGATCGACGATCTTTGGCAGCGCATCCAGACCCTGATTGCCGAGGTGGACGCCGGCAAGATCCAGGTCTTCTAGGCTCAGAAAATGAAAAAAGAGAGTCCCCTCAAGGCCATATTCGACATCAGGAAGTCCGAGCTGCCCCTCGCTCTTCTGATGTTCAGCTACTTCTTTCTGGTCATCACCAGTTTCTGGATTCTCAAGCCCATCAAGAAATCCCTTTTTATCCAGTTCTACGAGAAGGCAG
>JGI2160J19893_10000301_pt1 | contig 17170 bp, 10 predicted proteins | sample DeeMarSeWOR28_12_FD_19893 | JGI IMG/M metagenome (IMG submission 19893)
ACGCTTTCGGCTGGGTACCACCATATTTATCATCGGTTTCTGCAGCCCTCTGCTTATCCCGCTGGTCACTGCAACAGACCTGCCTATGACATGGAAAGCCACACTTTCCGGCGCACTGGCCCTGGGCATCCCCGAACTGTTCAGCATCATTGCCATTGCCATCATGGGCAAACCGGGTTTCCAGCAACTGAAAGGGATATTCTTCGGTTTCATCAAAAAGTACGGCCCTGCAGAAAAGGTATCCCGCACCAGATACCGCATCGGTCTAATCTTGTTCATATTTCCGCTGCTCATGGCCTGGACCCTGCCTTATATTGGACATTTGCTTCCTTTCTACCAGGAAAACCTGCTAACATTCAGCATTGCAGGCGACGTACTTTTTGTCTCCAGCCTCTTTGTGCTGGGCGGCGAATTCTGGGACAAGCTGCAGGCGTTGTTTGTTTATGAGGCAAACGTTGAGAAAAATTAAGCGAAGAGATTTAATAATAAATATTTTATTTCAACTTCAGGCTTTTCAGCATTAATTTACAGTAAATTGCCTTCATGGCTGTAAAGTGGCGATATGTACAAACTCATTTTATGCAACTGGATACAAAAAAACATAACGTAGTAAAATAATTTTTTTTATGGTAACCCGAAATGCGCATTTCAATTGAGACAAGATCTCAACCCCACGTCAGCCGGCAGAATATAATATATGCCCTGGCATTGCTCCTGATCTTCAACCTGGCAGCCTGCGCCAAAAAGCCTGTCAACGAGATCTTTCTGATGCCGGCGCCTGATGTTTACGATGCCGGTGCCATTGACCCATTCACCGATTTTGATCCCATTGAAACAATCCCTTATGAAGGGATGCTCTATGCCACGGACAGGGAACCTGCAGACGGGAAAGGCAAAGAAGCTTTCTACCAGAACAAGCGTGGCTTTGTCCTGAGATTGGGTGTTGGATATCTCCAGCTTGGTGATACAAATATCTCCTGGGAGGAAGCACGGAAAATTTCCCTGCTTAAAAACCGCCCGGACAATTATCCCTTGAAAATTACCGGGGGTGAGGAGTTTGGCATTCTTTCCGATAGTTACACAGTGTTCACCAGGCCGGCTGACCTGGGCCCTGAGGCTAATAAACCAGCAGAAATATTCGCCGGAAAGATAAATGAAAAACTGGCCAAATCAACCTGCAAGGACATCTATATCTATGTGCATGGCTATAAGGTAGTTTTTGAAAATCCCCTCCTCGTTGCTGCAGAACTCTGGCATTTTCTGGGTTACGATGGTGTGTTCATTGCCTATGCCTGGCCCTCAACCCCCAGTTCCGTTGCCTATTTTTCCGATCTGGAGACTACTTCTCTTACCTCGTATAATTTTCGCATTTTTCTGGAATATTTAGCCAGGGAAACCAAGGCAGAAAATATCCACATTATCGGGTACAGTGCCGGTACCAGGGTGGTAATAAACGGACTTCAACAGCTTGCTAACATTTACAAAGGTGAAAGCAAGGAAACGTTCCAAAAACATTTGCGCATCGGGCATGTCATTCTGGCCGGCAGCGATTTCGACCGTCAACTTTTTGGTTCTTATATAAATGATGGGATTCTTGATGTGCCGAAAGATACTACCATTTATCTTTCTGAACTGGACTCTGCTCTCGGCCTTTCCAAATGGCTGTTCAACCGGCAGAGACTGGGACAGATGTGGGAGGAAAGACAACTGCCAGAAGGACTTGCGGATTTGCTCTGGCAGGCTGATGATTTTGCTTTGATCGATGTTTCGGATGTTGACAAGGCGGGAACAGGGAACGGCCATGCTTACTTCCGCCAGAGTCCCTGGGTCAGCAGCGATATCCTTTCAACCCTGATGTATGATCTTTCCCCGGAAGAAAGGGGGCTGTTTCACTCGCAGGAATGGCCGATCTGGCAGTTTCCCAAGGACTATATAACCAAGCTTACCGCTAAACTGGTTGAGCGCAATCCTGCATTGGCCCCGCTCAAAAAGCAGTAAAAAGATAATAAAATGAACAGGATAAAGACTCTTAAGAGGGTGTGTTGCAGTGTTGCTATAGTGCTGTTGTTTCTCGTGGCCGGCTGCCAACCGAAAGTCTACCTGATGCCGACACCGGCAGCGCTGCAAACGGGTGAACACGACCCTTTTGCCAGAAATCCGGAGCTGGAGGAAACCAACAGGGTGGTTGTTGCCTATGCCACCAACCGCATGGGAGTCGGCCCGGAAGATGACAGGAAATATATTACCCTGTTTGACGGGTATCTGCGCCTCGGCACAGCCCAGATAAGGATCGGCTCTGTTAATAAGACCTGGAAGGATATATATCGTCTTTCCACAAGCGGGGAGCGGGAAAGTGACATAGGGCTTGACCTGGAGGCCGCCAAAGAGGTGGCGGAGCTGGATTCTGCAGCTCCAATCGATGAACTTTCTCCAGAGGCCAGGCTGTTCTTTGAAGGGTTGAATGAGGCCCTTGACCGGAGCCTGGATAAGGACCTGATTCTTTACGTGCACGGCGCCAATAATAACTTCTACCGGGCCAGCGCCCAGGCTGCCCAGTTTCATCATTTCACCGGAAGAAATTCTGTGGTGCTATTCTATGCCTGGCCCTCGGCAGAGAGTTTTCTGCGTTATGCAGTNGACGTAAACAATGCCGGCAGGACGGTGCCGGTTTTCTCCCGCCTGCTTGAACTGTTGGGCCGCTACACCAAGGCCCGGCACATTGATATACTGGCATACAGTGCAGGAGCCCAGGTGGTGAGCCCGGCATTAGCTCTCCTGCGGGAAAATCACGCAAGCGAAAACATTGGGGAGTTAAAACAGCAGTTGCGGTTGGGTGAGGTCTATTTTGCCGCGCCTGATGTTGACTTCAAGGTCTTTCTCGAGAATCTGGCAACCTATATAGACCTGCCCCAAAATGTGACTCTTACGGTAAACCCGGATGACACCGTCCTGGCTCTTGCTGCAATGCATCATAATGTGTCACGTGCCGGCAGCCCGGATCCTGATGAATTAAGCGCCGAGGAAACCCGATGGGTCATAGATGCTTCCAGAAAAATGCCGCTCGACATACTCTGGATCACCGCTGAAACCATCCCGGACATGAGCAGTGGATCCCACAGCTTCTGGTATTCTCATCCCTGGGTCAGCACTGATGTTCTTATTCAATTCCTGTTCCAGGCACGTCCCGCTGAACGGGGTCTAGTTCCTTACGAAGAGGCAGACGGGGTCAGGCTCTGGTACTTTCCTGCAGATTACCCGGAGCAGTCCAGCCAGGCGATCAACCGGTTGAAGAAGGAGAGGAGATAAGGGACTGCTCGTATATTAATTTTTTTTGGGGATAGGAATTGGAAACTGGGAAATCATATATATTTTGAACATGGAAAACGCTGTGAACTGCAACAAAGCATAAACGAAAAACGCAACTGGTGAACATACCGGGTTTAATTTACCAATAGTTAAAATCATTTAACATTAAACAATCATGAAACATTTCCTGTTCGCCACCAGCAGAAAAATAATCAGGTCAGTCATCTACCTTATGGTTGGCGGCTTGCTTACGCTCCTCACCGTTTTTATTCTCTATCTTGAAAAGCGGCCGGACCTCAATATCTGGCATGAGGCCGAACTTGATGCGGAATTTACCACTAAATCCCAGGTTACGGATTTCAGACAATATCTTGAATTGGAAGAAAAACTCTTCCAGCAACTGGAAGAAAGGGTATACGCCAGGGTTGCGCCGGAAGACCGGCATAATCTGAACCGTTTCAATCATGGCTCCATGTCAGATCCAACCCGATGGTCGCGGAACTGGAACCGGACCTTCGAACTTACCCGGGAATCCCCGAAAGCCGGGGTTTTGCTGCTGCACGGCATGTCTGACTCACCATACAGTCTGCGCTCTATTGGACTAAGTCTGCATGAAGCAGGTGCAACGGTCATTGGCTTGAGAGTTCCTGGACATGGCACTACCCCCAGCGGGCTTGTGGAAATGCGCTGGCAGGATATGGCGGCCGCGGTGAAATTGGCCGTCAACTACCTGCATAAAGAAATTAACGGGCAACCACTCTACATCATAGGCTATTCAAACGGCAGTGCCCTGGCGGTTCATTACGCCCTGTCCACGTTAGATGATCCGCAAGAGCCTAAACCAGACGGACTGGTCTTGGTTTCGCCAGCCATCGGCGTTACTCCCCTTGCAGCCTTGGCTGTCTGGCAGGCCCGCCTCGGTCACCTGCTCGGGCTGGACAAACTGGCCTGGAATGCTATCGAGGTCGAATATGACCCCTACAAGTACAACTCCTTTGCTGTCAATGCCGGGGACCAGGTATACCGGTTGACCAGCGAGATACAAAAGCTCCTCAAACAAAACATGGACGCTGGAAGGCTGCAGCAATTACCTCCAATACTCGCCTTTCAGTCCGTTGTTGATACAACCGTGTCTGCGTCAGCCCTGGTTAGCGGACTTTTCGAAAAACTTCCTGCGTCCGGACATGAACTGGTATTCTTTGATATTAACCGCATTAACGAAGCTGCCAGATTTTTTAATAACGACCCCAAGCCCTACCTGGACAGGATGCTCTACGATAAAGAACTCTTATACACACTGACTCTTGTCGCCAATGAAAACGGAGCAAGCCGCAAGGTCGATTTCCTGCGTAAGGAAGCCGGTACAAATGTTGTCGATGCAGCACCACTCGACCTGGCCTGGCCCCAAGGTATACATTCACTGGCCCATGTTTCACTCCCCTTTCGGGAATCCGATCCTCTTTACGGTGCAAACAGCTCTGAAGAAAATCCCGGAATTCACCTGGGGGACGTTGCTCTGCAGGGAGAACGCGGGGTGCTCAGAGTTTCCGCTGACGCCATGCTGCGGTTGCGCTGGAATCCCTTCTATTCTTACCTTGAACAGAGTGTCCAGAATTTTGTCGGATTATAGGGGCATTAATGAAGATTTCAACCTCAGCGGCTGAGTATCTTTGCAAAACGCTTGGCCAGGCGCACAATTTGCAGCCATGCAGGAGTCACAATATCCTGGGAATGGGCCAGATTGTTACGCAGTGATTGGTGTTCCCCCTATCGGTTTTGCAAATATTTCTGATTTAAATCTACAGCACTTTGCTTTGACTCATCGCCCTATGAAATGCATACAAATATTTTTACACACAGCTTTAATTTTCCTAATAATTGGAAGCAGCTACTCTCTCGCCGCGGAGCCAATGGATAAAACTGAGGCTGTTGTTCTGCTGCACGGTCTTGGCCGTACCGCAAAATCAATGGCTTATATGGAAGAGAGACTGACGGCGGCCGGATATACTGTATACAATTATGATTATGAATCCAGAAAGAATGAAATCAAATACCTGGTTGATGATCTGCAAAAATTTTTAGAGGCCTGCTGCCTGCGGAAAGGAACTTCGTTGCATTTTGTCACCCATTCATTGGGGGGCATTCTGGTCAGGGCACTCATAGAAGAAAAAAGGCCTGAAAACCTGGGTCGGGTGGTCATGCTGAGCCCCCCGAATAAGGGTAGTGAGGTGGCCGATTATATTAAAGATTACTCTTTATTCAAGGATATCCTCGGTCCGGCATCCATACAGTTAGGCACGGGTCTCGACAGTCTGCCAAATCGACTGGGACCTGCTGATTTTGAGCTTGGCATAATAACAGGGAATCGGACAATTGACCCTATTTCGTCTTTGATAATCCCTGGTGTGGATGACGGCAAGGTTGCCGTTGAGAAGACAAAGCTTGAGGGTATGACAGATTTCCTTGTCATGCCTGTCTCCCATGCCTATATCATGCAAAAGCCCGAAGTGGTTGATGAAGTGATTTATTTTCTGCAGCAGGGAAGATTCACTCGCAAAAAGGGAACCTCTCTGGAAGATCCGAAGTAATTGCTGAATTAACCTGAAATTCCAACACTTTACAGATTTATAAAAATAATTGGACCAAATATCTTTCGTCATCAGTATTTTTTGTTTCCTGTTCTTTTACCCTCGAAACCTTGAAACCTTTCAAGCTTAATGAAGCTTAAACTTAGAATGCCATTCCAAGGCTGAAATGAAAAGCCCAGTTATCTTCGTTCCAGATCTCCTCGGGATCGGGGTTGTAGGCAATATCAATCCGGATCGGGCCAACGGGCAGGAGATATTGAAAGCCTATACCTATACCGTACTTGAATTCGCTGAAAAAATCATTAAGCGTATCATCCAGCAGGTCTGAACCGCTGGTGTAAGGCATAAAAGCATTTTCCAGCAGTGACTTGTTGGGCGAGACATTTCCGGCATCAACATAGAGAGTTGTTGCAAAATTTTTGTAAAATCTCTTGCGCAGTTCAATGGAGAGTACATTGTACCCCAGGCCGCCGGTCGGTTCGTTGTTTTCATCTTTCGGGCCAAGCTCGGAATGTTTATAACTTCTGACCGTATTGTCCCCGCCGTTGAAGAAGCGCTCGCTGATGGGTATGAAACTCTGATTCCCGAGGGGAATTATCAGGCCGGTTGTGGCCCTCAGCCCGAGGATATATTCCCTGGGCAGTGCAATGAAATAACGGCAGCCCAGGGTAATACGGCCGAACTCGATTTCGCTGCCAAGCGCCGGCAATGATATGTCAAAACCAGAGGCCAACCGCAGACCTGCCGCAGGATAGAATATATCATCGCGGCTGTCCCAGATTGCCTGAATGCCGACAGTCCCTTTATTATAATCCTCCTCTCCCTTTTGCAGGACTGCATCGTCGGCTAGGTTTGATAGTTGCGTCATCTTGTACTGGTAGCCCGTGGAAAGCGTAAGATTCTTACTGAACTTCCTGGAAAAAAGGACTGACAGGGCTGCTTCATCAGAGGTATACGAGGGCTCATCCCTGCTTTCAAAATAAAGGGGGACATTCATTGATATATCTGTTTGCAGCAGCCAGGGATCAGTGTAACTCAAGGAGATGGTCTCCCCTTTCATCGAAATAAGACCGTCAATTCTGCCATTCTTCCCTGTGCCGAAAAGATTCTTCTCGAATGCACCGGCCCGCAGCCGCAGCTGTTCATAAGATCCCCAGCCTGGCTCAACAAAATATTCCCTGGTCGGCAGTTCCTCAACTTCCACCTCAAGGATCCGGCTGCCGTCCTCCCGGAGCCCTGAAAGCTCCATGGATATCTTTGCAAACAGCCCGGAATCGTACAACTTTCTGAAGCTCTCCATTTTTTTAGCCCTGGTGTAGATATCTCCAGGTTTCAACTGCAGCCGGCCCCTTATAAAAGACTCCTTCGTACTTTCATTCCCGGATATGAGAACATCTGCAATCCTTACCTGTTCTCCGCTCGTTATGACTGCAAGCAGGATGATTCTTCCGGGTTCATCCTGCTGTACAACCTCGATTGCAACATTAGCCTCGGCATAGCCGACAGCATCATAGGCATCTTCCAGGCTGGTACGCAGGAAAAGCTTCCGCCGCACATAGTAGGATTTTCCGGTCAGCTCATTTTTGATTTTATCCAGTTCCGGAGCCAGTGCAGGGATAAGGTCACCTTTCAACTGCACATCACTGATGATATATTGCGGCCCCTCTTCAACGGGAATGGTGATTGTCACCCCGGAGCGGTTAGCATTGAAGGCCAGATCCGGATGTTCCATAACCACATCAATAAATCCCTCTCCCCGGTAGTGGTCCCGTATCATGTTAATGGCATCCCTGACCTCGGATTCAACAAATATGGTTTGTTGTTTCCTGCCCCAGGTTTTTGCCGGCTCCCCGAAAAAGCCCAGAAGCTTGTCGGTCGGAATATTGCGGTTGCCCAGGAAAACTATATTTTCAACGATTACCCGTGGTCCTTCCTGAATGTCGAAGATGACCTCTATGTGATCCCCCTTTTTTTCATAGGTATAATCCACGAGGGCAAAAGCATGGCCGGCCTGTAGGTAAGCTGACCGCATCTGGAAGGCTGCATCATCTATATCCGCCTTCCTGTAGCCTCGCTGTTCAAACATCTGCAGTTCGCCGGCAGCTGCCTTGAGAATATCCTTTTCAGTGATGCTGCTGTTGCCTTTTATGTTTATGGTATAGGACTGAACCTGTGGGAGGCTCTCAAGCCCGGAAGCCGTAGCCGGGATGTCCCCCTTCTGTTCTCCCTGCTCCGCCGCATAGATACTGGCACCGGTACTAAGGCTCCAGGCTGCAACCAGGCAACACAGTAACAGGAAGCTGAACATTATTGAAGGTGTGCTCTTACTCAAAACGGAAAACCACTTTGAATCCATAATTATAGGCATCGTATCTGTCCTTTTCGCCTGACAGATAATATACCTTCTTTTTTTCGGTTGTCTGTTCTGAAAGACGGAAGGTCGATTCTATTGTCTGTTCACCGCTCTTGGTCACAGCCCTGCCATAATCGAGTTCGAAGCGGTCCAGGATGGTTTCATCACTGGTACCGGATTCATCCTCCAGCCACTTGTTGAGGAAATCCCGGCCCAGGTAGACCATGACATTTGTTGCGCCTCTGCCAAGTCCTGTTGAAGTCACACTCTCCTCTTTGGGCGGCTGTCCTGTCAGCAGGAGCAGCAGCAGGTCATCATTGGGCAGGGATGGACTGGAACTGAGGGTGATGACCGGATCGTCCAAGGGGCCTTGTGTGACAACATTGATGTCATAGCCCAGCACTTTTGAATTGGCCAGCAGATCAAGCTGCGGCCTGTCCGGTTCACCTGCGGGAAAACGGATGAGTCCTGACTGGATCTGCAGCCTGCCGGAAGGAAGCAGGACCCGTGAAGGACCAATGTACACCGTGCCGACCAGAAACGGCAGTTCACCTGTTCCCTTCAATGAAAGTTCCGGCCGCAAAATTCCACGTATTAAATTGTTCCGGATCCTGAACGGTTCGATCGTGGTAATTTTGATATCAAAGGTTGCATCCTTGAGAGGTGGGTCCGGAAAAGAAAAAAGAAAACTCACTCCTTCTGAGACCGGAACTGCTGAAGAACCGAACTTACCGAGAAAATCTATATTCCTGGTATAATATCCTCCTGTCATGCCTGTAGTACCCTTGATGAAAAGATGTTCCAACGGGCCGGAGACATCAAGCTGGACATCCCCACGCATTCGCATGTCATTATTGCGGAAAAGCAGAAGATTTTTACCATCAACATGCAGGTTGACTGCAATACTTTCCTTGTCTTTATTTACATTACCGCTGAGATTGACCGGAGAACCGCCCACCTCTGCCTGCATATTGCTTATGGTTAGGGAATGCTCATCAAAAACGCCATGCAGGTTGACCTCAGAAAGCATGGGGAAATTGAAGGTATGCCTTAATTCCCCATCCTTCAGGAAGAAAGAGCCTTGCAGGGAGGGATTGGTTATAGGCCCCGCCAGATGCAACTCACCCTGCATATCCCCCTCAAGCCTCCTGATCCAGGGAAGATTTTTTCGAAGAAAATTAAAGTTCTTCAGTTTCACAGTGGCATCGGCTGCCACCTCACCCTCTAATTCCACTTTGCGGTTCTGCAGGAGTTCTTTGACAGAGATACCGTGCCTCCAGGAACCGGTTGCCTGTGCTGAGTATGCGCTTGAATCGAGGCTGGCTTCCTGTAAAACTATTGATCCACCCAGTGCAGCTATATCGCACGAAAAATCCACAGCAGAATCCATATACTCTCTTAGTGTTTCCGGTGGTTCTATTCCCTCAGCCTTGACCAGAATATGACCTTCGGGAAGATTCCATTTACCGGTTACATCCAAGTCCAGAACCACGCTTCCCTTGCTAATACCCCAAGGTTCGAGGAAAACTCCAACATCTTCGAGGGCCGGAAAATCGATGTGCCCCTTTAAGAATATGTCACCGTCAAGAAATGGTTTCGATGCCATCGGATCATATGGCAGGTACCCGGTTAACGTGAGCTGATTCCTTTCATGCGATTTCCAGGTGAATTCTGAAATCTCAATGCCTTTGGACGAATAGCGCAGCCCAAAGCTGCCGGCCAAAGGAAAAGGCACATCGGTATCACCAACCTCACTTACTGTGCCTGAAAGCTCTAGCACTGTGCTGTCAGGCAGACCCTTTAAAACAGCCTCTATATCCGCGCCATGGAAAAAGTAGCGGGCATCGATAAAATTTGCCAGCCAGCCTGTACTGTGAATATCACGGGTGACAATTTCACCTTCCACATCTTTTCCGGGGATCTTCCTGATTCCGAGTGCAATTTCACCCTGGCCGTCGATCTGAAAGACTGCATCCACTGAAAATCTGTCCTGCTGCCATGCGCCTGTTACAGGAGACAGGAGTTCAAGCGTACCGGAGTCGTTTGCCTGTGTCAGTTCTGTGACGGTAAATTGCAGCGATTTTATTTTTCCCAGGGATTGCTGCAGGATTTTTATCTTCCCCTGCAGTGCGAGGGAGCCGAGCGGCTTTTCCTCGTAACTTAAATACTCTCCGGTAAGATTTAGGGTTGTTTCAGGTTCCCTCAACCTCCCTTTTATATTTATATCAGCGCCAATCTCTCCCCTTACGGGAATGTTGCCAAAAAGGTTGGCAAATCCCTGCAGATTGCTGCTTTCCAGACGTGCGGCAAGCTCAACTGGTACAGACGCAAGCGCTTCGATAGTGGTTGGTATGGGGATGGTCGCCTGCCTGATTGCCAGGCTTGATTCATCTGTTACTGCCCTGCCTTCAGCAAGATAAAGAATGCCTTTTTGCAGGTTGCCATGGAGTGAGAGGGCATCTGGCCGGACAACTTCAGGCAGCATATCATCATCCACTTTGAAAAGCTGGAGCAGTATGCCAACATCATTAAGATCAATTTTGAATTGGGCCTGACTCTGACCGAGAATCGGGTAGATATCACCTGCCTGCAGCAGGGGCATGGGAACAGTTACTTCACTGACAAGGATATGATTGCCCGGGGTTTTGGCTTCTGCAGAGGAAACATTGAAAATCCTGTTGTCAAAACTGCCGACTACTGAAACTGATTCTATACCAACTCCATGCACCTGCCCTTCCTGCACACGAAGTGCAAAGTTTCCAGCCAGATCTTTATTATTTTCAAAGTTGTAGGCAATATCTCCCTCAGCCCTGATCTTGCCGGAAATATCCCAACCGGTGCCGCCCAAGCGTTTCTGCAATTCGCCGATATCAAAATTGTCAGTATTGGTATGCAGTTTGAGAAATTTCTTTTCAAGTAGCCCCGACACATTCAGAAGATTTTCCGAAAATGAGAGATCAGTCCCAAACGGTATATAATCCTTATCGATACGGGACAGGTCAATAAAGCCAGTGGCTGATATCTCCTCCTCTCCAATAACAAAGGAATCAAAGGTCAGCTTTTCATCGCCATAGAGCAGCAGAGCGCTGAAACCTGTATCAATTTTTATCGTTTCATCCTGGAAGAACTTGAAGCTCCCGACCTCGAGCTGTAACTCATGGCCTGCCGAAGCAGAACTCAGTTTGCCATTCAGGCTGCTTAGTTCAGCTCTCCACTCAGAACCACTGAGGCTGACCGAGCCATTCTGCAATTCAAGCAAAGGAAGCATTGCAGGTACAAAAAATGATGCTGTATCGCCCCCTGGCTGATCCTCCAATTGAGTTATACTGAAATCATAGGAAAATACAGGATTATCGGCACTGCAGATGAGCCCCTGTAGAAAAAGTTCATACCCTTTTTTCAGGTCCCAGAGATTATAGGTGCAGTCTATTGATCGTGCTTTGAAATAATAAGCCTGCGGCTGCCCCTCTCCAGGACGGATTGACACGTTCGCAAGTGTGGTCTGAGAAAAAGGCCGGCCGCTAATGGCACCGATCTCAAATGTTATATGCTCCCTGCCGGCATAAAATTGTACAATTTTCTTAACGGTAAAATAACTGACAGACTCCCAATTAATGAGTACGACAAAAAGAAGTATGATGAAGGACAACAGTACATATCCTGCCCATTTGAAAAATTTCTTCATATAGCGCATTATTATACCCACTTAGCGGGCAAAACAATAAGTAATTTTTATCAACTTACAGCTAAAACGGGGCTCAGACTTTCAGCTGAACCCCGTTTTCCATACGCTAAACTGTTAAAAAATTCTACGGCAGCTTCTGCATCCAGTTAGAATTCTTAAACCCTTCCCAGGTGAGTTCCGCTATCGCCTTTCTTCAAGTCTTTATGCAAGTTGACAATAAAATTAAAAAATGGTTGACAATAAGTTGACAATAAGCAAAGATATTATATGGAAATGAAAGAGAAAATACTGGCGCTTATAAAAGAGGAGAAAGCCTTATCAGGTGTTCAATTATCTGAATCCCTGGGCATATCAAGGCAAGCCGTCAACAAACATTTAAAGCAATTGCTGCAAAACGGATATTTAATTAAAGAAGGCGTTACCCGTGGCGCTCTTTACAGGATCGCCACTTCTGAAAAGAAAATCCCGAAAAAATTCAAAAAATCCTTCTTTCTCGAGGGTCTTGAGGAAGATAAGGTATTTCAGCAAATCAATATGGCATTGAATCTAGCCAGGACAATCAGTCCCAAGGCGTTTGAGATAGCAAAATATGCCTTTACCGAAATGCTGAATAATGCAATCGATCACTCTCATTCAGAAAGATGCAATGTTGAAGTAAACGTTGATGAGTTCAATTTTCAGTTCATGATCAGGGATTATGGTATCGGCATATTTTTTTCTATCTATGACAAATTTGGACTTGCCGATGAAAATACTGCTGTAGGTGAACTTATCAAAGGCAAAACTACAACGATGCAGGAAAAACATACTGGCGAAGGCATATTTTTCACCTCGAAGGCTGCGGACAAAATGTTTTTCAGGTCAGGCAGGATAAAACTCCTATTTGATAATCAAAAAAAAGATATCTTTATAGAAGAGATGAAAACCATTCGAGGTACAGAGGTTTTTTTCAGCGTCAATAAACGCTCCAGGAAAAAACTGGAAGACATATTTTCTATTTTTGCACCTGAGGAATTTGATTATAAATTTGAAAAAACCAGGGCAATGGTAAAGCTTTTTAAGAAAGAATACATCTCAAGATCTGAAGCCAGGAGAATCTATCACGGCCTGGATAAATTCAAGGTAATCATCCTTGATTTCAAAGGGGTTAAGATAATAGGGCAGGGTTTTGCAGATGAATTATTCCGGATATTTATGCAAAACTATCCAGAAATTGCCCTTGAAATAGAAAATCTTAAACCTTCACTGCAAACAATAATTAACCATGTAGTTGACAATAAAATTAAAGAAAGGTTGACAATAAATTGACAATAAAGAACAGCCTGCCTTTTAATCAGTCATTACCTGAAAGGCCATAAGGCGACATTCCTTTGCTGCCAGGGCAGGTGACGGAGTACCCGGATTATTTTTAAATTCTAAATTCTAAATTTCTTTACCTCCGGCTCCCTCTGTCTTCTCCACCACCGCCCTTGCCAGATATGATACATCCCCTTAAAACCGTCTGTAATTGCGCCTCTCTTTCTAAGGCAGCTTCTGCATCCAGTCAGAATTCTTAAACCATTCCCAGGTTAGTTCCTCCAGGGCGCCGCTGTCTTCCAGGGTTGTCAGATAATTATCCACCCAGTTGACAAAGAGCGCATCATTATTCGGCAGGGCGATACCGAGAGGTTCATAGGTCAAAGGACTGACAACCGTGAGCAACTGAGCCTCGGGATACCTGAAAATTGCGACTACGCAGATGGTATAGTCAGCGAAGAGGGCATCAACCTCGTTATTGATAACCATGTCAATGGCCGCATCATAGCTGTTGGCCGAAACGAGCTTAACCTTGGGCAAATTGTCTTTCACGAACTGCTCGCTGGTTGAACCGCGCAGGGTTACAATTGATTTTCTTGGATCATGGATGTCTTCAGGTGTCTGCGCCTGCGCCATAGTTGGCAGCTTGGTAAGGATGGCCTTGCCTGACTTAAAATATGGGCCGACAAATGCCACTTTCATATTCCGCTGGGGCGTAATAGTCATGCCGGAGAGAATCATGTCGATTTTTCCTGCTTCAAGAGCCGGCAGCAATTCATGGAACTGCATGGCTTCCAGGCGCAGTTTGACTCCCATGGAATCCGCCATGGCTTTGGCAAGATCAATTTCCATGCCGATGATATCGCCCTCCTTTGTGGTCATGTTCAAAGGCGGCATGCTGGCAGCGGTTCCCACCACGAGCTCGCCGTTCATGGCAATCCGATCCAGCACGGGTGATGTAGCTGTAACGCCCTGCATCCCTGCGCAGGCCGTAAGCATAAGGATCGATACCATTACAAGTACACCGGCCAATAATTTTTTCATGCTCTGTTCCCTCCTTTTTTTGAAAGATTTAAAGTGACTAAAGTTTGAAGCACCCCGCAAGGGGGTATAAATGACTAAAGTAAACTAAAGTTAAGTGCTCTTTCCTATAGTGCAAAAAATTGCTAGCAGTTCACTGCATTCATTATTAATTGATTTGATATCTTCTAAAGCTAGAAAATTTGACTCAGTTATTATTTTAAGCCAATATTGAGTTTCACCGGCCTCGCTTGCACAAATTTTAATCTTATTCTTGAAATCGGCCTTACTTCCTGCAGGGTTGGCTTCTCAATAATTTGCGCCAATTGAAGTACCTGCTTTTATAATTTGATTTCTTATTACTCTGGCTTCCGGAGTGTTGGGGAGAGATGTCGACAAGCGAATTATTTCAAGCCCAAACTTGAGTGTACGTTTCTCCAGATTTTTTGAAAATTCTCTATTTGTCAAAACTTTATTCATTTATACCCCCTTGCGGGGTGCTTCAAACTTTAGCTCAATTTAGCCACTTTATCTAATCCACTATCAAACTCATCCATTTGAGCGCCTCTGAAGGTCCCCAGGAGCCGGCCTCGTAAGGATGCAGCTGCGCCTCCGGGTTGGCACAGGTTTCACAGGCATGGAGTATCGGCGTCAGGTACGACCAGGAAAGTGCAACCCCATCCTGGCGCCAGAACAGCATATGATCGCCCAGAATAACGTCGAGCAGCACCTTGGCATAAGCATCAAGGTGCGAGCCCTTGAATCCCTGGTAATATTTGAAATCCATGGTCACAGGCCGCAGGCATGATTTTGCTCCCGGCACCTTTGTCTGAAATGTCAGGGATATTTCCTCTTCCGGGTAGATGCCCAGCACCAGACGATTGGCCGTGATCTTCTCATCGAGCACCTCCCGGAACATGGAATGGGGGACATTCTTGAACTGGACCACGATCTTGGTCTCCTTGCGGCCCAGCCTCTTGCCGGAAGCAAGGTAAAAAGGCACTCCCTGCCAGCGCCAGTTGTCAACAAACATGCGCATCATGGCAAAGGTCGGGGTAATGGACCTGGGATTGACGCCCTTTTCCTCCCGGTAACCAGGGACTCTATTGCCATCCACCCGGCCTTCCTTGTACTGGCCCAGCACCAGGTTGTCCATGAGTGTTTTTCTGGCCAGGGGCTTAATGGAACGTCCCACCTTGGCCTTTTCATCCCGCACCCGGTCATCCTCGAAAAGGGAGGGCGGCTCCATGGCCGTGAGGGCCAACAGCTGCACCATGTGGTTCTGGAACATATCCCGCAGCACCCCGGCCTGTTCGTAATATCCGGCCCTGTTCTCCACCCCGAGATTTTCCGCAGCAAGAATGCCCACGTACTCGATATAATTGCGATTCCAGATGGGTTCAAAAATGGTATTGGCAAAGCGGAACATAAGGATATTCTGTACCGTCTCCTTGGCCAGGTAGTGGTCAATGCGGAATATCTGGCTTTCCCTGAAACTTTTATGCAGCACCTTGTCAAGATCAAGGGCGGTCTGCAGATCACGGCCGAAAGGCTTTTCAACGACTATCCTGGCCCAGCCGTTGCCTTCCTTGCCTTCTTTTGCGAGTCCTACCTCGCCTATTTTTTTGGCAATCACCGGATAGAGGGTGGGAGGTACTGCCAGGTAAAAAATCCTGTTGCCGCCTCCATTCTGCTTCCGATCGAGATCACGAAGATAGCCTGCAAGTTCCAGGCACGATTCCTGCGAATCATAGGTCACCGGCTGGTAAAAAAGCTTTGCTGCAAAACCGTCCCATTTGCCAAGCTCAAGCCTGCCCTCCTTGGCAATGGCCTGCTTCATCTTGTCCCTGAACTCGTCATGGGACAGGTTCGTCCTGCTGCAGCCGACCACACCAAACGGCTCCGGCAAACTGTTCGTCAGATAGAGGCTGTAAAATGCCGGGATCAGCTTCCTGGCAGTCAGGTCACCCGACGCACCAAAGATAACCAGGGTGCACGGGGACAGAGAACCTGGAGTAACAAACTCGCAGGCCCCGCCGGGTGAGGTGGTTTGGCCTTTAACGGTTGCTTCTTCCGATCTATTTATGGCAGTCATAAGAACACCTTTATCTTTTTTGATTAACCGCAGACACACGCAGACAAATGCCTGGTCGATGTGACCAGACATTAATTGTCATTATTTTAAGGCAAATCCCAGACCATTCTTTTAATTTCCACCTTTGGATTTTTGAAATTAACCAACAGTCCAATAGGTATCCCTGTTGCCTTCAAATAATTTAAAAGTTGTGCCTCAGGATTCTTATCGAGACTTTCAACCGTTTTTAGTTCTACAATAATTTTGTCCTCAACAAGAACATCAGCAAAATATTCACCAGCAGGTTTATTTTTATACATAACTCTAATAGGAACCTGGCTTTCAGCTTTCAAACCACGATTGTGCAGTTCAATGAGTAATGCATTCTCATAAACCTTTTCCAGAAAACCAGGTCCCAGAACTTTATTTACTTCAAACAGGGCACCCCTGATTTCATATGTAATGTCATTAATTTTCATTTAACGAAACATTTTATTCAGCCAGGTCGGCTGAATAAAAATCTGTGTTTTTCTGCGCAAATCTGCGGTTAAATTATTTATTATTCATCACACCACTTTTTTAATCAAACTCTGCCAATCCGTATGAAAGCTCCCGGCTTCATCGATCCGCTCATAGGTATGGGCGCCAAAGTAATCGCGCTGGGCCTGCAGCAGGTTGTGCGGCAGCCTTTCTGCGCGGTAGGAGTCATAGTAGTTCAGGGCTGCACTCATTGCCGGGACCGGGATGCCAAGCCGGGCTGCAGTGCTGACTACCTGGCGCCATGATTGCTGATTGGCAATCACTTCTGCGGAAAAATATTCATCGAACAACAGATTTTCCAGTTGCGG
>JGI2160J19893_10000304_pt1 | contig 17065 bp, 20 predicted proteins | sample DeeMarSeWOR28_12_FD_19893 | JGI IMG/M metagenome (IMG submission 19893)
AAACTGCTTTGATAAATCTGTATGAACAAGATGATTGATGGGCTTCATCTGCCAGCCATATTTGCTTATGAATAAGTCATTAACATCATTCTGAGCCGCACAGTAATGGCATTCCGGTGAATAAAAATAAAGCAGAGCAAAATCCCCTGAAGATGCCTCAATTGTTGTCTGAAGCTCTTTCTTCTGTGCCCTGAGCATGGCCATTCTGCCAAGGTGTGATGACGGGTAGTCTTTTTTTACATTGAGTTCAGGATATTTCTGGGTAACATAAGCGGCTACATTGGCGAATGCTAAAGACTTTCTCCGTGCTATGTCCATTACCCGATAAAAGTCCCGAACATCGTTCTCCTGTAGTGTCATAACTGCTTTTTTCTGTAATCCGGTAAATATTTCCTTGAATTCGTCTGGGTGCATTGCCCATAACCTTTGATACGTATAGTCACTTAATTTCGGGGCGGGCTTCTCATGTAATTCCGGCTCTTCTTTTTCCTCTTTTCCCGGTTCTGTCTGTAAAGGCTCATACCACCACCAGCCTTTCGTGCCGGGCTTTGGCGTGTCCTGAGCCTCAATCACCTGGGGTAAAGCTATGATGAGAGCAACCACTAAAACACCGGCTTTAATAACATCTTTAATTTCGTCACCTCCACGAGACCGAAATACTTTGAATCAAAGCTGTATTCGTGAGGACCCATTAAAAACAGTTTTCCATAGGGAATCAGACCATCATACTGAAATACCCTTGTTTTCTTCCCGCTCATTGTCTCTTCTTTAGCTTCACCAATATAATCGCCGTCACAATAGAATTTAAGACCGTTCACTTGAAGATACTGTCCGTACATGCACGCTATGATTTTCGTTACCCTTATATCCTCGGGAATTTCACCATAGGGATACGTGACGTCCAGGGTCACATAATCCCCGATCTTCACCTGCGGGAATCTTGTATCTATATAAAAGAAGTTCCTGTTGAGGGATTCAGTCAGGGTAAAGTGGAAATTATAGAAAACAAGAAAAATCACAATAAATGTGATTAGAATGAATGGTATTACATGCCACTTCTTCCTGAGCCTCCAGTTCCAGGCCCTTTTGAAAAGCTTTTTAATTGTTTTGAACATTAAATGTTTCTCCACAGAATCTGCATCGTCTTGCCTTTGACTTTATTATTTCTGCACAGCTTGGGCATTCCCTTTCATCGTTTTTTATATATTTTGTTCTCTTGCTTGCCATGATCGTGTCTTTAAGCTTTTTTGGTGATGCTACAAATTGATTGACGGTTTTTCCTTCAGCAGCTGCGCTTCTGATCTCTACGTTGCCATAATCAAGCATCCGACCTATTATCGACTGGTGATAATCAACATTCTGAATAGTATCAAGCGGTGTCTCTCTTGTATTACTGGAGAGAACTCCCCACTCATCTATTACCCTCCTGTTCGTTACTACCCAGATATCAAAATCCCAGTCAAAATACAGGTAAACCGCCATAAGCACCATCCCGATCGATATCACTATGCTTATTAACTCACTTACAGGGATCAGCCTGAAAATCACTGCAAACGCAAAACATATAAAAGACTTGCCAAGCATCAGCCAGTGTTTTTTGACTGTCAGGATTATTGTTTCGTGTTCTTCTGTGGCGGTTCTCATACAGATGTATTATCCCCGGATAGTAATACACAGTAGAATTAACTGATCTCTTGAAAAGTACGCGGGCAAAAAAACAAGTCAATTCATATCCACAAGGTAGGTTATCAGTGTTTATTAACAAGGAGGGAAAAAGAATTGATCTTTTCTGATACTTATAATAGTGAAATTATTCCGACTCGTGAAGAAATTCAGTTGCTCTTGACGCTAAGAAATAAAAATATCGCTCCCGCTAATGCGGTTAAGTTTATACTTGAATCGAAGACTGAACTCATATAAAGACTTCACTTTACCTTTCCCCATCAGACATTGCTCAGGTTAAGAGTACTTACCAGAATGTGCGGTGATGAAATATTATTAATCGTAAGGAAAGGATTTATAATTAAAACCAGTTTATCCCTCATTCAATTCTTAGTACTTGTTCATATCATGTTTTTATTTGACAGTAATTATAATATGGTGATACAATGTATATACGTAAAGGAGATTGAAATGATAAAAAAACTTGTTTCTCATGGTAACAGTGCAGCCCTGATAATAGACAGACCGATAATGGATTTGCTGAACGTGGACATGTCTACCCCCCTTGAAATAACAACGGATGGCAGGAACCTGATCGTTTCTCCTGTTAAAAGTTCATCAAGAGAGAAAAAAATCAAGGCGGCACTGGATAAGGTGAACAAAAAGCATGGGAAAACCCTTCGAAAATTAGCTGGGTAAATGAAAAAAATCACCTTTCTTACTCTGGCTGAGATAATTGATATCCATGCTGATCAAATTGAAAAATATGGCGGACATAAAGGCGTCAGAGATATAAATCTCTTGAGTTCTGCTGTTGCAATGCCGTATGCAGCATTTTCAGGAGAGTTTCTTCATCCTCATATATACGAAATGGCGGCTGCGTATGCATACCATATCAGTCAGAATCATCCCTTTCTTGATGGGAACAAAAGAACAGCGCTTGCGTCGGCGCTTGTTTTTCTTGAGTTGAACAGAATCAGTATATCAGATCCTCAAGGAGAACTTTACGATGCCATGATACGAATTGCAAAAGGTAAACTTGGTAAGACAGAGTTTGCAAAAATATTGGAAAGTCTTAAGTCAAAGTCATGATAAAATGATAAGAATTTCCTTTTCAAGCCTATTTTTAATTTTAGCAGAAAAATTGCCGATTAACCTCTCTTTCTCTAACTGNTAATCTATCGCAGATGCTTCAGCCAGTTCCATATCTTCCGAAGGATAAGGATTCAAGTCGTGAGGATGGACAAATCNTCAGTCAGTCATAAAAGGTCTATAGTTTTCGCCAAGCTTTGTTGCTGCTTTTGCCAGTATCCCGTCAAATTCGGTAAGGACTTTTGCATACTCTTTGACAAATTTCTCCAGCTCCTCAAAGGTTGAAGTCTGTCTGAGTTCGATATTTTTCTGCTGGATGATCTTTACTGCCATCGCGATCTGTGCCGATTCCTCTGACCGGGGTTCTATTACTATTGATGCCCTGCGGAATGCGATGGTTTTTTTGACCTCTATTGGATCATTGATTTTTCGCCAGTCTTTCGACTCAATGCTATGGAGGTTGGGAGACAGCTTGAATACAAACTTCCATACTATTCCAGCAAAGTCTTCAAACTCCCGGAATATCTCTTTTGCCTGTTTTACATCAACAGTTACACCGAATTTTCTTTTTACGGTAGACATTAGTTTGTCAGCAGCCCGCACCATGTGTGCCATCTTAAAGCCCTCCCTGGCAAAGGGCAGAATAAAGATGCTGTCTGCATTGTTCAGGGCTCGTAATTTTCTGTCTAAAATTCTGAAATCTTTTTCTTCTTTTCGTTTTGCCTCGTTATCTAATGGTTCCTTTTTCATTATGTGTGGATCATCATGTTGCTTGTCACTTATCCGAGAAGCTCCTTCTGTACCATCATTGTCTAATGTGATTTTAGCTTCTGACATAGAATCCTCCTTATAAATTTACTAATGTGGTTTTATGATTATTTTGATACCTGTCAACTTCGCTGCAGTAGCGGCATTATTGCCTCTTGCCCCAAAAAACCGACCTGCATATTTTTCTTCTACATGTATCTCTGTTGCGTTCATATCCTTCAAAAGTATTACTCTTTGGATCTGTTCTATAGGAGCCGGAGTTAACGAATTTACAACATACTCCTCGATGTTTTTCGAAAATTTCACCAGAATAATTTTTTCTTTGAGGTATTCTTTGATTTTTCCCTTAAGATAGGGAAGGCACATCTGAACTATCTCTTCCCGCGAGGCCCCATTCGAAGATTCAACAGCAATTTTATAAAAATGACTGCCAGCGACCTTTGCAACCTTTTTGAATCTGATTTTATCTTCCTGTATAAGAGGCGACAGCAGATATTCAAGAATTTTCCTTACATACTGCGGAGACTTTTGAGAGATGATGATTCTTGAGCCTCTTACGGCAAAGATTGAAGCCCATCCGGTTTCACCGATCTTGTACTGCCTGGAGGTGTATTTCCTTGGTAACTGGGCAAGGATACCCTTGTTTATCAGGGTAGTGAGATACGAATCATAATCCGGTAGCCCCTTTAAAACCATAAAAGGGACAAGATAACCAATTTTAAGCATTATATGTTCGTATTAACCGTTATTATTGGATGTCATGATTGCTACTACTTCACGCAATGTGATTAAGACACCGAATAAAACGCAATGTAATACTTATATAAAGGCCGCCGGACTAGGCAGGTCAAACTCCCCATCTTATAACCCAGGGGCACCTCCCTCCCCGGGTTATATCTTTGGGGATAGTATTATGAATGATATGTCGGGTTATTCTGATAAATTATATTTGTCTTGCTAACTGCCGTTGTTGTTTGCCCGATTGAATAAATTTCTCTATTTCGCCTATTGTATCTCTTATTTCAGATATGGAGCCCTGAATTGTCTCTTTATAACTATCTTCAATTGTATCAAGCCCGACCTCCAGGAGATTGGTAAAAATATTATTAAGATCTTCAGAGATCAGCTCAAATCTTTTTACAAACTTATCCGGCTTGACCAGTCCTTTAAGAAGATTCTTTCTCAGTTTCAGATCATTGTTAAGCTTTGATGTTATAGATGCATCATCTTTTTTCTGACGTTTCAAGTCATCTATTTCCTGTTTCAATACCTCAACTTCCTGACTGATCTCGTTACGTGACAGCGACATAGCCCTCAGATCCTCCCGGAGCTTATCCATATCTTTTTTGTAGTCACCCTCTATTTTTGCTTGTTCCTGTTTAAGTATTTTCGTTATTTCCTCCGGCGCCTCAACGCTGTATTTTTTCTCAAGTTCCTTCTCTTTTGCTTCTATTTTTTCTTCGATCTTCTTTTTGAGCCCTGATTGAAGAAGTTTTATTTTCTTTTCTGCCTCTTTGTACTTGTTTTCAATTTCAGATAGTTCATTAATTTTATCCTGAAGTCTTGATACCTCTTTTGTGAGTTCTTTCTCTCTATTATTAAGCCGCTTTAGTTCATCGACAGAACCTGTATCGCCATCAAGAATAACCTCTACTTCTTTAATGAATGCTTTTTGAGAATCCAAGGGAAGAGATGCTATTTTGCATAAGAAGGAAATATCCCCATTCTTCTCATATATATCTCTGACGGAATTGTGAAGTCCAGGAATAATGTTTGGAAGAATTTTTTCGAGAGATTGATTTTTAATATCTAAAAGATATTTATCTCTGATTAATAATAATTCTTCTTCCTCTTCGGCGCTTAAACTTCTCCTGAACAGCTCAAGGTCGTATTTAAGGACACTTTCGGTAGGGTTTTCGTCAGTATCGACAATCAGACACGGTACTGCCGTGTAACCAAGTTCTTTCGCTATTTCATAGCGGTTACGCCCATCCAATATTATATGACCTTTAGTGATCGCAATTGGATACTTGATACCATATGCCTTTATACTCTCCCTTAAGGCTATTTTCTTATCTGCGGGAAGTTCGGGCATGGGTTGGTCCTGGATCTGAAGTTTCTCGGTCTCAAGCAGGATCACAGGATTATGGAACTTTGTGCTCATAATAATACCTCCTTATCTACTTTTATTGTTTCATTATTTATCTGATGCAATGGTTTTGTAACATTTGTTACAAAGTCGTTGCATCCATGCAACAATCCTGTAACAGTTGGTACACTTACTGTTGCATCAATACAGTTGAAGAGAATTGGTTAAATGGTTAACTTGCGCGTTTAATTCTTTTATTGCTTCATTTATGCGCATCCTTAAAGAAGATATCAATATTTTATGATCTCCTTCTTCGTTGAGTACCTGCAGTTCTCCATTTTTTATCATCCTATGTATCTGCGTCCTACTTGTACATAGTGCTTCGGCTGCTTTACTTACCGAAATAAAATACTTCTCTTCCGAACTGGATCGCCATTTAAGAAATTCTGTGTATTTACTGAGGCTGGCAAAAACTTTATCAGGTGCAAGCTCTGCTACATAAGCAGACCCGAATTGCTTTATTATTTTGTTAACCTTGATCTGTTCTTTTATATCCTGCTCGAATTTCCTGTATACCGTTGATCTGTTTAAATCCCAGTATCTTGCAAGTTCTGACATCGTGATTCTGTCAGCAATATACAAATAGTTTATGTTCGCGTAGTTATCCAGCCCTTCTTTTACAAGCGTTTCCAGGTCAACAGAGTTCCTTTCTATCAACCGGTTCAGTCTATCTCTGTCTTTTTCAATTATCACAACAACTGTTTGCTTTTCCTGCTCAGATCATGAAATTTGTATAGTTCTTCTTTTAATACCTCTTGAATTTCGGGATTGAACCCGTTATAGTTGGCATCTACAACATCCTGCAAGCCCCCGTTGTTCTTTTTGTCTTCCTCAAAGAACTCCACGTCTTTAATAATATTTACTGAATTAAATTTACAGCCCTCATGTTTCAATTTTTTCCGGTTCCGCCTGTACTGACTATTTGAGATAGTTTTTATATATCTGTCATCAGGCGAGTATATCTCGAACAGGACTTCGCCTGAGTCTGCTATCTTGTATAGCCTTTTCTGCACATACCAATATGCATACACATCTATACGCATATTCGTTATCCGCAGCCGTGTGCCATCTATAACTATAAATTTTTCGGCTTGCTTATTATTTCGGTAATTTTTGCTGCCTTCTTTAAAAAAATTGTAATTACACACGGCCTTATGGCATGCTATGTAGGCTTCCTGCAAGTAATCTTCAAATTCATAGGAACTGTTGAAATTGATAATTTTCGAAATGATTTTATTAATCTGTTTATGCAGTGACCTCCATACATCATAAGCCTCCCGACCGTATCGTGCTTTGATACTCCCATTATCCATATCTCCTCCCGTATCCGATTTATTTATTACAATTTTTACCCTATGAAAAGGGATATCGCCATCTTTTTGTTCAGGGGAATAATCCTTTTTATGTATTACCTTTTGCATTTCACAGAGACTGCCAATTCGCAATTCTAATGGGATTGGAGTGGGTAATTCATAAAATGGTCTATGGAAATATGGGAGATCCAGATACTATGAGAAAAGACCCTGAATGTAATACATAAAATGTGATAGATGGTTAAACTGGGGGACAGGATAAAGGAAAAGACGTGCTTAATGCATCAGTTTTATTATCCTAAATGTTGAAAATGTCAATAATACCAGGTATTTTTTATCCATCAATATAATCTCAGGAGTATTATTATTTGAGAAACTTAAATCATCCCGGAGCAGTTAGAGCTGAATAGAAGCTATCTTCATACTTTAAAATCAGACGGAACAATACATGAAAAGCAATGCCAACAAGCAAGAAAGCAACTCACATAATTAACCCAATAACAGATGATATGAATAAAGATCCATATCTTATTGTAGATGATCACTATTTAATGCAACATCTCAATCTGACCAAGTCATTTATTAACCAGCATGCCCGCGCTATGGGTTCATTCAGCAAACCACGCAGATTTTTCCTCAAGCATGTGCTTATCCACCTGGAATTTCTTGCTCTTGAGTCAATACAAAAATCAAATAATCGAATTAAAACAAACATTGCTCGCAAAAGGAAAATAAGAAGACTTATTGATCTATCTCTTTTCAACTCAAACTGCAAGTTGAGGCTAAAAAATATATCAGATAAAGAATCAGAATAGCCATCAATGAAAGGCCATGCTATTTTACCTGTAATTTAAAGAATTACTATCTATCAATCACTCAATTCAATTCTTCATCAAAGAGTTCAACAGTCATTCGGAGCCTGTCTCCCACTGCATGCAAATATCGCTGGGTTGTTTCTATATTCCTGTGTCCCATAATTTGCATGATTGACTGTAAGTCTGCTCCATTAATAAGAGCATGTGTTGCAAAGGTGTGTCGAAGCATATTAGGAGTCACTTTTTTATTTATACCCGCTTTTTTACCAGCAGTCGCCAAAGCCCCCCTGATGCTCTTCACGGGCTTATCCGTATAAGAAAAAACCCATTTGCTTTTTTTCTTTGCAAACAATTCTTTTAATATACTCAGGGCTTTTTTACCAAGTGGAATCGTTCTCTCTTCATCTGTCTTTGGCTTCCATTCTTTTTTCCCCTGTACCCTGATGATCATCAAACCAAAATCAATATCGCCCCATGACAGGTATGTCAGTTCTGACGGCCTCATGCCAGTTAATCTACCAATCTCTATCCTCTTGAGAGCCAAGTCATAACTGACGGTCTTCTTCAATTGACCATACTCTTCCGGGCTAAGAAAGGCATGAAGTTTCTTCGGTTCTCGCAACATCGGATACTTAAGCTGAACGTGCTTTATATACCCATAATCTACAGCATAGTTAATGATTTTTCTCACCAGGCCTAAATGAATATTGACTGTTCTGTTTGCATAACCATTCGACTTTTTCATAGCCTGATATCTGAGTAAATTTTCATTATCGATATCGGAAATAAAATATTGAGAGAAAAAGACTTTCAGATGAGTGTTATAATCACCTGCCTCCAGTTCATAGGTACGCTTCGATTTGGTTTTCTTGACATGATCTAAATATTCAGAGGCCACATCACCAAAGAGGACATCGTTACTGCCTGCAAAACCTTTGATACCAAGCTCATTGCGCATTAATTGCGTTTTCAGCTCAGCTTCGATGAGAAGAGCTTCTCTTTTGCTGCCAGCCACCTTGCGGTGGATTCTAATTCCACGAAACATAATATTTACATACCAGGATCGACCTCTTTTATACACGCTCATACCAGTGTATTACCTCCATTTGCCACATTTTCGCCACATGTGTATCTGAGGAAGCACTTGAAGTGATGCGTGGTAGGGTTATAACTTCTTATATTTAAAAGAAGAAAAAATGGTCGGGGCGAGCCGATTTGAACGGCCGACCTCTCGCACCCCAAGCGAGTGCGCTAACCAGACTGCGCTACGCCCCGTTTTTTGAGATTACAAGCAGGGAACATCAAATACCCTTCAATACTTAAGAGACCACCCCATGCTATAAGCCGAAAGACATTGAATTCTGGGGTTTCTCAGTATAAATTATTTTATGCAAAATACCGGTATTGAATGTAAGGTATGTCTGAAGAATTGTCAAGTTTGTCCTACTGTAATATGGTAAGAATCTCCTTGAGTTTTTTCTTGACACCGTGAATCGTCTGGATAGAAACCGTATTTTTCCCGGAAACATTCCCTCCAAACTTTTTCTTGACCCCGGCAATTGTGTACTTTTCTTTATGAAGCAGATCTTTAATCTGCAGGACAAGTTCAAGGTCCTTTCGGGAATATACCCGCTGACCCGTTTTATTCTTTCTCGGCTTGAGAAAAACAAACTCAGATTCCCAGTATCTCAAGACATGAGGCTCAACTTCAGCAATAGTGCTCACCTCTCCGATCTTGTAAAAAAGTCTGTCCGAGTTTAGTTTCTTACGAGAAACAGACCCCATAGGAATTTAGACCTTTTCTACGAGGGCTTTAAATTGCAGACTTGGTTTGAAGGTAACAACCCTTCTCTGATCTATAATGAGTTCAGACCCAGTCTTTGGGTTTCTTCCCTTTCGCTCAGATTTCTTTCGAACAAGAAATGTACCGAACCCTGTGATCTTGATCGATTCCCCTTCTGCAAGGATGTTCTTCATCGAGTTAAATAGCAGCTCAACAATTGCTGTAGCCTCCTTTTTGGGAAGACCAACTTTCTCATAGAGCCTGTCAGCCAAGTCAGCCTTAGTCATAACGACCTCCTATCAATTTTTTTAAATTATAAGGGGACATACCCCACTTGTCAAGAGAAAATCGTTTAAAATGTCTATTTTTTTCCCTGATCCTCTCACTAGCTAAAATACCAGCCATGGCTGGGGCAGAAAATGGCGTTCATACATCATAATGGCAAACCTGTCTGTCATACCGGCAATAAAGTCGCAGACCATCCTCTTTTTGTTTGCCGTCAGTTCCTGTGGAAACTCTCTGAACACCTCCTCCGTATGCTCCATATAGTAATGAAAGAGGTCCAGGAGGATTTTTTTTGCCTTTTTAAATTCCCTCTTGGTCACCTCTCCCTCATAAATTGTATCATACAAAAAAGCCCTGATGTTGTGAGTCATATCCTGTATTTCATCAGTCATCCTTATTTCCTGCAAACCATCAGATGTGGAGCATGCTATGACATCCCTAACCATGGTGTCAATTCTCCTGGCCTGACTCTCACCAATACTGAAGAACTCAGGCGGTATGTCAGACCGTTTCAGCACGCCGGAACGCATTGCATCATCCAGGTCATGGTTGACATAGGCGATGATATCCGAGACCCTCACAATCTGACCTTCCAGTGTGGTTGCCTTTTTTTTCGCGTTAAAGATTGCGCCCTTTCCCTTTGAGTGATGAACAATTCCGTTTCTGACTTCATAGGTCAGGTTCAGCCCCTTGCCATTTCTTTCAAGGATATCAACGACGCGCAGGCTCTGCTTGTAATGCTCAAAGCCGCCGGGATATATCTGACGAAGAATTTCTTCGCCTGCATGTCCAAAGGGTGTATGTCCCAGGTCATGTCCCAGCGCTATAGCCTCTGTCAGGTCTTCATTCAGCCGCAGAGCCCGTGCAATGGTCCTTGCTATCTGGGAGACCTCAATCGTGTGCGTCAGCCGTGTCCTGTAATGATCGCCCCTTGGAGCCAGAAAAACCTGTGTTTTGTGGATAAGCCTCCTGAAGGCCTTTGTATGAATGATCCTGTCCCTGTCTCTCTGGAAACAGGTCCGGATATTGTCTTCCCTTTCATTTCTCTTTCTGCCTCTGCTCTTGGAACTGAGACAGGCGTGAGGATGGAGGGTGTTCTTTTCGATTTCTTCTGTATGGTGACGTATGTTTAGTTTTGACTGGCCCATTCTGTGATTATTTTGTGAAGGATGCTGCCCAGATCACGCCCTCCGGGCACTGACCAGGACGGCATCAGCTATATTCTTCTTCTGCGCTGATCCAAAGCCTGTCCGGCTAAACCATCTTTTGATGTCTCCCGCAGAGTAGGTCCTCCCTCCCTCTGTATTAACGAGCATATTAACGGCAAACAAAGCGCCCGAGACAGGAGAGGTCTTGTTCTCCTGCACAGGGAATTCCTGGATAACAAGCTGTCCCTTTGGATTTAATGCCTTCCTGCACTTCCGCAAAAGATTAATATTGACCTTCTCAGAAAACATATGGAGCACCTGACTGATCAATATGAGATCATAACCCTTTCCTATATCATCAGCAAGAAATTCACCGGCCTTAAAATGAATATTTTTTCTGTCCACCCCCTCATTCCGCACCACTTTTTTTGCTATTTTTATGGTTTCAGGCAGGTCAAAGAGCGTCGTTCTGATTCCCTTTTTCGCCAGTTCCATCGTATAGGTACCGGGGCCTCCTCCGAGGTCAAGGGCGGTATGGACGCCCCTGAGGTTGATGGCATTGATAATTTCCTCTGCTTTGATGACGGACAGATTATGCATTCCCATGATAAAGGATTGATGGTTCCGGGTCTTATGATAGGGTCTGCCTTTTTTTACAACTTTTTCAAGGTTCGACCAGTTGTCCCAGAGCACGTCAATGTGCCTTATTATGTCTCCCTGATAATATCTGCCTGTTGATACAAGCAGCCGTGAAGCTGTACCGGTATTTTTATAGTTCCCTGCCTTCTTGCTGATAAGACCCAGACCGCTCAGGGCATCAAGGAGAATTTCCGTAGCCCTCCTGTCTGTTTTGATCTTTTTTGCAAGCCCTGAGGCTGTCATCCGCTGTTCCAGATGATCAAAAAGGTTCAGACTGTTTGCAGTGATTATCACCCGGGTGGCCTGAAATCCGCCCCACAGTTTGCGCAGCTCCCGGGCCTGTTCCTGAATCTGTGTCATTGATACTCTCTTCAATTTTTACTTAATTGTGCTCATTGATTGCTACAAGAAAGATACATTCTCTAGTCTGTCATTGCCTGACGAGATCGGGCACTGCAAAAAATCATTTATTCAAATGAACTGGATTCCGGCTTTCCAGACTGTTTCACAGTTAAGTTTTGGTTGTCATTTCGACCAAAGGGAGAAATCTTGGTTCTTTCAATATCCATAAGTTATAAGATTCCTCGTCGCCTTTGGCTTCTCGGAATGACAGCTTTTTCAAAATTGTGTCACAGTTTATCCCACGGGAATGACATCAAAGACCACAGACATTAACTTTACTGACACTTCTTAATGGTTATGATGAATCCAAAAAACTATCGTTAGACTGATTTACTATATCCGCAAATAACTACCTACTGAGTATCCAGCCCCATTTTCTTCAGAGCATCCTCACCAAGATCTTTTGTCTGCTGTACTTCTTCAGGCAGATAGAGCATAACGCCGCCCTTCACAGGTCTGATGACCAGTTTCCCTTCCTTGGCAAGTGCATTTGTGGCGTCCACGGGATTCTCATCGTTAAAGTACTTTTTAAAGGCACTGTTAAACCCCGAGTAAACGGTATGGATGCCTTTATATCCGTCCTTTCTGAGGCTTACGATTGCCTTTTTAATAAATTCTTCGTGGCTTAATTTTTCTGACATAAGGCCCTCCTTTTTAATTTAAAGTTTAATGTGCCAGAATACAGTTCTTCTCCAGGACATATTTCATGTATATACTTCTCAATACTCATTCGATAAGTGATGGTTCTTTTCTTTCTTCAGCGGATTGATCTCCAAGTGCCTTCTGCTTCCGCAAATCCTCAATCTTTCTCAGAGGTTTCTCAAGCATATTGGTCCTTGTTGTCACAAGTAAATCATACTCTTTGCGGGCCGCTTCCAGCCTTTCACCCATAATTCTGAATTTATCTTTATAGGCGCCCCATTGTTTATCAAAATCTCCCATCAGTTTCAGCATCTCAGATGCTGTCTGCTCAAGGTTGAAATTATCAATGGCCTGCCGTATGACGGCAAGGACTGCATAGAGTGTAAAGGGTGAGCATAAGATAACCTTCTGCTTTAAGGCCGTATCCATTATGGAGACATCAGACTCATTGATAAAACTGTAGACCTGCTCGTTGGGTATAAAGACAATTACATAATCAACGGTATTATTGGCAGTGTCTATATAGTCACGGGTTGTTACCTGTTTTATCATGGTCCTTGTATTCTTCAGCAGTTCGTCACGAAAACGTTTCTTGTCATGGTCTGAGCGGGCATCAAGAAAATGCATGTAGTTGTCGAGGGGGAATTTAACATCCATGTTAATCTTGAGTTTATTGGGCATGATAAAGGTATAATCCGGCCGGCCGGCGGAGCCGTCCAGTGTCTTCTGCTTCAGATAGTTCACTCCCTCAACCATTCCAACGAGGTGAATAATATCTTCGGCCATACGCTCTCCCCATTCGCCTCTTTTTTTGGAACTGGCCAGTGCCTGCTTCAGGTGATCTGTTGTGTCCTTGAGTTTTGCCGTGATGTCTTCATGTTTCTTAATGAGCGTGGAGACCTCTACATTGCCTTTATTCACATCTTCAATCTTCTTCCGTACCTCGGTAAGAGTCTTGTCCATGGTCTGGAGGGCATTGTCGATAAGCCCCTTCTTATTTTCAAGCTCCTTTGTGCCTTCCACTGACTGGGCCTTCAGTTTTGTTTCTGCGAGCTGGAGAAACTGTTCTGAGCTTTCTTTCATAACAGTGGATGATATGGAGTTAAATTTATCCAGGAGGTCTTTCTCAATGGCCTGAAGATTTTTTTCAGCCTCATGGTGCCTGGCTTCTCCAGCCGCTCTGAGTTCAGCCTCATTCTTGAGCTCATTCTGGGCATGGTCAAGCTCCTGCCTCACCTCATCGAGCTGCTTGCGGAGCTCGCTGTTTACAGCATCAGCACTGCTGGCACGGCTTTCGAAAAGAGCTGTTTTTTTTGAGAGAAGGATATAGACAATAAGGGCAATGACTGAACCCAATGCAAAACCAAGCACAAAAAGAGCCATATCAGCTGTCATTTGTGAATCATCCCCGGGTTGATGAGCCAGTCAACTGACCAGGTACCCCGGTCAGTCCTATGGAGACAGACGATACATCCCATTTCAAAGGTTACGACGTCACTTCCGGCATCTCTGCCAAGTAACAATGATGCCAGCCCTGACATATGCGGCAGGTGCCCGACGAGCATAATATCCTGATTCATTGAAGCAAGACGGTCGCACCATATTTGGGGATCATCCAATGGAGCCAGTCCGTCAGACTCGGCTATCTCAGTCTCTACATTCAAGTGCTCTTCAAGGACCTGTGCCGTCTGCAATGCTCTCATCTTGCCACTGTGATAAACCTTATGCACCACTATGTCCATTTGCTGTACAAAATCGGCAACCTTTCTCATATCGGCAATTCCTCTATCAGATAGAGTGCGTGAGGGATCCTCTTCTTTGCTGACTGATAATGCGTGCTGTACGAGGTATATTTTCATGCTTCTAATATATCTATATGTAATTAATAAATATAATACAGATAATGCTAAAGAGATTGAAAAGAAATTACAAGCTTTTTTTTATTGACTCCTCTTTTTATCTATCTGTTTTTTATCCATAAATTATAATAAACAATGCCGGCACTGACCATAGACCTTAAAATAACTTGGGTATATTCCTTTATATTTAAGCAGGTTCCGTGATTTATTTAAAGCAGAACATCAACTTTCCAGTGAAAGTCAGAGGTTTACATTATATTCTCAGACAGGTTTTATCTTTTTCACATCGGGGCCAACTATCCAGTAAACGCAGGCTGAAATTTAAAGAAGCTTACCGTCCTTCATGCTGATGATCCTGCTGCATCGTGAGGCAAGGCTTTCATTATGGGTAACAATAATGAACGTGATTCCTTTCCTGTTTAAACCCAGCATCAGATTGAAGAGGTCCTCTCCCGTCTGCGTGTCAAGGTTTCCTGTTGGCTCATCAGCCAGCACAACTCTCGGGTCAGGCATAAGGGCCCTCGCAACAGCTACCCTCTGCTGCTCACCTCCGGAAAGTTCGCCCGGCTTATGGAGCACTCTCTCAGCAAGGTTCACATCCTCAAGCAACTGCATTGCTCTCCGACGGGCCTCATCGCGATTCAAACCTGAGATAAGGGCAGGCATCATCACATTCTCAAGGGTATTGAATTCAGGCAGCAAATGATGGAACTGAAACACAAAGCCTACAGCACGTCTTCTGAATCCGGCCAACTCATCATTGCTCAGTTGAAAAACATCCTTCCCCTCATAAAAGACCTGCCCGGAGGTGGGCCGGTCAAGGGTACCAAGGATATGCAGAAGAGTACTCTTTCCCACACCGGAAGGACCCATAAGGGCAACCATTTCACCACTGCCTACCTCAAGGGATATATCTTTCAGAACATGGAGGTCACTGCCAGGTGTGCGAAATGTCTTATTGAGGTTCTCAACTCCGATTAAGGGGGCCATATTCCTATTTTTTCTCCCCTTCGCCCTTCTTATCCGAGGCGGTAATTTCCTTTATCTGCTTGTAGGTCTCCTTGACCTTCTCGCTGCCTTCATCCAGTTCGTCAATGACTTCGCCGATGGCCACCATTGTCTCTCCGGCCATTATGATTTTTTCACCTGCCCACCGGAATGGCATACCGCCCTTCCATAATGAAAGACCGATCATAAGAAATATGAGAAAGATGATAACCGTTATTGTCTTGAATATGAACTTAAACAATGAGTTTCTTCCACAATTTTGATTTTTTATTCATATCTGAGCGGTTCAACCGGATCAAGTCTGGCTGCCTGCCATGAGGGATACAGAGTTGCCAGAAAGGTAATCAACAGAGCAGCAGCAGGCACAACAATAAAATCAGCTACGTTCATTCTGACCGGGAGATAGCTCAGGTAATAGATGTCCGGAGGCAGATTGATGAACTGATATTTTTTTAAGAGCTGGCAGAGAGCGTACCCCCCGATAATACCGAAGGAGGTTCCCGTTATCCCAATGATAAGCCCGTGTATCATGAATATGGACATAATCCCCCTGCTGGTTGCGCCCATCGTCTTCATAATTGCAATCTCCCTGCCCTTTTCAATGACGATCATAATCAGGTTGCTGATAATGTTAAAAGAGGCTACAAGGACAATAAGTGTGAGAATGATGAACATGACAAGTTTCTCCAGCTTCAGGGCGGAGAAGAGGTTTCTGTTCATCTGAATCCAGTCCCGCACATAATAGGGAGGCCCCAGTTTCAGTTCGATCTGGGCTGCATGGGCTTCGGCTCCATAGGGATCATCAAGCTTTACCTCAATGCCGGTAACAGAATCATTGAATTTAAAAAAATCCTGGGCCTCGTGCATACTGATAAAGGCAAGGTTGGAATCATACTCAAACATCCCCGCTTCAAAATATCCGACGATCCTGAACTTCTTCATTTTCGGGATCATTCCCAGGGGGCCGATCTCACCAACAGGGGATACAATATCAAGGACATCACCCATAAATAGCCCGAGGTTTCTCATGAGTTCTCTCCCGATGATAATGCCCGGCATTTTGTTTTCCTGCCTGAAATATTCAATACTGCCTGCCTTCAGGTTGTTAAGAATATCTGTCGTGCCGATACCGATATCAGGGTCAATACCCCTGACCACAACCCCCTGCGCCCTTTCGCGATACCTGAGCATGGCCTGTCCATATATAAAGGGAGAGGAATCAACGACACCCGTCATGTCTGCCAGTTCATTCCTGAGACTCTCGTATTCTTTCACCCTGCCTTCGTAGCTCATCACAATGACATGGGGATTGACTCCGAGAATCTTCTCCTGCAGGTCCTCATGNAAACCNCTCATNACAGAGAGTACGGTTATGAGCGTCATAACACCAAGGGCCACACCTGCAATTGAGATAAAGGTGTTGATGGAAATACCGCTGTGTTTTTTCTTTGACCGGAAATAACGGCGAGCTATAAAAAAATGATAGGGGAAGCCCATATT
>JGI2160J19893_10000311_pt1 | contig 16885 bp, 15 predicted proteins | sample DeeMarSeWOR28_12_FD_19893 | JGI IMG/M metagenome (IMG submission 19893)
GGCTGAAACGACGATCGAAGCCACAATAAAGCCCAGCACGAACTTGGGAAACCGATACCAGATTTCCATAAAGGAAGGTCTCTCGGCAGATGCACCTGCCTCCCTGCGATCCAGTGTCATGGTCGACCACAGGGCCATCAAAAAGGCCGCCACGCCGATCAGGACGTTCTGGGCCATCTTGACCATTGCGGCAACTTTGTAAGCCGCATCTCCGCCGATAATCCCGCCGGCCGCCACCACTGCGCCGGTGTTATCGATAACTCCGCCGACCCAGGCACCGGCCCAGTTGTTGGGCAGGTTTAAGCCTTTGGCAATCGGCGGCATAATAAGAATCAGGACCACCGCACACACCAGCACCCAGGCGACCATGTAGCTGACTTCTTTCTTGTCACCCTGAATGGCGCCGCCCGCGGCAATGGTGGCGGATACGCCGCAGATCGCATTGGCCGAGGCAATAATGGCGCTGAAGCGCTCGGACACTTGGAATTTGCGGCAAATCCAGTAAGTCATGAACCAGACCGCCGTGGCAACCAGGACCGCCTGGACCAGACCCATGAAGCCGCCTCTGAGCACGTCGGAAAAAAGGATTCCCGCTCCCATGCACACCAGTCCGATCTTGATAAAGTATTCCGTCTGCCCGGCAGCCCTTAAAAATTGAGGCACCTTGAAAATGTTGCTGATAATCAGGCCAAAAATGAGCGCAAAGATAACGTATTCAATTCCCCATTTGGCCAAAAATGACTGTTTGGATAAAATCATCGAGACAAATGCCAGAAAGAAAATGACGATGAAACCGGGAATATAGCGTTTTAGATCCAGTTTCATGAATGCCCCGCCAATCATGGTTAGTACGCCCATGAATACCATGAGAACGATGGCCTGCCAGACGGTGGCCCAGCCTTTGGGAAAAGCGGCACCCAGGCTGGTCCATTTGGCGATTTTGGGTCCCGCGGGCAACCACCCGACGGCCCATTTGCCGGCTTCAACCTCTTTCAACGCAACGATGGCTATAAGCAAGATAAACCATCCCAAAAAACATGCCCACCAGTCTTCACTTTGCAAGACCGGCGGTCTTTGATTTCCGTTGCTCATTTCATCAGCCTCCTTCTTCTTCGGTTGTTTAAGTGGCAAACAAACATTCGCAAATGAGTTCCATTACGATTCAAAAAATTTTCATCATTAAATGACTCAACTTGAAAATGTCCGAAGTTTCACCTCCTTTCAACCCATTATTTTAACAATCGAATCGCTTTAATCTGTCCTCCTGCTTGTCGCTCTTGTTCTAGTTATAAAAAGCAGCCTGCAAATGCAAGGAAAATAATGGTTAGGCCGTCTCTGAAGAACCCAGGCGATAGTTCCCTGACCGTTGCCGAATTTATGATTATCGTATAATTTCAATAACTTATTTTAATTACGCCGATCGCAATACCTGCCCTGAAGCTCAAAAAATTATTTATTTAACAATAATTTCAGACAGTTAAATATTAGGCGTTATATCCTTGACACATGAAAAGCTCTCGCCTATTATCCCTCCGCAAAAAATGAAATCATATGAATATTGAAGCGGCAATCAATGGAATACACACAACATCCCGCATATATTATCGGTGCCTCTGAGCTAAAAGAAAGGGGCCGGCGGTCTTGAAAGGAGTTTGACGCGATGCTGCTATACATTGCGATTTGCCTGGTGGGTTTTGTGCTGCTTTACTTCGGCGCGGAATGGCTTGTAAAAGGTTCCTCCAGTCTGGCGCGAGGGTTGGGCGTGACACCGATTGTCATCGGTCTTACGGTGGTGGCTTTCGGTACTTCGGCCCCTGAATTGGTGGTGAGCCTGATTTCATCTATTAAAGGCAAAAGTATGATTGCCGTCGGCAATGTGGTGGGCAGCAATATCTGCAATATTGCCCTGGTGCTCGGGTTGGCGGCGCTGTTTAATCCCATAAAAAGCGACCCGTCGGTGATCCGCCGCGATATACCGATTATGCTGGGGATCTCACTGTATTTATTGGTATTATCTCTGAATAGCACCCTGGGCCGAATTGAAGGTGCCACGCTATTTGCCGGGATTATCGCCTACACCTATGTTAATTACTATCTGGCCAAGAAAGAAACCCGCAATGCGGGCAGTGCGGATATGGCCACTGCGATCGAATCGGAACTGGAGGAAATCGGCTATATTGCTTCCCGATCAAAACAGATTCTGCTGGTGGTGATCGGAATTGCCGGGGTGGTGGGTGGTGCGCAGATGGTGGTGGAAAGCGCCGTGTATATCATGACGGTATTGGGAGTCAGTGAAAAATTTATTGGCTTAACCATCGTCGCCTTCGGCACCTCTTTGCCGGAACTGGCCACCTCGATCGTTGCCGCGATGCGCGGCGAAATGGACATCAGCATCGGCAATCTTGTGGGCAGCAACGTCTTCAATATTATGAGCGTTCTGGGAGCCGCTTCTCTGGTTCGGCCGATTCCGATTCCCGGCGGGTTTTTCGAGAGCGGGCTGTGGATCGATTATCTGGTCATGCTGTTCACCAGTTTTCTGCCGTGGCTGCTGATGCGCAAAACCTTTACCGTCGATCGCAAGGGCGGCGTGCTGCTCGTGGCCTGCTATGTGGTTTATCTGGTGTACCTCGTTATAAGAGCCTAGTTAAGGTGTCAGGTGTCGGGCAAAACCTTTTTTGCGGTTTCATTGGTTTGATTGGTTTAAATCGTTGTGTTGAGCCTATGAACCTAACGAACGCATTTTTTGAATAATTGCGGCCATATCCTGCGGCAACGGCGACTCGAATATAACCGTTTTGGAGGTGTGGGGATGGCTGAAACTCAGCCGCCAGGCATGCAGCATCTGCCGCTTAACTGCTTTTAATAGCTGCAAAAGCTTATCAGATTGCGGTCGGTCACGAGCAATGGTCTTTTCAGGCTTGCGTGGCCCATATATCGTATCCCCGACCACAGGGTGATGCATTGCGGCACAATGGACCCGAATCTGGTGGGTCCGCCCGGTCTTTAAATGAATTTCCAGAAGCGCAATTCCTTGAAATTGTTCCCTGATCTTCCATTGGGTTTCAGCGGTCCGGCCTCTGGGGCTGGCGGTGGACATGCGTTTGCGATCCACCGGATGCCGGCCGATGGGCAGTTTTAGGCTCCCGGTTGCGGATTTCATATGGCCGTAAACCAGTGCCAGATATTCTTTTTGAACTTTGCGGGATTTAAATTGACGGGATAAATGGGTATGGGCGGCATCGTTTTTGGCAACGACCAGGGTGCCCGTAGTATCTTTATCCAGCCGATGAACGATTCCGGGCCGCAGTTCACCACCGATACCGCCTAAATCCGGGCAATAGTAAAGCAGGCCGTTGACCAGTGTTCCGCTGAAATGCCCGGGTGCCGGATGCACGACCAGCCCCGGCTGCTTATTGATCACAACGATGTGGTCGTCTTCATATAGAATTTCAAGCGGAATGGGTTCGGGTTTGAATGCGACCGGAACCGGCGGCGGTATGGCGCCGGAAACATTTTCGCCGGTTTTTACCCGATAGCCGGGTTTTTTGGGGCGGCCGTCCACCTGGATGTGTTCAGCGGCAATCAGGCCGGCTGCAAATGTTCGCGTACAACCCGCAAGCCGCGCGGCAACCAGCACATCAAGCCGTTTGCCTGCATCGGATGGTCGGACGCGAATGCTGAATGCACTGTCGGCGGGCATGAATATGAATAAAGATAGGCAGGTTAGTTTTTGGCTTTTTGCGAGACAAAAAGCGATTCGATCTCGGTCAAAATGGATTCTTCGTCGATTTGTTTGGCCGTTGAGAGCTCTTTTACCAGAAGGATCTGGGCGGTATCATAGAGTTTGCGCTCGCCAAACGATAGATCTTTTGTCAATTTCAGCAGGAAAAGGTCTCTGAAAACTTCGGCAACATCATACAGGGAGCCGGTTTTAATTTTATCCATATACTCGCGATAGCGGCGATTCCAGGTCTGATTGTCAGCGCCCGACTCTTTCTTGGATTGCATCACCGCATAAACTTTGGCGACCTCTTTTTTATGAATGACATTCCGCAGTCCGACAGAATCGACATTGTTGGTCGGAATCATGATGGTCATGCCGTTTTCAATCACCTTCATGATATAAAAATCGTGTTTTTCCCCGTTGACGACACGCCTTTCAATCGCCATGATCTCTCCGACCCCATGGGCCGGATAGACGGCAAGGTCTCCGACTTTAAATTTACGCATTTTGGGATTATTTGATTTTCCGCTTTCTCTGGCCTTTTTTGCAGTCATGTCCTCACCGGTATTCGCTAAATTATTAAAAATTATCTAAAAATTAGCGCTTTTTAATTTAATTCATAGCATACCTTTGGTTAACAATCAATAGAAAAGGGCTGACGCCATTCTGCGCCAACCCTTTTCGGTTTATTCATTATATAAATCAGTTGCTTACATAAGGAACGGTACCAACAATAGCGCGACAACATTGAGTATTTTAATCATGGGGTTAACGGCAGGGCCGGCTGTGTCCTTGTAAGGATCGCCGACAGTATCGCCGGTGACCGCCGCCTTGTGAGCGTCGCTGCCTTTGCCGCCAAGGTGCCCGTCTTCAATGTATTTCTTGGCGTTGTCCCAGGCCGCCCCGCCGGTGGTCATGGAAATGGCAACAAATACACCGGTAATAATACTGCCGATCAGCAGCCCGCCCAGCGCAATTTTGCCCAGCAAAAAACCGACCAGCACCGGTGCGATAACCGGCAGCAGAGCCGGAATGAGCATCTCTTTCAAGGCAAACTTGGTGACGATGTCGACACATCGCCCGTAATCCGGTTTGGCAGTGCCTTCCATAATTCCGGGAATTTCCCGGAACTGACGTCTGACCTCATCCACGACCGCCCCGCCGGCTTTGCCCACGGCTTTCATGGCAATCGATGCAAACAGATAGGGCAGCAGTCCGCCGATAAACAGACCGATGATCACCCTGACATTGCTCAGATCAAACTTCAATTCTGCGCTCCCGCCATGCAGGACAAATTCCTGGGTGTAGGCGGCAAAGAGCACCAGAGCCGCCAGGCCGGCGGAACCGATGGCATAGCCTTTGGTGACGGCCTTGGTGGTGTTTCCGACCGCATCCAGCGGATCGGTTACGGCACGGACGCTCTCGTCCATTTCCGCCATTTCAGCAATGCCGCCGGCGTTGTCGGTTATCGGACCGTAAGCATCAATGGCGATCACCATCCCGGTCATCGAAAGCATTGACATGGCGGCCATGGCAATGCCGTAAAGACCGGCAAAATAGTGAGCAACCCCGATAGCGGCGCAGATAGCGAGCACCGGCGCAGCGGTGGACTGCATGCTGACTCCGAGCCCGGCAATAATATTGGTGCCGTGTCCGGTTGTCGATGCATTGGCCACTGATTTTACCGGTCCGTAAATCCCCGTATAGTATTCTGTGATGATAACGATCAAAACGGTGAGCACCAGGCCGACCAGGGTGGAATAATAAATCGACATCATTGCAATCTCAGGAATTCCGCCCATCAGTTGCCTTGCGGCGAAGTAAAAGGCAATTCCCGCCAGGATGGCGGAGCCGAACATCCCTTTATAAAGGGCACCCATAATATACTCGCTTTTGCCCAGTCTGACAAAAAAGACTGCGATCATGGACGCAACGATCGAAATGGCGCCCAGTATCAGGGGAAATTCCGTAGCGATGCCAACCTGCGGATAAATAAGGTTGCCGAGTAGCATGGCCGCAACTGCGGTGACGGCGTAAGTTTCGAAAAGATCGGCTGCCATGCCGGCACAGTCGCCCACATTATCGCCGACATTGTCTGCGATGGTCGCCGGATTTCTGGGATCGTCTTCCGGAATACCCGCTTCGACCTTGCCGACCAGGTCGGCTCCGACATCCGCCCCTTTGGTAAAAATTCCGCCACCCAGACGGGCAAAGATAGAAATCAGGCTTCCGCCAAAGCCGAGGGCTACCAGGGCAATCACCGCATCCCTGGTGGAAGTGCCCATTGAGATTAAAATGGTATAGTAGCCGGCAACAGATGTAAGCGCCAGACCCGCGACGATCATCCCGGTTACCGAACCGCCTTTAAAAGCCATGGACAGGCCCTTTGAAAGGCCCCCTTTGGCAGCTTCTGCGGTGCGCACGTTGGCGATAACCGACACGCGCATGCCGATGTATCCCGCCAGAAAAGAGGCGATGGCCCCGAGCAAAAAACCGATAGCGGTTTTTACACCCAGCGCAAATATGATGATCACAAAAATTATCAAACCGGCAATCCCCATGCTCTTCAGCTGCCGATTCAGATAGGCGATGGCGCCTTCTTTGATCGCATTGGCAATGGTCTGCATCTTTTCATTTCCGGCCGGTGAGCCTTTAACGATAACCGCAATGATAATGGAAAATAGCACACCTGCAGCGCCAACCAGTGTACAAATCAACGGTAAATAATTCATCCTCTCCTCCATTCGAAATGTTAACGTTTAATCCAAGATCATCATTCTTTTTTGTTAAACCGATTCATTCCGACCTTGCTGCCTTCCGTCAGAATGGTTACCATCGCATCCCGAGCCCGAATTAAAACCGAGTCCAATTGCTTCGATTCATCATCGAAGAAGGGTCCCAGAACATGATCTGTGACATTGCTTCCCGCCTCGGAACGCCCAACACCGACGCGCAGACGCACAAATTCGTCTTCGCCAACGGCATTAATGATCGATTTTACACCTTTGTGTCCGCCATGCCCCCCTTTCTCTTTTATTTTTATTCTTCCGAAAGCAAGATCGATATCGTCGTGAACAACAATCAGATCCTTGCTGTTTATTTTAAAATAGGCGGCCAGTTGCTGGACCGGCCAGCCGCTGCGGTTCATAAAGGCCATTGGTTTGGCCAGCATGACTTCATGACCCTTGATGGTGCCACGGCCGTAGCGTACGTCAAACTTNTTTTTATTTACGGAAATACCGAATTCATCGGCGAGCTTATCCACTANCATAAACCCGGCATTGTGCCGTGTGTTTTCATAATCGGGTCCAGGGTTCCCCAACCCTGCAATCAAACGCATGCGAATTTGTAACAAACGGTTCCTATCCTCTTGTCCCCGGTCGAATACGCGCCCGGGTGGCAAAGCCCGCGGTACAGCTGAAGCAGCGGGGCAGGCCTCCGCCTGCCGGATTTCCTAATCCTCTTTTGTTTCTTCCGAAGGTTTCTCTTGGTCGGGGGCTTCGCCTTCGGCGCCTTCTTCTACAGCCTCTTCTTCACCTTCCAGGAGTTCCTCTTCCACTTCGACCTCTTCGACCGTCGGCGCCAGCACCGTTACGACCGTTGAATCGACATCTTCCAGAATCTCAATATCGCCTGTAAGCGGAATTTCCTCAACATGAATTGAATCCCCGATATCAAGATCAGTGACATCCACCTCGATTGCGTTCGGAATGGCGATCGGCAGGCAGAGCACTTCAAGTTCTCTGCGGACGATTTGCAGCAACCCGCCCTCTTCGATGCCTGCGGCTTTACCCCGGGTCACCACCGGAACACTAACCTTTATTTTACGTTGCATATCGATTTCATAAAAATCGACGTGCAGAAATGCGCCGGTCACCGGGTGGGTTTGCAATTCCTTGATCATGGCCGGTCGGGTTGATGTTTCACCGTTTTGAATCTGCAAATTCAGCAAAACAGACCCGATATTCGCTTTTTTTACAATTGTTTCGAAATCCTTGAAATCAATCGAAAGCAAAATCGAATCCGTTTGTGGACCATAAAGTACCGCCGGAATCCGTCGCTCGCGCCGCAAGGTTCTGGCAACGCCCTTTCCGGTTGCTTTTCTAACCTGTGCTTTTAAATCTATTTGTTCCAATTAAATTTCCTCCTTACATTAACTGCCCAAGCTTAAGCATAAAGATAAATAAATCACGAAAGCACGAAAGTGCTATAAACACGAAAAAGAAATAAAATAAATTTCGTGTTTTCTAATTTTCGTGTTTTCGTGATGAAAAAAGCTTTCTCATAAAACACATAGATATCACAGCTAAAACGCTAAACAAATAATGAGGTTACCGAATCGCCTCGATAACTGCGGATGATGGCCTCACCTACCAGCTCTGAAATCGAAATAACGACAATTTTGCCGCAGGCAGCGGCATTTTGCTTCAATGGGATGGTGTCTGTCACCACCATACTTTTCATTTCCGACTCTGTAATGCGTTGGATGGCCGGCCCGGAAAGAACTGCATGGGCGCAGCAGGCATGAATTTCCCTGGCACCCTCTTCTTTAAGTGCGGTGGCCGCCTCGGTCAGAGTACCGGCGGTGTCGACCATGTCGTCAAGAATGACGGCTACCTTGTCATTCACATCTCCGATGACCGCCATTGCCTTGGCCTGGTTGGGGGCGGACCGCCGTTTATCAATAATGGCCAGGTCAGCATCCAGCCGTTTGGCAAACGCCCTCGCCCTTTCAACCCCACCGGCATCCGGCGAAACAACCACAAGATGCTCATTAAAATTATCTCGGATATATTCAATTAACAGCGGTGCAGCAAAGATGTTATCCACCGGAATATCAAAAAAACCCTGGATTTGCCCGGCATGCAGATCCATGGTAATTATACGATTCGCACCGGCAACCGTCAGCATATTGGCAACCAGTTTGGCGCTGATGGGAACCCGGGGCGCAACTTTTTTATCCTGTCTGGCATAACCGAAATAGGGTATCACCGCGGTGATTCTGCTGGCTGAGGAGCGCTTTAGCGCATCGATCATTAATAACAGCTCAACGAGGTGATCGTTAACCGGTGCACAGGTGGACTGGATGACAAAAACATCTTTTGATCGCACGTTTTCATCGATTTCAATCTGAATCTCCCCATCACTGAAGGTTTTTACCTGCGCAATACCCAAAGACAGATTCAGATATTCGCAGATCTTATTTGCCAGGGCAGAATTCGAATTTCCTGCAAATATGGATATCCCTTCCATTTGGTCCACCATTTTCAGGGTTAATAATTTGATGCCATCAAAAAAAAGCGCTTTTTGAACTAATTTTTTTCACCACAAAGGGCACAAAGTTAACAAATTTTATTAATGTAGTATTTTTCGAATTTCACTCTTTGTGCGCTTCGTGTCTTCGTGGTTTTAACCCGCCTTATTGCACCACGCCGCTGTTGCGTATAACCTTAACGATATGGCTGGGGCGGGAGGATTCGAACCTCCGGATGCAGGGACCAAAACCCTGTGCCTTGCCGCTTGGCGACGCCCCATAACCCGTTTTGCATTACACCATATCAATGATGGTAAAATAAGCAAAGTCTTTCGCGTGCTAATCAATAGGCTAAACCCGGCCAAATCTTTCAGGCGCCGATGAATAGCGGTTCAGCCTCAAGGATTGGATCGACGAGAAATAGCTGCAAATCTTTATCCTGTGATAGCCTCTGCCCGGCCGACGCTGCCTTCTCGGCACTGTCGAAAAGGCCGAAGACTGTCGGCCCGCTTCCGCTCATCAGCGCACCCATCGCCCCAAGCCTCAAAAGTTTTTCTTTCGCCAGATCAATTTCAGGGTATTTCGCGGCGGTAACCCTTTCAAGATCATTGGTTAAATGGACCGCCGGAATGAACCGGCTTCGCTTTAAACTGATGCTTGTAGGTTTTTTTGGGTCGTTTGTCAATCCAAAATTCAGGTTTTGATACGTCTCAGCAGTTGAAACGTTAAAACCCGGATATATCAATAGAATATGATATGGCAAGGCCCCCTCGAAAGCCTCCAGTTTCTCGCCGATGCCGGTGGCAATCGCCGGTTTTTGAAAAATAAAAAAAGGAACATCTGCCCCCAGCGAGAGGCCCAGTTCCATCAGTTGCTGTCTTGAAAAGGGGCGACCATGGTAAATATTTAAAGCCATCAAAATGCTGGCCGCATTGCTGCTGCCGCCGCCAAGGCCGGCGCCAACCGGAATTTTCTTGTCCAGGTGGATGCGAACACCCTCGACGGAACCCAATTTACTTTGGAACAAACATGCCGCCCGATGCGCGAGGTTGGTATCATCTTCCGGAACGTCGGGATGGGAACAATGAATTTCGATCTTTTCCCCCTTGCCGACTTGAAGCAAAATTTCATCGAAAAGGGTGATGCGGCACATCAATGAAAACAGCTCATGATAACCATCAGGGCGTTTTCCGCAGACATGTAAAAAGAGATTGATTTTAGCCGGTGAAAGAATTTTCATAGCGCTTCGCGCGGGTTCAGGGTTCAAGGGTTTAGGGCCGGTTTTATTAGTTCCATGGGTTTGATTGGNTAAATTTGTTCAATCGGTTCGGTTTAAACCAGCCAATTCAGCCAATAAAACCAATTTAACACGTCGTTGAACTTGTGAACCTTTGAACGTTGAACCTTAAACCCTTAAGCGGAGGGGTGAGAAGATAGACGACGTTATATTACTAGCGCCCTTATACGGTATTCATATGTTTTAGCAACCTATTGCTTTTCTTTGACATACATCAGGCGCAAATCATAAAGAATATTTTTGAGCAAATTCTCTTCTTCCACACTTAAATTACCGGCGGTTTTTTTCTGCAGCATACTGAGAATGTCAATCGTCTGTTTGGCCATCGGCAGATTTTTGTTTTTTGTGCCGCTGGTCGGGTCTTCAATGGCGCCCAACTGCAACAGCGCTGAAGCATTTAAAGATGCGACAAAGGTTGCAAAATTTATTTCTGGAAGCTGATAAGGGGGTTCCTTGGCTTCAGCGGCCGGCTTTTCATTTGCGTCTTTTCTTTTGGTCTCCTTTTTTTCTTCTGCTGCGGGTTCCTCCTTCACTTCCTTTTGTTCGGCATCCTGATTTTCTGATGCGAAAATTCGGCGGTCTTTAACAACAAAATCCTTTTTTTCTTCTTTTTTCTCTGGCATATATGACCTCCCTGATTGCTGTCAGATATTAGGGCTTATAACATATTATTTTAGGCCGTTTTGTCAAGTATTTACACAACACTGAATAAACAGCAAAATTAGATTGCCTATTGGCCATGATTCGGGCGGAAAATTTATACAAAAGTTACGGCGAGCTGGAGCTCTTTTCGGGTCTGAGCTTTGTGCTCAATCCCAGAGAGCGGCTGGGAGTCGTGGGCCGCAATGGTCACGGGAAAACCACACTGTTTCGAATGATTCTGGGAAAAGAAAATCCGGATTCTGGCCTTATCATTATCCCTAAAAACTATCGAGTGGGCTACGTCAGCCAGAATTTGGACTTCAGCCATGATTCGATTTTGACCGAAGCCATCTCAGCGCTTCCCGAAACGGATAAAGAGTACCACTGGAAAGCGGAAAAGATACTCACCGGTCTGGGCTTTCATCAGGCGGAATTCCAGAAGCACCCGAAGGAATTTTCAGGGGGCTATCAGGTTCGCCTCAATCTGGCCAAAGCATTGATTGCCGAACCGGACCTCCTGTTACTGGATGAACCCACCAACTTTTTGGACATTATCTCTATTCGCTGGATCGAGCGGTTTCTGAATAACTGGCCTCATGAGATCATGTTAATCACCCACGACCGTAGTTTTATGGACAAACTGGTCACCCACACAATGGGAATCCATCGCCGCAAGGTGCGCAAGATTGAGGGTGACACGACAAAGTACTACGATCAAATAGCGCTGGATGAGGAGGTTTATGAAAAAACCCGCATGAAAGATGACCGCCGGCGCAGAGAAATCGAACAATTTATCACCCGTTTCAGAGCCAAGGCCAGGCAGGCAAATTTAGTGCAATCTCGCATGAAGACCCTGCAGAAAATGGAAAAAAAACAAAAGCTTGAAAAACTAAAAATATTGGATTTTTCCTTCAGTAGCATCCCCTTCCCTGCCAGGCATCTACTCAATTCCCGTGGCGTGAACTTTTCCTACGAACCGGAAAAACCGCTGATTCGCGATCTTAAAATCACCGTGGCGGCAGGTGAGCGTATCTGTGTTGTGGGGCCCAACGGAAGAGGCAAATCAACCCTGTTGAGACTGCTGGCCGAGGATCTGTTGCCCGATACCGGCCAAATAAAATATCACCCGGCAGTCAAGAAAGGCTATTTTGCGCAAAGCAGCATAAAAACTCTGGTGGATAACCGAACCGTGCTGGATGAAATCATGTTTTCAAATCCGGACGGCGATCAGCAGCGTGCCCGCAATGTTTGCGGCGCGATGATGTTTTCCGGGGACGATGCCTTAAAAAAAATCCGGGTATTATCGGGGGGTGAAAAAAGCCGTGTGATGCTGGGAAAGCTTCTGGTATCCCCAACCAATCTATTGCTGCTGGATGAGCCGACCAATCATCTCGACATGGAATCCTGTGACGCCCTGCTGGCAGCCATAGACAACTTTGAAGGAACCGTAATTATGGTAACCCATAATGAGATGTTTCTGCATGCGCTCGCTCAACGGCTAATCGTATTTCAAAATGACGGCATCGACGTTTTTGGCGGAAACTACCAGCAGTTTTTAGAGAAGGGTGGGTGGCTGGAGGAAAACAAGCTGCATCGCACTTTACAACAGGCCGGCATCAAGGAACCTGCTGCCCCAAAACTCACCAAAAAAGAGCTGCGGCGTCAGAGATCAGAAATTATCTCACAGCGGGCCCGGATCGTCAATCCGATCCAGCGGCGGCTGGCGGCAGCGGAAAACGAGATTGAAAAAAATGAATTGGAACTCAGCCGCCTGAACCAATCCATGCAACAGGCTGCCCAGAATCAGGAAGGTGTCAGAATCGCTGAAATTTCCCAGTCCATTCACCTCTGTCAGCAAACAATCGATCGTCGGTTTGAAGAGCTGGAAGAATTGACCCGTGACCTGGAAACCCGCAACGCCGAATTTGATAACCTCCTCAAGCGGCTGGATTCAGACGCCTAAAAAGGTTTCAGTGCATAGAGGTGTCAGGTAATTCAATTGCGTGTTTTATTGGTTTGATTGGTTTAATTCGTTCAACTGGTTCGGACTAAACCAACCAATTCAACCAATGAAACTAATCCAACAAATCGCTGGACTGGCCCTTTAAACCTTTGAACCCTCAAACCCTGAACCTTTGAACCGACCCCTCCATCGTGTGATGAAATAATAACATAGTCCGGCAATCAGCAATGACGGCATGGAACCGCCAATGGGGTATTTCATGAGGGCAATCAGTTCATAAACAAAAAATCCGAGCGCCCAGCAAATCAGCGCAATCCCGTTAAAGCCTTTTATATACCAGTATTTGCCTTCACGCCGGTAAAGGTTTTCCGTGTCGAGCCGGCGGCCGCGAATCAGAAAATAGTCGGTCAGGACAACACCAAACAGGGGCACAAACATCGCGCCGATCAGAAAAAGAAAATTTTCATACTGCTCCATTGGAAAAACCAGCGCAACCAATATGGAAATAATTCCCGCCGCCCAGACAATGCTTTTTGAGCTGAATCTTTGAGAGATATTCAGCGTTGAGCATGCTGCCGAGTACACATCCGGAAAACCGGTAGTAATGGTTGAAAACACCACCATAATCAGGGCAGGCACCGCAAGGCCAATTTTGCCCATGAGTTGTAAGATTAACGTACCGGGATCACTGGCTCCGGCAACCAGGGTCGCCGTTAAACCCAGGGCATACATCCATGATGAGATCAGAAAATAGCCCAGCCAGGTATTCCAGAAAGCGGGAGCGGTCCTTCTGGAGAATCTTGAGTAATCTGCCACCAGCGGCATCCATGAAATCGGCATGGCGATGACCAGATCCAGACCGATCATAAAAGGCATTTCCTGTGGTTCGACCCCAAAAACACGGCTGCCGAATTCGTCAACAGTCACGCCACTCATCAGCACGATAACCAGCAGCAGTCCGATCACCGTCAGTTTCTGCATAATGCGCCAGATCGGGTTTCCGGTCATCTGAGCCCATAAGAGTGTTCCCAGGCCGATAGCAACGATCCAGAAATGGTTGGATGCCAGAATGCCCCCCATGGACTTGCCCAGCATGGCACCGGCACGGCCGCCAATAATTAGCATGATCGAAGCCCAGCCGATCAGCTGAATAATGTTTAAAACCGCTGCCAGATTTGATCCGCGAATTCCAAAAGAAGGCCGCACGGAAACCATTGACATGATGCCGTGCTCCGAGCCGATAATGCCCCCCAGAGCCATAAAGGTATTGCCGATAATGTGGCCCAGAAGAACTGCAAAGATTCCCAGCCAGAACCCCATCGGCGCCAGAAACCCGCCGGCCCAAATTTCCGCCAGGGAAATGGCCACGCCGGCCCAAAGCAAAAAATAGTCCAAACCGCTGAGGGTGCGCTGGCCAGAGCCAATTGGTTGAATGTCCATTTATCTCACCTCGTGATAGTTTCAGAGTTCACCGTTCAGGGTTCAAAGGTTTAAAGGCCGGTTTCATTGGTTTGATTCGTTTCATTAGTTTGATTGGTTATTTCTGAAAGCCGGCGACTCGAGCGTATTTAACCAATTGAACCAATAAAACAAATAATATTTTCCTGATACCCGCAACACGGAACTTTTGAACAAAAAAAAGCCACCCGGATAAAGGGCGGCCTTGGTGAAAATTTCCCTCCACCGGCATTATCCGGATCAGGTTCAACGGTCGGACCCGTGATTAAAGGTCAGAGTCCCTCTCAGCCCGGTTTATCCGAGCTCCCGAAACAGCAATCAGATTAGAAGTGGTAAGTCATAAATAGAGCTCACGCCTGAAACTGTCAAGTAATTTGTATTTTTATCGCTGCATGTTTGTTTTCAAGGCCTCCTATGATATATAAAACGGCATTTCCTAAACGTGCAGGTTCCAACAGATTTATGGCTATTTATAATTTAAACGCTTTACTGGACAAGTACAGCGATGAATTTCTGATTCTGGAATTCAATCATCTCTTTATTTCATCGTCCATACGCGAGGAAGTCTGGCTGCTTCAGCGCACAAATGATTCAGGCTTGATCGATAGGATCATCGGGGCCGCCAGAGAATTCAACATTCATGAAGTCAGCGGCGGTAAAGATTTCGAGACCTATTCCGGCGGACAGAAAGCCATTCTGGCCTGCCTGTTGACGCTGGCAGTGATTGGCGACCGGAACATTCAGGGTCTGAAATTGTTGCTGAATAACATCCTGGACTCCATCAGCGATAAAAGCCGAACTCAGCTAATTGAAAAATTCGAAGAAGTTCGTTCAAGCCACAATATTAGGCTGTTTACAGAAAGAGATGGCCACATCCGGGAGATTTTCTCAGAGAATGAAAATACTCAAGGGTAAATATCGTTTGGAAAGCCGCAACCTGAACTTTGATATCGTCAATGACCTCCATTTTACCGGCAGCAGTTGCTTTTATTTTAGAGGAGGCAACGGCTTTGGAAAGACATCCTTTCTGGAGAAAATAATTATTCCGGCCCTCAGGGCGGACAATCTTACCTATTTATATGTCGGTCAGGATATTCGGACCCAGTTCTACACCCTGCGGGCCCTTCTCTCGATCCAGGGACTTAAAATATCCGACATGGATGAGCTTGAGCTTTTAAAGCTGTGGATCACCCGAGGCCAAACGGCAAGCATCCTTATACTCGATGAGTTTGATAAATACTTCCCCGATTATGGTTTCATTTTTGACTGGACGAAGGCATTTATCCGGACTTACATCATCGTCACGCATCTGAACATGAATCGCCGAGCGGCGGTTGCCGATCATTACCGGATTTGCAACGTGCAATTTGAATTGATCAACATCGAAGATCGTGTCAAAAATGTCAGGGTGAGGCATGAATAATACCGTCATGTTAAAATTCGCCATCGTATTCATTTTCATCCTATCATTTTTTTGGCTGTTTGTTTTCGGCCCTTATTATGACAACATCGCCGTTCAACTGGCTGTTTTTATCGCGGTCATGGGATGGAATACCGTGCGATTCTCCTTCAAAGAGACCGCTTCATCGCTGAAGTTCTGTCTTCCATTTGTATTGAGTCTTTTAATTTTCGGACTTATTTTTCACATGATGCGGCTGTTCGGCAGGGCGGACTGGCTGCAGGACACGCTGATTAAATGTCTGGTGTTCCCCAGTTCATTGTTCTTTCTAAAAATCCTGTTGACCTATATTACCTATCTGGATATCCTTAACCTTCCGATTTCAATGAAAAAACGGATCAGCCTGATCACAATGAAATCGGCATTTCAAAAAGGGGAAAAAATATTGCGCCGATTTAGCTGGTATTTGAATACCTATGCCTCCCTGCAAAGCGGGGGCAGAATAAAATCCGGATTAAAAAAATATGCCTGCCTGATCATTGCCCTGTATTTGTATCTTTATGAAGAGATTGAAAATTCAAATCGTCTGCTAATAAATCGCTACCAGCATCTTTACGAGGTTAACGAATGAAAAATATCAAAATTGCGTTTATCGCCCTGACGGTTGTCGTTGCCCTGATCACCCTGTTTATCAGAATCCCGTTGCCAAGCAGAGGCTATTTCAATTTTGGAGATGTCGCCGTGGTGTTCTCCGGACTGGTGCTGGGGAATCTGACCCGAAAAAAAAGCTTCTGGTGGGGCGCAGCCGCCGGAGGCATCGGTTCGGCTTTAGCGGATATCATCGGCGGATTTGGCATGTTTGCACCGATCACCTTCATTGCCAAAGGAGCTGAAGGCGGTCTGTGTGCACTGGCATCCGGCCGGCATAAATTCAGCCGCTGGATTTTAATGCTGCTGGGTGGCGCTTCCATGGTCGCATGCTATTTTATTGCAGAAGCCTTAATGCCCAACATCGGGCTTCAGGGAGCGGTGTCGGAAATCATACCCAACCTGATCCAGGCCGGCGGCGGTATCATCGGTGGCATTTTGGCTTTTGCCGCCTATGGGAAAATAGTCGGCACCGAAAACTAGTCCAGTTGACTTAATGG
>JGI2160J19893_10000312_pt1 | contig 16868 bp, 14 predicted proteins | sample DeeMarSeWOR28_12_FD_19893 | JGI IMG/M metagenome (IMG submission 19893)
AAAAATGGCCAACATAGAGAGTATCTTTGCATTACCTCGCCATATATCGGGAGCAACCAAACCACCATGAGGTTGCTGGCAGTTATAAAATAAAAAATCTGTGGAAAACGGGGTGCAGCCAGAAACCAACAATAAGGAGAGCGGCCTTCCTGGGGTGGGGTAACCTGTTTTCAACTGGTTCTGGTGCGCTATGACGAGCTCTCTGACTTCTGGTTCTGTTTCCCAAAGCAGAGAAGAGCCTGCGAATATCAGCTATCATTCCCGGAGCTGTTAAGTGGACAGTTTTGAAAAATGGACGTCGGAAGGGATTGTTGCAAGGTATTTGTCTAAAAACACAAAGGGCGGTTACAATAACATAACCGCCCTTTGTAGTCCTGCAAACCTAAATTGATTATTTCATGACAGTTGTAACAATATTTGCGATAACCCTTCGGTTTCGCTGCCTGCCATCAGCTGTTTCATTAGTGGCAACGGGTTTTGATTCTCCGTAAGCCTCAGTTANAATCCTGTCTGGTTCAATTTTGAATTTTTCCACAAGGTATTTTTTGACACTTTCAGCCCGGCGTTTGGAAAGTTTCATNTTGTATTCGTCAGTGCCAACNCTGTCAGTATGCCCCTCCAGCGCTCCGGTTGTTTTCGGATATGCTTTCAGGAAGTTTGCCACTTTTTCAATATCACCGTGATATTGAGGCCTTACAGAAGCCTTGTCAAAATCAAATTCCACGAGCAGGGTGATTGAGACTTTTTCAGGGATCGCCACAGGACAGCCGACACTGTCGACCTTGATACCTCTAGGGGTGTTCGGACACTGGTCAAGGCTGTCTGGTACGCCGTCTCCGTCACTGTCTAAATCAACTGCTTTAACTGGAGGAGGAGGTGGTGGTGCTGGTTTTGGTGGAGCCTTTTCCAGGAAAACACTTGAAACAAAATCAGTCATGCCACCAGCTGCACCTACAGCTGTTCCATCATGGAGGGTTCTGGCAAGCAGATTGTTTGCCTCGGTGGCAAAACCGCATTTACCGGCCTCGGCAATCTGTTCCATGAGCATTTTGCCTTTGGGGTCATTGTCTATAAGAATAGTATAGATGCAGACATTTTCACCATACATTTCTTTCATGGCTGCAGCTGCTGCCACAGGGCTGTTGGCAGCGTCTGTGTTAAGGCCGTCACTGACTATGATGACTGCAGCATCACCCGGCATTTGGGCGAGATCCATGCTGCCATATGTAATAGAATTGGCAATTGGCGTTACACCGCCGGTACCGCTAACTGTAGAGATAGCATTGCCAAGATCGGCCTTGGAGTATTTTGTCATGCCGTAGATGAGACCATCTTCAGAATAGACCGGCCCGAACATCCTTAAGCCTGCGTTTACATCAAAATCATCGGGAAGATTGTTGTTGAGGCATTTGGTCACTTCTTTTGAAAGTTCAAGTTTCTTTGGTTCCTTGGGTACGAAGAACTCTGTAAGTCTGTCACTCATTGATGAAGATGCGTCCTGAATGATCAGAAAGTTGTCAACCTTTTTTTGGTATTCACCGCTTTTAAGCATACCACTGATATCTTTTGTTTCACAGTTAATGTTCTCGGTGCTGCTTGTCGACATGCCGGCACATCCTGTCAGCACAAGACCGAGCAGTAGCACCAGCAGACCAATTACAATCTGTTTTGCCCTCATAATTTCCTCCTTTGATTTGTGGTTGGAATTTCCATTTACATAAAAAATTATGTAAAGAATTAAAAATGAAGCTATTCCTAAACTCTAGGATGGAGCATACATAAAACCCGGTTAAGGTTGATCCTACAATTAATAAACTTGTTATGAAGAATTACTTTAATAATTGTTGCAACTTAATTGGTGTTTACAGATTTGTCACGTATAAAAACAGCCAAACTATTCATAAGGCTCTTTTTTGNTTGTTTGAATTTTTTGTTGTTTCGGTCTGAAAAGATCAGCCAGCATAGCGAGTATCCTTAAAATTCCTCGCCATATCTTTGGAAGAAGCCAAATCATCAGGAGAATAAAGACAATTAGAAAAATAACAAAAATAAGCGGGTAATGGAGTGCAGTCCAGAGACCGACAAGAACGACAACATCTTCCCCAAGGGATGTAAGCCAATTGGTAACAGGCTCCGGCGAGGTATTGATCAGTACCCTGACTCCTGACTTGGTGGCATGGGTTGAGGCCGCCAATCCGCCACCAAGCAAAGCAGCAGCAATNNCAATCGAGGGATTCATTTCTCCAACTGCCGCGGCAGCCAGGAGTGCACCTAAAGGTATCCTGATAAAAGTGTGTATGGTGTCCCAGCCGTTATCAACCCCGGGGATCTTGTCGGCAAAAAATTCTACCACATACATAACACCGGCAGCGGCAAGGATCAGCGGATCTGTAAGTATCACCAGGTCAGGGGGTAGTGTAATGTTGCCCGTTGATCCAAGAACCCCGAGGACAAGGATTGCTGCATAAAGGTTGATCCCGCTGGCCCATGCAACACCCATGGTTAAGGCAATTATCTTTATAATGGGTTCAAGATGTTCCACAATGCGCTTCCTCAGCTTTTCTTGAATCAGGTGGATTGATTTCCTGGCAATTTAGGTTATAGCGGTCAAGGGAATTGCGGGCGGCTTCAAGGGCCTGGTTGGCAAGGTCACATCCTTTACCATCAGGAAGATCTTTGCCAAGAATTATATCCATTATTTCCGAGGGTTTGAGCTCATTTAATGGTGCTGCCGGAATATACCCTTGCTGTTTGTCTTCTACATGACGGAGGAGCCCGCCCCTGACCAGGTCATTGACAATGTAAACGACAGTTTTTTCAGATTGATTGAGAGACTGGGCCAGGGAACTCCGGTCAGTAATTTTTCTGGTTTTATAATCTTTCAGGGCCGTTTCCATAATATCGAATGCCATTGCCAGACGGGTTGCCGGTGTAAGTGAAAAAGTCCGCCATTGGTAATGGCGTCTTGCCTGGACGGCAAAGGCAACTTCAGCGCCTAGCAGAAAGACGACCCACGCTATATATATCCAGAGAAAGAAAAGGGGCAGGGTGGCAAATGAGCCGTAAATGGCATTATATTTGGAAACCCCTATCTGCAACTTCACGTAAAATACCTGGACCAAGAACCAGGTAATTCCCCCGAACAGACCGCCTACCATGGCAGGGAAGTAGCCGACCTGGATGTTGGGAAGAAACTGATAGAGCAGGGAAAAGGTTATGACAAGTAAGGCTATGGGAAGGGCTTTAAAAAAGAGTTTTTCGAGCCAGAGCACAGGCAAAAGACTTTGAATGTAGGCATGCAGTGTCGGGCTTTGCAGGGCAGCTGAAGCAGCCAGGGCAAGGTTGATGCTGATCGGCAGAAGTATCATTAAGGCCATATAATCAATAATCTTACGTCCCAGAGCCCGGCCTGTTGTTGTCTGCCAGATGGCATTCATGGATTGCTCAATGGAGCCCAGCACACCAAGAGCAGCAAGTACCATACCAATAATACCAATAGTGCCCAGTGTCGTGAAATCGGTTCGATCCACGTAATCAAAAACCTGGTCCACTGCCCGCTGCAGATGGGAGGTAAGTTCAACCGGAGACTCTTTCGCTGTTAAGGGTGTGCTCTCTGTTTCTGTTTTGAGTAAAGGCAGGCCTGAGACTTTTTTTTCAGCATCTGTCTTTGGAGTTTCAGGGGCCTGAGCGCTATCAATATCATCGGAATCAACATCAAACTGTTCGATAAAGCTATAGGCAGCCTGTCGCATTTGATCACCGGCGCCCAAACCTTTGAGGACTGCAGTCCCTAAAGCGAGCATGGGTACAAGCGACAGCACAACGGTAAAGGTTAAGGCGCTCGCACGCAGTGTGATACGGTCATCCTGAGACTCACGCACAGTTATAAAAATGACGCGCAGAACTCCACGCAGCAGACGTATCCCTATCCGGTCATCAGGTTTCTGTTTCTGCCAGACCCAGTCGGTGAATTTTTGCCAGATTTGGCATATTCCATCGACCAGAGAGGTTTTCTGTCCGGAAGTTATCTGATTGTTTTCAGTTTGAATATCGTTCATAATAACCTGAGAGAAAAATTATTTTCCAAACAAGCCTTTGATTATGTTTTCAGGCGAAGTTTTCTGTCCTGAATCCTGACCGGATCTGTCCAACTGCTTGATAAGCTCTTTTTCCAGGGATTTTTGCAACTGTTCCTGAACACCTCCCATGTCCAGTATGGGCCTGGGATTTTTCAGATTACCTGTCAGCTTGAGATGCAGAGTGGTGGCCCCCTGCTCATCAGTCAGGTACTTAGCATAGGAGGTCTTTGATTTCAGTTTGTCACCCAGGGCCGGAGAGAGATGAAAGGTCAGCGGTAGATCCAGGCTGCCGTCAAGTCCTATGATACCATCAGCTTCAGCATCAAGATCAGCCCCCTGCAGATTTGTTTTTATCTTGACCTTGCCTCCTTCAACAATTTTAAAGGTACCAGAAATATTTTTAAAGTTGATGTTGTTAAGTTCCTGCAGACCCAGCAGGTTAGATATGGACATTGATACCGGTGTGCCTTTTATGTTCCCGTCGGTTAGCGTAAAGGAGCCGTCTGCGCTGAGCACTTTGCTTAACTGCTGCCAGCTGGTTCCAGCCCCGGAAAAGGTCGCTGCAGACTGGACTGATCCGCTAAACATGCCCTTAAGGTTCTGCATGAGGGCAGAACTGAAACCAGAAGCCTGGACAGACTGCAAACCAAGTTTGCCGTCATAGGCAAGATCGGGCTGGTTCAGGTCAACGGTCAGGTTGGAATCAATTTTACCGCCATATGCCTTGGCTGAAAGTTCTTTAACCGTAAGAATTCCTTTAGCCAGATCGAATGACATTCTAAAATCATCAGAGGTAAGCCCTTTGTAGAGTGCCTTGTCAACTTGCACTGTGCCCTGAGCTACTAGACCTGGAGGAAGTGTTTCGGCAATGACTTCGCCGGATTTGCTTTTAGCAGGCTTTGTTTTTTGCGGTTTGTCTGATTGGGTGTTTGGCAGTCCGGCAACAATGCCGAGGAGTTTGTCAATATTTAAGGATTTGCTGCTTATGGCAATGGTGGCATTCGGTGACTGCCTGTAGTTTTTCACATCTGCCTTTGCATGGACCTGTTCACTGTCCAAAGTTGTATCAAGGACAATTTCCAGGTCTTTCTGGCTAACAGTACCGTTACCGTTCAGTTTGGTTTGGGAGGTGCCATAGGCAACTGCAGCATCAAAGTCAAAAGATCCGCTAAATTGAAGATCCTGCATGGAGCGGCCCAGGGACACGTTTAGTTTGGCGCTGCTGGTGGCATCAACTGTCGGGATCTCATTCAACTGATCACGAATTATTATTTTGGCCTTATTCAGTTTTATCTGATTGATAGTCAGGGCTAATGGCAGGGCTGCTGCAGTCGGCTTTGGTTTTGCCGCTGTGCTCTGCTGTTTTTCATCGGAGAGGATTCCCAGGCTTGAGAAATTGAATTTTCCATTTTTATCTCTGACAATCTGGACTGCAGGTTCATCAAAACGTATTTCACTTATGATAAGTTTTTTCTGCAGGAGCGGCAGCAGTTCATAACTGAGGACAAAGGCCCTGGTGCTAACAAAGTTCGTTGTCTTGTCAGCTTCTTTGATAAGAAAATCACGGATAGTAATACCGGACAATAAACCAATCTTTATATCACCAATAGCTACCTTTCTGCCCAAGGCGGTTTCAGCCTGAGGTATGATAAGGGACTTAACCCGTTCTTCAGTAAGATAATAGTGTACAAAAGCAATTAGACCTGCGATTGTCACTGCTACCAATAAAACGATTATACCCAGAACCTTGCCAAATTTGCCCATACTGATACCCTCCTATCAACTGATTGTTAGTTGGGAAGCATCTCTGTCTGAACCTTCATACCTAACACTTAAAGTTCAAAGTGGTGAAGGGATGTTCTATTGTAATTTATGCAATCTTTATCGTAGCTTTATCGTTTTATTATATTTAGGTTTTATGATGCTGTATATATAATAATTTTATGTGCGATTATATGATAGGGAGCATATCATGCCGATAAAATAATACAAATTTATTTTAAGAGCTTTACATATCAACAACTATCATTAATATTATTTTTAGTACCTAAGGTCCATAATCATAAATTTTTTTTGATAAATTAATATCGCTTTAAACAACTTCAGATGGAGGATCTCATGAAAAGGTTATTACTTGTCTTTGTTGCCCTGTTTATTCTGTTGCCAGGATGTGCTGCCAAGGAAGATCAAATGAAGGAAGATCAGATGGCAGGCCATCCGGCTGAAGGGGCTGAAATGACAGAAGGACATGGACACGGGGATGTCAACGTAACGAAACATTTTGAAGATAGTTTGACAAAACTTACAGACAATAATCTTTACAGCCTGGAAATTGTGATTCCCGAAAAGCATCTGAAGATGGGGGTCAATACCATAGAGATCATAGTCCATCATAGCACAGGTGGCGACGTGTCCCAGGCAGAATTAACGGTAACTCCCTGGATGCCGAGCATGGGACATGGTGTCATGCAGCAACCGGTCATAACAGAAAGGGGCGGTGGGCTTTATTCAGTTGAAAACGTCATTTTATCCATGACCGGGCACTGGCAGTTGCAGGTAAAAGTTGCCAAAGACGATAAGGTCGATTCAGCTGTCTTTGATTTTCCAGAGGTCAAGGCCATGGGACATGAGCATGCCATGCTGCATGCCCCGCCCCCAGAAGATCTTGATTACTCAACCGAGAAATTGACAGCCAACAATATATTCAATGTCAACTACAATAGTATTGGCGGCTCAATCAGAATTAACCGGATTCACAGCTGGGAACTGACAATCACTGATGCAGACGGACAGCCGGTAAATGACGCAGAGGTAACAGTCGTAGGTGATATGCCTGAGCATGGACATGGATTGCCGACTCAGCCTGAGGTCTTCAAAATGGGAGTCGGTGGTCTCTACAGAATAGATGGTATGAAGTTCCAGATGCCCGGTTGGTGGGTCATNACAATTAGTGTCATGGCAGACGGTAAGCATGACGATGTATCATTTAACCTGAACATCCTGTAAAGGAAAGGGCATGATGGACTGAAATGCGAAACTATTTAAGTCGATTCATTGGAGTGGCTGCTGCGGCAGGTCTGCTGTTTGTTCTCATGAGTATAACAAACCCGAACACTGCCTGGCCTATGGATCAGCACACCTGGACAGACCAGGAAAAGGCCATTCTGCGCTCCCTTTGGCTGGGCTCACTCGACCCATTACCTGTTGATCCGTCCAATAAATATTCAGATAACCCAAAAGCGGCTGCACTCGGTAAAAAGTTCTTTTTTGAGGATAAATTCAGCGGTAATCAAAAGGTATCCTGTGCCACCTGCCATCGGGAAGATTATTTTTTCACCGATAACCTGCCGCTTTCACATGGTATTGATACGACCCCTAGAAGATCGATGCCGTTAATCGGTGTTGCCTACAACAGCTGGTTTTTCTGGGACGGCCGGACAGACAGTCTGTGGTCCCAGGCTTTGGGACCTATTGAGAATAAACTGGAACACGGCATCTCAAGGACCATGAGCGCCTATATAATCAGCAAATATTACCGCATGGAATATGAGGAAATTTTCGGGCTGCTGCCCGATTTCATGGAGGACACCTTTCCGCAACATGCGAGACCGGCCCTTGATGACCCTGAGGCCTTGAAGGCCTGGATACTCATGACACCTGAACAGCGGGCGGAAGTTAACAGAGTATATGTCAATATGGGTAAGGCCATTGCAGCTTTTGTCAGAACAATTCTGCCGGAGCCTTCACCTTTTGACCGCTATGTCGAACAGATACTTTCAACAAAGCAATTGACCAGCAGAATGGCACTAACTGATAAAGAGGCAAAAGGCCTCAGGCTGTTCATCGGCAAAGCCAAGTGCACGAACTGTCATAACGGTCCCCTGTTTACAAACAGTGATTTCCACAATCTTGGCCTGCCTCCGAAAGATGACAAGAAGCCCGACTTAGGTCGTGCCGGCGCAATTATTCAGGTTTTAAGCAGTGAATTTAACTGTTTTGGAAAATTCAGCGATGCCAATCCAAGCGATTGTCTCGAACTCAGATTTATTGAGACTTCAGAGGAGAAATATAAAGGAGCCTTCAAAACCCCTACTTTACGAAGCGTGGCGGAAAGACCTCCATATATGCATGCAGGGCAATTTGCCACTATACGTGAGGTGCTGGAATTCTACCTGAGCAAAGCAAAAAATCCTGAACTGGGTCATGACACGCTGACAGCTGAAGAGCTTGATCTGCTTGAAGCTTTTCTCCATACTTTGAGCAGTCCATTGACAAGCCTGCAGGATGAAGTGAAATAATTTTACTGCTTTTGAGAAGGACCAAAAACAACATGGAAAAACTTCTGGAATCCCTTCCGTGGGGACTGCTCATTATAGCCTGCCTGACCCTGGGCCTGGCTCCCTATAATCCCCCGCATTTTGTTGAAAAACTGCAGCTACTGTTTAAGGGTCGCCTGGTTCGGCCTTTAGACTGGTTTGATTTTTTCATGCACGGTATACCGTGGTTTCTGCTTATTTTAAAAGTTGTTTTCAGTGTGAAAAAGTAAGTTTGCTGTTTTTATATATTCTGTAATTTAGACAGACTGCTCCTCAACAGCCATATGGAGAAGATGTTTCCGCAACGCAAACCATCGGTGTCTGTTCTCTTCCTCCTGTTCCTGTCCCTCTTATTGGGTACAGGATTTCTCTCCTATTCCTTTTTTTTGCCGCGTTATATTGAAAAAAAAATTCTGCCGGACCTTGGCCGCCAACTGTCCAGTTCTCTGTCGGGCACGGTTTACAACATGGGGCTCTCTTCGGCAGATTTAGGTGGATTCATCCTTGGTGATAGACAGAAGCCGTTAGCCAGTATAGGTCTCATCCATGCAGATTATTCCCTGTCATCCCTGCTGGTTAATAAAAAACTGAAAGCAATAAGAATAAACGATCTCTGGCTGAACCTGAAAGTCTCAGACGGCAAATTTATCATCCCGGGCCTGGATCAGGAAAAGTTCGGTTCACAACAAACAGACCCGAATATCTCAAAACAGCCAGACACAATCAGTCTGCCTGTGACAGCAGACAGTTTCCAGATTCATAACGGCTTGATTTCCCTCCTGTATGAAGACGAGCACATTCTGATCCCCTTTGAACTGCAGGCAAATATACAGAAAAAGAAAGAAATAACCGATCTGCCCCTCTATCGCTTCATTTTGCAGATACAGCCACAGGGGGAACATATTGCAGTTGAAGGTCTTATTGATCTTGCTGACAATAAAGGCAGTTTTTCCCTCGAAGCTCCTTCTTTTGATTTGAACAAGATTATAAGTATGGCTGGTATAACGCCTGAAACGATTATAGTTGGTGACAGTTCTGTCGCAGGCAAGGCCAGCTTCAGCCTCATGCCATTTCAACTATTAGAGGCTATGATTACCAGTAATCCTGAGCCAGTCATATTCAGGCAGACTCCTGTCAGATTTGGTTCTACCGCAGAAATGACAGACGAAGCAGCTGCGATTTCTTTTAATTTCAGAAAAGAGCAGGACCTATGGCTAATGAAAACAAGAGTTGCAATCAGTGAGCCACTCACCGCCACCCTTGAATTAGCCGGTTCAGCCACAAGGGAGGAAGGACATGTGCACGGATCGGGAAATATTGTTTTAAAGGATTTTAAACAACATGACACACTGGAGCACCAATCTTTACTGGCTTTGAAAAATCTTCAGGATATTCAAGGGGATTTTGTCATTGATCTTGCAAAAAACGGAGAATGGCAGGCTACAATAGAAAATTCAGGAACAAAAACGCAGAAGAATCAAACTAAAGCGCTGCATGTTCAGTTTGATACCGCCACCTTGACAACAGGCAGCCCGACCTTTGTTTTTCAGGGCAGGGGAAATGCGAACAGGAATGAGTTGGAGGGATCGATTATCATCCCCAGGGTGCAGGTTGAATACAACGAGGCCGAAATGCATACACCCCGGTTAAGCATCCAGGCTTCATACAGGCAGGGAAAAAACCAGGACCGGCAGAACGCCGCCAGCGGGGATTTGAACCTTACAGTTCATGATACACAATTTGAAAAGAATGGTATGTCTGGTAAAGCAGACATCTCCCTGCAGGCTTACCTGAAGCAGCAATTGACAAGTGATATAGGATCACTGCAAACTACCGGAACAATCACGATAAGTAAGGCTGAAGTGTTCCATGCTGACAACAGTATAAAGGTTAAAGCCATCGAAGGAATAATTCCCTGGCAATGGCCGGTATCGGGCAAGGAGATTTCCGGCGAGATAAAAGCTGCAAATATGAGCTTTGATAAAATAGACCTCGGCAGTTTCAGAGCGGATTTACGGTTAAAAGAAAAGACTTACTATCTGGAAGGGTCTTATACCAGCAGTCTGCTGCAGGAAATTATAGCAAATGTATCCGGCAAGGCAGAAATAACAGGTTCCGGCCTGCAGGCAGAACTTGCAGCGCAAATTGACCCTACACCGTTGAAGTCGGTTCACCTCGGCAAATTTCATCCGTCGCTGGATAACTCCTATTTCAGCGGCATGCTCGGATTTGAAAGTTCTATGCATTTTGACGCTTCAGATTTTGACGGAAGAATGCAGGTCAGAGTACAGCAGGGCAGATTTGAGCTGCCGGAAAAANAATATGATGTACAGGATATTGACATATCCTTGGTGCTGCCTTCGCTGCCTGATTTACGGTCATCCCCTGCCCAGAAAATTCTATTTNGAAAGGCATCTGCAGGAAACATTGTTTTTGAAGACGGGATGATAATCTGGCAGCTGGAGTCACCAGAGTCAATTTTTATCGAAGAGGGCATGTTCCGTTGGGCAGGCGGCCGCATTTTCACCAATGCGCTTCGGCTTTCTCCGGATATGAAAAACCTGTCATTTACCATTTTCTGCGATCGACTCAGGCTGGCAGAGCTGCTGGAACAGTTCGGGGTCAGCAATGCAGAGGGGGAGGGCACTGTGAGCGGCAGGATACCGGTTACAGTCGGCAGTAACACAGTTCATTTTGAGGATGGATTTCTCTATTCCAGCCCGGGACAGGGAGGGAGTGTAAAGGTAGCGGCTTTTGACATGCTGGCAGCCGGAATCCCCAAAAACACCCCGCAGTTTGCCCAGGTTGATTTTGCGGCTGAGGCCTTGAAAAATTTCAGCTACAACTGGGTCAAGCTATTATTTAATACTGAAGGTGAGGAACTCATAATGCAGATGCAGATGGATGGCAAGCCGGTGCAGTCCCTGCCGTTTCGCTATGACAGCAATACCGGGATGCTCCAGAGGATTGAGAATGGTGGCCAGGGTATTAACCAGGCCATCCGGCTTGATGTGAATTTTCGGCTCCCCTTGAACAGATTTTTAGGATATAGTGGAAAAATTCAGGACATTATGGATAACATTAAATAACATGAGCCTGACCTTGTTTCTCGATAAAAAATGTCATACTTCTCTAATAAGAAATTTATATGAACCATTGTAAATTCAGGGAGACTATTATGAAAAAAACAATATCTGCTGTTTCAATCCTTTTGCTTTTAACAGCCTTTGGCTGCACCAAGCATCAGGTTGAAACCCGCAGTCAGGTCGAGGTGGCACCGGTTGAAGTGAAACCAATCCATATTACCATTGATGTCAATATCAGAGTGGATAGGGCTCTTGATGATTTCTTCTCCGATATAGATGATTCAGCCAAGGAAATAAAATAGTTGCAGCAGACTTCTGAAAAGAGTTTTGCCATAAGGAGAAAAGCAATGAGAAAATATTCCATATTTTATGCAATTGTTGCCCTGTTTGTTTTACTGACTTTCAGTTCCAAGGGAAACTGTTTTGCCGGATCTGACGAGATCAAGGTCCGGATGCAGCAAAGACTGCCAACTATTGTGCAGATGAAGGCAGAGGGCATTATCGGAGAAAACAACAAGGGTTTTCTTGAATTTGTGCCCGGTGCTGCCCAAAAAATGCAGAATGTTGTTGCGGATGAAAATAATGACCGGCAAATGGTTTACGAGGCCATTGCCAAGCAGCAGAAGACCACTGCAGAGCTTGTCGGAAAACGGCGGGCAATCCAGATAGCACAAAATGCGGGCGCCGGTGAATGGCTGCAGGACAGTTCAGGCACATGGAATAAAAAATAGCCCAGCCCGTATAATAGCAACCGTAATTTTGCAGCCGCAGGATTTCCTGTGGCTGCTTTTTTATCATTTAAATTGTAACCATGATTCAACAGCAATCAGCAAAAGAAGTTTTTGTAGATATCCGGAACAGGAATGAACTGGATGATTCAGCACGGGAAATATTTGAAGAATGTATTGAATGCGGGATATGCGTAAAAGAGTGTGCTTTCTTGACAAAATACGGTACGCCGAAAAAAATTGCCGAAAACTTGCTACTTAAAGATGCCGAGGCGTGCGAAAAATCATTTGAATGCAGCCTTTGCAGCCTTTGCACCGCGGTCTGCCCGGTAAAAATCGATCCCAAGCAGATGTTTCTGGCAATGCGGCGTTATGCAGTAGCAAGCGGCAAGGTTGATTTAAAAAAACAGAAAGTGCTCATAAATTTTGAAAAACGCGGAACTTCAAAAAGATTTTCATTTTACGGCTTGCCTACGGGCTGTGATACGGTGCTTTTCCCCGGTTGTGCCTTATCAGGGAGCCGCCAGCAGCGCGTCATGCAATTGTACGATCATCTCCTCGATTATTTCCCGAACCTGGGAATTGTCCTGGACTGCTGCACCAAACCATCACATGATCTGGGACGCACAGGTTTCTTTCATGCCATGTTTTCCGAGATGTTGCAGTATCTTGTCGGACACAATATCAAAAACATCCTGGTAGCATGTCCCAGCTGCTATGCAGTTTTTAGCCGATACGGCAAGGGATTAACAACTCGAACTGTTTATGAAATCCTGGCTCGGGAATCTCGGCAACCGGATTCACTCCTTTCTGCAGAATCTCTGGCAGTTCAGGATTCATGCGTTGCCAGGTTGGAAGAGGATATGCAGACTTCTGTCCGGAGACTTATTAAGGCGTGTGGAGTATCATCTGAGGAGATGAAACATCACGGAAAGAAGACTCTCTGCTGTGGAGAAGGTGGCGGGGCTCATTTTGTGGCGCCTGATCTGGCAGGAAACTGGGCCGAGATGCGAAGACAGGAAGTAAAAGGTAAACGTATTGTCACGTATTGTGCGGGTTGTGCCAACTTTTTAAGCAAAGTGTCCCAAACCGTTCATCTGCTTGACCTTTTTTTTGATCCAGTTGCTGCCCTGGCAGGGAGGAGTAGGATTGCAAAATCACCCTTTACCTATCTGAATCGTCTGCTGTTGAAGTGGAAGTGTAAAAAAATGATGAAGTATGCATTCAGCCGGGAAAGAACTTTCAGCCCTGAAGGATAAAATTGCAGACACAACAGACAACCTTTTTGGCAGATATTTCTTATCATGTTATTATAGTAAAGAGTTCTATCATGTAACATCATTACTGTTTGACAGGTGAAGATAATGACAGATACAACCAATGAATCCTCAGGTTGCCGAAATAAAAGAAGAGGCGGACGAGAAAATATTGATGGAAACACATAAACAGGAACATCAAGAAGAACCTCAAGAAAACCCCGGTAAATTCAGGGAAGCAAGTTATGTGGTCTTGTTTATTGGTGCTGTTTTTGTGGTAAATGCCATGGAGACCGGCAGTTATCGTACTCCCTGGCCTGTGGCGATAATAACTACGTTGGCAGGACTCGGATTATTCTGCTACTCATGGTACCTGCAATCACGCCCCCATGAGTCTAAAAAAGGATGATGCCTGTCTTCAGTACAAGAATAATATTTTAAACGCCATCTCAAGGATGTTTAAGGGCACTTCGTCATAAGAACTGCAGGCTGGTCCCTTTTTAGGACATATCGCCTGTTGCGCCATAAATGAACGGAGTAAGGAATTTATTGAATAAAAATATTAACAGTATGTTGGTAAATTTTATCGAATGAGTCTATTTTACATAGGCTCATTTGGTGGCTTTTAGGTATAGATCAGATATTCACATATCCAATGGAAATCTTGAATCATAACTTGACTAGAAAAAAACACCATAGTGGCAAGCCAGGTGGAATTTTGTGAATGTCAGTATAAAAAAATATCATCTTTCTCAAGTTGCTCATAAATAGGAGTAATTATGTTTAAAGTAATGCAAAATGGCACGAATCGGTTAGATCTTGAGATGAGTGGAAAATTGGACGCTAAAGAAGTGAAAATTGCTTTAGATGAACTTGTCAGCAAATCGGCGAATATTGAAAATGGGAAAATGTTGTATGATGTGATTGACTTTCGTCTTCCATCATTTGGTGCAATTGCAATTGAATTTTCACTCCTTCCTGCAGTGTTCGGACTTTTGAAAAAATTTGACCGTACAGCGGTATTGACTGATAAGACATGGTTGAGGAAACTAAGTGAATTAGAGGGTATTTTATACCCAGGCTTAAAAATTAAGGCTTTTAATAGAGATCAAAGAGCAGAAGCAGAAGCCTGGTTATTGAGCGATGAATGAAAATCATCGATAACAAAGTCAACATACCACTCCACATACAACTCAAAATTACGGCTGATAAATTTTACGATTCGGCAGGCCATCATACTTTTTGTTACCCTTAAATAATCAAGGAGTAAAAGTTGTTTCCGATAATCATAATTCATCNTATAACCCTTATTCCTCCCGTATTGCATTTTCTACTAGAAATGAGCAATTTATAAAATTTTTTCACCAATTAAACTCATTGCTATCATGAATTTATGTCTCTAAGTNGTTTCCCTTTTATAGAGAACACTATCATTATTTTTAAAGGGGCATAGTTTTTGCTTAAGATTTCAAGATCATAATTTTTTATTTTTGTAATAGTAAAAACATAAGGGGCAGGTCTGAACCCAGAAAAACTTGGTATGGCTTTAATTGACATCTTCAATAAATTTAGGGATCGGGTAAAAGAGGCCGGCATTATAAAGAGATTAATGCGTTCGCCGCTTAAAAGTGTTTTCGCTTTACTGCTGATCATTACGGGTGTGGTTCTGACATTCTATGTGGTGCATCTGGATATAGTTATCCGCCAGAAGTTCGACGGAAAAAGATGGTCACTGCCTGCCGTGGTGTACGCCCGCCCTCTCGAGCTTTTTATTGGGCGTGCTATTACCGCCGACCAACTGGAGGAGGAGCTGCTGCTCGCTGGCTACCGCCGGGAGAGCGGAGTGAAAGATCCTGGCGGCTATGAGCGTAACGGAGAAACCATTCAACTGGTCAGCCGGGATTTTCATTTTGCAGACGGGCTGGAGAAATCACTGCCGCTGACCGTTTCAATTTCAGGCAACCGGATTGATACGATACTCCGCTCCGACAGCGGCATAAATATTTCCCTAGCCCGCATTGATCCAGCCCGGATAGGCAGCTTTCATCCTCGCCAGCATGAAGACCGGATTTTGATCACCAAAGAGGAACTGCCTGCAATGCTGGTCAGGACTTTGATTGCTGTGGAGGATAAAAAATTTGAATCCCATATTGGCTTGGACCCGCTTGCCATCCTGCGGGCAGCCTTTATCAATCTCCGTGCCGGCGCAACCATACAAGGTGGGAGCACCCTCACTCAGCAATTGGTAAAAAATTTTTATCTGACCAGCGAACAGACCCTGTGGCGCAAATTCAACGAAGCAGTCATGGCTCTCCTGCTTGAGGCACACTACAGCAAGGATGAAATCCTCACCGCATATGCAAATGAAATATTTCTTGGCCAGGACGGCGGAAGAGCTGTGCACGGTTTTGCCCTGGCGGCCCAGTTTTATTTCCGCAGAAATCTTGGAGATCTTAAAGCTGATCAGATTGCCGTGCTGGTCGGCATAGTAAAGGGGCCTTCCTATTATGACCCTCGCCGTAATCCGGAGCGCTGCCGGGCAAGGCGGGCGGTCATTCTGGATATAATGCGACAGGAGAATATCATTACAGATGATCAATACCATCAGGCGCTGGCGTCTGAGCTTTTAGGCACCGGCCGAGTAATGAGCGGTTTCAACCGCTTTCCGGCTTTTCTTGATCTGGTCCGGAGGCAGCTCATACGAGACTACCATGAAGAGGACCTGACCTCAGACGGTCTGAAGATACTGACCACCCTTGATCCCATGGTCCAGAAACAGGTGGAGCAGGAGATGGCCGAATCTCTGGCGGAGTTGGAAAAACAGGCGGAAAGCAAGGGACTGGAGGGTGCAATGGTGGTCAGCGCCAGAGAAAACGGCGAAATCCTAGCCTTGGTTGGCGGCCGCAAACCTTTTCAATCTGGGTTTAACCGGGCGCTGGACGCCAAGCGTCCGATTGGCTCATTAATCAAGCCAGCTGTTTTTCTCACCGCCCTGATGAACGGGTATACCTTGGCAACTCCCCTGGATGATATGCCGATCAGCCTGGACAACCCAGGCGGTGGAAGATGGGAGCCGGACAATTTCGACCACAGGTACCATGGCAGGGTGCCGCTACTGGAGGCACTGGTCTTTTCCTATAATCTTGCCACTGTCAAGGCCGGCACGGAAGTAGGCGTGGAACAGGTAGTACAAACGGCCAGAAAGCTTGGCGCCGATGGTGAATTACCCCCCTATCCCTCATTTTTGCTTGGCGCAGTTTCAATGACCCCGTTAGAGGTGGCCCAGCTCTACCAGACCTTTGCCAGTGATGGTTTTTATGTACCGCAGCGGGCCATCAGTAGCGTTCTAGGGGCTGACAACCGGTTGCTGCAGCGTTATGGACTTTCGGTGGAACAGCGGTTT